>C687J26845_10001858_pt1 | contig 12639 bp, 18 predicted proteins | sample RifCSPlowO2_12_FD_26845 | JGI IMG/M metagenome (IMG submission 26845) | reverse complement strand
ACGCCCATCGCTTCCAGCCCGCGCTTGCACTGCGCCACATCGTCCACTTCAAACGCCAGATGCCGCAGGCCTTGCGCCTCGGGGAATGACGGTCTTGGTGGGGGGCTCGGGAACGAAAACAGCTCGATCTGCGAGCCATCGGGCAGGGCCAGGTCGAGCTTCCAGCTCTGGCGCGGCTCGCGGTAATGCTCGGCGAGCACGCGCAGGCCCAGCACCTCGGTGTAGAAGCGCCGGGACCGTTCGTAGTCGGCGCAGATGATCGCCGCGTGGTGGATGCGCAGCAGCATGGCGCGGATACCTTCAGCTTTTCGGCCGCGCTCAGTCGGCCATCAGGGCCGCCGGGTCCTCGGCGACCAGCACGCTTTGCGCCCAGGTCTGCAGGCGGGCGGTGTCGCTGCGCAGGATCTGCTGCTTGACCGCCAGGATCTGGGACGGGTGCATGGAAAACGTGCGCAGGCCCAGCCCGAGCAGCAGGCGCGTCATGGTCACGTCGCCGGCCATCTCGCCACACACACTCACCCCCTTGTCCTGTGCCCGGCANTGCGCGATNGTGTTCGCGAGCAGNTGCAGCACGGCCGGGTGCACCGGGTCGTAGAGGTGAGCGACGGNCTCGTCGGCCCGGTCGATCGCCAGGGTGTACTGGATCAGNTCGTTGGTGCCGATCGACAGGAAGTCGAAGTGCCNCAGGAACAGCGGAATGGTCAGCGCCGCGGCGGGAATTTCGATCATCGCGCCCANCCGCACCGGGCCGTGGACCTGGCCGCGCGTGTTGAGCTGCTCCCGCGCCCGGTCCACCAGCGCCAGGGTCTGGCGGATTTCGCTGGCGTGGGCCAGCATGGGAATGAGCAGGTTGACCGAACCGTGCGCGGCCGCGCGCAGGATGGCGCGCAGCTGGGCGAGGAACATGGCCGGGTCGGCCAGGCTCCAGCGGATGGCGCGCAGACCCAGCGCGGGGTTGAGGTGGTCTTCGCCCGCGCGCACCGGCATGCGGCCCAGCGGCTTGTCGGCCCCCACGTCCACCGTGCGNATGGTCACCGGCAGGCCCTGCATGCCTTCGACCGCGCGGCGGTANGCCCGGTACTGCTCTTCCTCGTCGGGCAGTTTGCCGTTGCGGCCCATGAACAGGAATTCGGTGCGGAACAGGCCCACGCCCACGGCNCCGGCCTTGAGGGCGGCCACCGCGTCGTCGGGCTGTTCAATGTTGGCCTGCAGCTCGATCCGCTGGCCGTCGAGCGTGACGGCCGGGGTGTTCTTCAGCCGCGAGAGGCGCTCACGCTCGACCTCACCCTGGCGCTGCTTGAAACCGTACTCGGCCAGCAGAACGGGCGAAGGATCGACCAGCACCACGCCGGCGTCGCCGTCGATGATGACCCAGTCGTCCTGCTCGACCAGGTGACTGGCCGAGCGCGCGCCGACCACCGCCGGGATGTCCATGCTGCGCGCGACGATGGCGGTGTGGCTGGTCTTGCCACCGACGTCGGTCACGAAACCGGCGAACACGCTTTGCTTGAACTGCAGCATGTCGGCGGGCGAAAGGTCGTGCGCGATCAGCACCAGCGGCGCATCGACCAGGCTGTCGTGCGCGGCATCGCGGTGGGTTTCGGTCGGGACCGGCGCCATGATCGGCGAGGCCACGCCGCGCATGAACCGCAGCATGCGCTCGACCACCTGCTCCAGGTCGGCTTTGCGCTCCCGCAGATAGGGGTCTTCCATCTCGTCGAACTGGCGCGCGATCACCTCCAGCTGGGTCGTCAGCGCCCACTCGGCGTTGTAGTGCCGGTCCACGATCCAGTGCTTGACGCCATTGATGAGCTGCTCGTCCTGCAGCAGCATCAGGTGCACGTCGAGCAAGGCACTGAGCTCGGGATGGGCGTCGTTGGAGCCAAGCTCGCCCAGGCCCTGCTGCACGCGCACGATCTCCTCCATCACCGCGTTGCGCGCATGGCGCAGCCGCTCGATCTCGGCCGTGGCCTGGTCGGCCGTGACGAAGTAGTGCGCCACGTCCACGCGGCTCGAAGCGACGATGACGGCCCGCCCGATGGCAATGCCCCGGGAAACCGCCTGTCCGTGGACCGTGAAGCTCATGCGCTCACTCTCCTTCGCCGAACCTGTCGTTCACCAGCGCCACCAGCGCGTCCATCGCCACCTGCTCGTCGCTGCCGATGGTCTCGATCTCGACCGTGCTGCCCAGGCCGGCGGCCAGCATCATGACCCCCATGATGCTCTTGGCGTTGACACGGCGCTCGCCGCGCGACATCCACACCTCGCTGGCAAAGCTGGCCGCGAGTTTGGTGAGTTTGGCCGAGGCGCGTGCGTGCAGCCCGAGCTTATTGCTGATGGTCACGGTGGTCTTGATCATGGGTGGCTCTTCGGGCCTGGTTCTGGGGAGCGGTCACCGCCACTTGAATGACCCCCTGCGTGGCGCCGATCATGGCGCGCGAAACGAGCGCGTCAAGCGACTCGTGGCGGTAGGACACGGTGCGCAGCAGCATGGGCAGGTTGACGCCGGTGATGAGCTTGGAGCTCACGCCGTCGACCAGCTTCTGCGCCACGTTGCAGGGCGTCGCGCCGAACACGTCGGTCACGACCAGGGTGTTGGGCAGGCCGAGCTGGCGCATCAGCGCGCGCGACTGGGCCAACGATTCTTCGGGCGGTACATTGGGTTGGACATCCAGGGCCGACACCGCGTTCGCGCTGTCGGGAAACACGTGCAGCACGCATTGGCGCAAGGCCGAAGCCAGCGGGGCGTGCGCAATGATGAGGATGCCGTTCATAGCAGAGCAGTTTAGCGGTGTTGGGGCGGCGTGCCACGCGCCCGGGCACGAAGCTGCAAGCGCAGAAAGGCCAGGTAGGCCAGCACGCAACAGCCCAGGAACGCGCCCACCGCGCCCCGGTAGCGGTCGGGTTCGCTCCAGCCGAACACGGCCAGCGCATCGATCACCAGGCCAACTCCCCATTGCACGGTGAACACCCCGGCGAAGATGACCAGGTTGTAGGCCGAGAGGGCCCGCCCGGCCGCTTCGGCCGGCAGCGCCAGCGCCACCGCCGGCTGCGACAGCGCCACGAAGGTGCTGCTGACACAGAACAGCGCCCACAGCGGCCAGCCCGCGTCGGCCCCCAGCCAGACGATGCTCAGCAACACGCACAGGCTCAGCGGCAGCCCCCAGGCGATCAACCGTTCGGCGGGCAGGCCGCGCCGCGCCAGGCCGGGGTTGATCACACCCCAGAGCCAGAACGTGCAGAGCATGGACAGGTTGATGCCAAACAGGCCGGCCGCCGATTGCTGGGGCGAATACCCCGCGACCTTCACCATCCAGGGGCCGGCCCAGAGCGTCTGCACCGCCACCATGCCGCCATAGTTGACGAAGCCGATGGGCACCATCTGCCGGAAGTAGGGATGGCGCCAGATCAAACCATAGCCTGTAGACACACTGAGCTCCCTCGGGCCGGCCGCGGTCGGCGGCGCGACGGTCTTGCGCCACGGCGGCACCGTGATCGCAATGCCGACCATGGCCAGCACGAACAGCGCCGCCAGCACCCAGAACAGGCCTCGCCAGCCGGTCAGCGGCAGCAGCCACTGCACGGGCAGCGTGGCCGCCACCATGCCCAGCGAGCCGGTCATGAGCATCCAGGAGTTGGCGCGCATCTGCGTGGCGGGCGTGAGCCAGCGGCGGTAGCCGGTGAGCGGCGCCATCAGGCAGGCGCTCACGCCCATGCCCGTGAGCACGCGCGCGGCCAGCAGGCCCGAGAAACCGGTGGCCAGTGCAAACGCCACGCAGCCCAGCACGGCCACCCCCAGAAAGCCCAGAATCACCCGCCGCGGCCCATGGCGGTCCAGCCAGTTGCCCAGTGGCAGCTGGGTCAGCGCAAACCCGAAAAAATAGCCCCCCGCCAGCAGCCCCAGGTCGCTGGCCTGCAGGGCAAGCTCGACGCTCAGCGCGGGCGACAGCGTGGCCGTGACCGCACGCACCAGTGCGGACAGAAAGTAGGCCAATGCGAACGCGAGAAACACGAGCACCGCCGCCCGCGCCCCCAGCAGGTCCGGCGCGGCCAGCGGCCGTGCACCGGGCGCCGTGGGCACGTGACGCACCGGGCCCGGCTCACGGTGCGACGGGGTTTGGGCACCCGATTCGATGGGAGGCTTCACGGCAGGCGCAGCCCGTCGAAAAAGGTGCTGACCACGGCGTCCGGCAGGGCTGGGCCGTACACCGCCGCCTGGTACACCTGCGCGCCGCGCGCGAAATACAGGGCCCGCGCATGCACCGCCCGGCCATCGTGGCCAGTGCCACCCGCCACCAGCCCCTGTGCCTGCTCGGCCCCCGGCACCGGGGCGCTCCACTGCGTCTGCGGCGCGCCCGCGAGCGCCGGGTCCACCCGCATCGAAGCCAGCGTGGCCACGCGCCACTGCGCCAGCGCTTCGGGCACCCGGGCCTGCTCCCCCACGTCGACCCAGGCCACGGCAAAGGTCAGGCCGCCGGTGTCGCAGCTGTGCATGTGCAGCTCGGTCGGCGCGCCGCCCAGCGGCACGGGGCGCACCGCGCTTTCGGGCTTGCAGGGCATGAGGGCCAGCAAGGGCGTGCCCTCGGGGCGCAGCTCGCGCCAGTTGAAGGTGGGGCTGCAGGCACACAAGGCCAGCACGGCCGGACCGGCGACACGGGGCAGCGAACGGCACGCGCGTCGCACACCGGCCAAGACAGGGAGCAGCATGGGATTCCAGCAGAAGTCGGCCCTGCGTCAGCGACAGTCGGCGCATGCCGGGTCGCGCACAATGGCGAAATGAACGCTCTGGATGGTATCCGCATACTCGATTTGTCGCGCGTGCTCGCCGGCCCCTGGTGCACCCAGACGCTGGCCGATCTGGGCGCCGACGTGGTGAAGGTGGAACGCCCGCCCGGCCCCAACCACCCCGGCGGCGACGACACGCGCGGCTGGGGCCCTCCCTTCCTCAGGGGTCGCGACGGCGCCGACACCGCCGAGGCCGCCTATTACCTCGGCGCCAACCGCAACAAGCGCTCCATCACCTGCGACATCGCCCAGCCCGAGGGCCAGGCCCTGATCCGCGAACTCGCGGCCCAGGCCGATGTGTTCGTCGAGAACTACAAGGTTGGCGACATGGCGCGCTACGGGCTGGACTACGAACGGCTGCGGGCGATCAACCCCAGGCTGGTCTACTGCTCGATCACCGGTTTTGGCCAGACCGGGCCCTACAAGGACCGCGCCGGCTACGACTTCGCGATCCAGGCCATGGGCGGCCTGATGAGCGTGACCGGCGAGCGCGACGACCTGCCCGGCGGTGGGCCGCAAAAGGTGGGCGTGGCCGTCGCTGACCTGTTCACCGGCCTGTACGCCACCGTGGCGATCCAGGCCGCGCTGCGCCACGCCGAGCGCACCGGCGTTGGCCAGCACATCGACATGGCGCTGCTCGACACCCAGGTGGCGATGCTGGCCAACCTGGGCGCCAACTACCTGGTGCGGGGCCGCGAAGACGGCAAGGTACCGGGGCGCGCCGGCAACGCGCACGCCAACATCGTGCCCTACCAGGTGTTCGAGGTGGCACCCGACGCGCAGGGCGCGCCACAACACATCATTCTTGCGGTGGGCAACGACGGCCAGTTCGCCAAGTTCTGCGAAGTGGCCGGCCGGCCCGAACTGGCCGTGGACGCGCGTTTCGCCCGCAACCAGGACCGCGTGCGCCACCGCGACACCCTGGTGCCCGAACTGGCGGCGCTGATGAAGACCCGAGGCAAGGCCGACTGGCTCGGCGCGCTCGAAGCGGCCAAGGTGCCTTGCGGCCCGATCAACAACCTGGCCGAGGTGTTTGCCGACGAACACGTGCGCTCGCGCGGCATGGTCCACAGCTGGACCCACCCGCTGGCCGACACGCTGGACCTGGTGGCGAGCCCGCTCAAACTCAGCGCCACCCCGGTGCGCAACGACCTGCCGCCACCGCTGCTGGGCCAGCACACGGCCGAGGTGCTGAACGACTGGCTGGGCGATTCGCCACAACGCTGGTCTGAACTTCAACGGCGCGGTGTTGTCTGACGCGGACGCCCCGCGACCGTCCCACAACCTGAAGCCGCCCTGCCCATGAACCTGTCCGCCACGTCCTCCACGACGCCCACCTCCCGCCCGGTGCCGGTCGTCTCAACCGCGCTGCCCAGCCCGGCGTCCCTGCGCGCGGCCGGCCAGGCCGCGGCCGCACGCGGCGAACCGCTGGTGGTCATGACCACGCTGGCGGGCTGCCCTTACTGCGACCTGGTGCGCAACCACCACCTGCTGCCCCTGCGGCGCGAGGGCCTGGTNCACGCGGTGCAGATCGACATCCGGGACCGCACCAGCAACCTGCAGGGCTTCGACGGNGAAAACACCACCCCGGCCGAGCAGGCACGGCGGTGGAAGGCGCGTTTTGCACCCACGGTCTTGTTNCTGGGGCCGGACGGGCGCGAACTGGCCGAACGNCTGNTCGGCGTGGCCGTGCCCGACTTCTACGGCGAGTACCTGGACGCGCGCCTGGCCACGGCNCGCAAGGCATTGAAGTGAGCACACACCGCGCCGATCCATCGATTGGCACCGGACACACACCCGTTCCCGGCGCCACTCCCGTGCCGGGTGCTTGACCTGACGCAGACACGGGCGATGCCCGATTCGTTAAACTGGCAACCCACGGCGTGGATAGGGATTGAACTCCCTGCGAGCAACACGATCTCAAAGCGATGCGTTTCGCCCCCCCGATCGATCTGCCGGGCATCGCCAAACACCGTCCTTCCCGCCGAACCCCGACCATGACCCACGCATTCCGCCCCCAGGCTTCACGGCGCCCGTTTTTGTCCATGCTGCTGGCGCTGAGCACCTCCGTGGTGCTGGTCCTGACCGGTTGCGCGGCGCGGGAAGAGGCTCCGGCATCCACCTTCGTGCTGCTCGATGGCGCGACCGTCACCACCGCCGACCTCAAGGGCAAGGTGACCCTGGTGAACTTCTGGGCTACCACCTGCGTGACCTGTGTGAAGGAAATGCCCTCGCTGGTCAACACCCATAACAAGTACAAAAACCAGGGTTTCGAAACCGTCGCGGTGGCCATGAGCTACGACCCGCCGGCCTGGGTGCTCAATTTCGCCCAGACCCGGCAGTTGCCCTTCAAGGTGGCGTTTGACAACACGGGTGAGCTGGCCAAGAGCTGGGGCGACGTCCGGCTCACGCCCACCACCTACCTGGTGGACAAACAGGGCCGCATCGTGAAGCGCTTCGTGGGCGAACCCGATTTCACCGCCCTGCACAGCCTGATCGAAGAACTGCTGGCCCAGAGCTGACTCCAAGGACATACCACCCAAAGAAGAGGGGCTGACGTTGCACGACGTCAGCCCCTCTTTGATTTTCCGGCATCCATCGGGCTCGGCGCCCGGTATCTCATTCCTTGCGGAACGCGTCGTGGCAGGCCTTGCAGCTTTCTCCCGCGGCACCAAAGGCCGCTTTCACGCTGTCCAGGCTGCCGGTCTTCGCCGCGGCCGACAGCTTGGCCACCTCGGTCTGCATCTTCTCGGCGGCCTGTTTGAACTTGGCCTGGTCGGTCCAGATCTCGGGTTTGGCCCGCGTTTCACTCTTGTCGGTACCCTCGCCGAAGGCCACGAAGGGCAGCTTGCTCAGCGTCTCCACCAGTGCGGCGTTGTCGGCGGCCACTTTGGGGTCGAACGGCACCCGTCCGTTGGCCATGGCGCCGATTCGGCCGAAGTGATGGCCCATCACCGTCAAGACCGATTTGCGGTATTTGACGGCGTCCTCGGCTTTCTGGAACTGCGCCAGGGCGGGCGCAGACAGCACGACCAGGGGAATGACCAATGCAAGCGATGTGAGAGCCTTCATGTGAACTCCTTTGCGGTGGATGTGACCAGGATGTGGGCGTGGGCACCACAACGCGCTGAGTGCAGGTCCAGCGCTTTGGTTCCGAGCGGGTCCGGTTCGCCCGATCTTCTCCATAATCGGTGTCCGCCGATTTCCGGGAGCGCTGCCATGCACACCGTCCGCGTCTGGGACCTGCCCACCCGCCTGTTTCATTGGGCGCTGGCGGTCTGTGTCGTCGCTCAACTCATCACCGCCAACGTCGGCGGCAACTGGATGAACTGGCATCTGCGCGTGGGCTATGCCGTCCTGACCCTGCTGCTGTTTCGCCTGGTGTGGGGTTTTGTGGGCGGACACTGGTCGCGTTTTTCCAGTTTTTCCTATGCGCCGGACACGTTGTTGGCGTATGTCCGGGGTCAGGCGCGGCCCGAGCACCGGGTCGGCCACAACCCGCTGGGCGCCCTGTCGGTGTTCGCCTTGCTGGCCATCCTGCTGGTCCAGGTCGGTACCGGCCTGTTCAGCGACGACGAGATCGCCTTCACAGGCCCGCTGGTGGCCTGGGTCTCGGGCGACACCGTGAGCCTGGCCACCAGTTATCACAAAAGCGTCGGCAAGCTGTTTGTGTTGGTGCTCGTTGCCTTGCATCTGCTGGCCATCGGCTACTACAAGCTGGTCAAGAAGGAGCGGCTGGTCCGGCCCATGATCGATGGCGACAAGCAGGTGCAGACGCCCGTGCCCAGCGCGCGGGACACGACGCGCACCCGCCTGCTCGCGTTGGCCGTGTTGGCGCTGTGTGCGGTGGCGGTGAACAGGCTGGTCGGGCTCGGGGCGGCCACGGCCTTCTGACCCATCCCGCGCCCGGCGCCTTGTCGTATAGTCACAGGCCGACTGACTTCCGCCGATGCCCTGCCGCATCCTGTCGTGTCCATGACCGAGCCCGTTTCTGCCGAGATCACCCTGCACCTGGCCCAAACCCCGGAAGATATCGAAGCGGCGCGAGCGCTTTTCCTCGACTACCAGGCCGATCTGGGCATTGATCTGTGTTTCCAGGGTTTCGCGGCCGAACTCGACCATCTGCCCGGCGAATACGCCGAACCGGGAGGCGGCTTGATGCTGGCCCGGGTGGACGGCGCACCCGCGGGTTGCTGCGCGTTTCGCCCGTTGGTCAACAGCGACCACCTCAACGCCTGCGAAATGAAACGCCTGTTCGTGCGTCGCGCGTTTCGCGGTTTCGGACTGGGCCGGCAACTGGTCGAGCAGATCATGTCGCGCGCGCAGTTGGCCGGCTACACCACCATGCTGCTCGACACCCTGAGCGACATGGAAGCCGCACGCGCGCTCTACCAGGAAGCCGGCTTCATCGAGGTTCCGCCCTACTACCACAACCCCTTGCCCGGTGCGCACTACCTCAAAGTCGCGTTGTGACCCACGGGCGCGATCATGAAAAAGAGGGGGCAGACCGCCGATGGCGATCTGCCCCCTCTTTCGGGTTCTTCAGAAAACTCAGCTGGCCGCGCGTGCCTGTGCCAGCAAGGTGGCGGCGTCGCTCACTTCGAACTTGCCAGGCCCCTCGATGTTCAGCGTCTGCACCACGCCATCCTTGACCAGCATGGAATAGCGGTTGCTGCGCAGACCCAGGCCTTTGCCCGTCAGGTCCAGCGTCAGGCCGGTGGCCTTGGCGAAAGCGGCATCNCCGTCACCGAGCATGCGAACCTTGTCNCCGGTCTTCTGGTCGCGGGCCCANGCCCCCATCACGAACGCATCGTTCACGCTCAGGCACCAGATTTCGTCCACGCCCGCCGCTTTGAACGCNTCGAACTGCTCCACATAACCGGGCACATGCTTGGCCGAGCAGGTGGGTGTGAACGCACCGGGCAAACCAAACACGGCGATGGTCTTGCCCGCACTGGCCTTCTGCGTATCGACCGGGTTCGGACCGATGCTGCAGCCATTGCCTTCCACCTCGACGTACTCCATCAGCGTGGCCGCCGGAATCTTGTCTCCCACCTGGATCATGTGTCGCTCCTCGTACAGATAAGGCCCTCAGGCCAGTGGTGGCCCCGCAAAACTGGGGGCCGGAAAAAGAAAAAGCGACCGGATTGTCGGTCGCTTTTCAGATCCGTGCTGCGCGCAGCACAAAGAGGCTTACACCAGTGCGGCTTTCTGCACCAGACGCGTNGCCACCCAGTTCTTCGTCTTGGACAGCGGACGGCTTTCGGTGATCTCGATCACGTCNCCCGTCTTGTATTCGCCGTTTTCGTCGTGTGCGTGGTACTTGCTCGACTTGGCAACGATCTTGTCGTAGAGCTCGTGCTTCACACGGCGCTCGACCAGAACCGTCACGGTCTTGGCACGCTTGTCGCTGACCACCTTGCCAACCAAGGTGCGCTTGAGGGATGTTTTAGCTTCCGTCATGGTCACTCCTTATTTGGCCGCGGCCGCAGCACGCTGCTTCTCGGCCAGGATGGTCTTGGCACGGGCAATCGCGCGACGGGTGTCGCCCAGCGTGGCGTTGTTGTTGAGTTGTTGCGTGGCTTTTTGCATGCGCAGACCGAAGTGGGCCTTTTGCAGCGATTTCACTTCGGCTTCGAGGCCGGCCACATCCTTTTGGCGCAGTTCAGCAGTTTTCATCTTGTGTTCTCCTGAATCACTGACCCAACAGACGCGTCACGAACGTGGTGCGCAGCGGAAGCTTGGCGGCGGCCAGCGTGAACGCTTCGCGCGCCAGCTGCTCAGGCACACCCACGATCTCGTAGAGCACCTTGCCGGGCTGGATCTCAGCCACGTAGTACTCCACCGAACCCTTGCCGTTGCCCATACGGACTTCGGCGGGCTTCTGGGAGATCGGCTTGTCCGGGAACACGCGGATCCAGATGCGGCCGCCACGCTTGACGTGACGGGAAATCGCACGGCGTGCGGCTTCGATCTGGCGGGCCGTCAGACGGCCGCGGTCGGTGGACTTCAGACCGAAGTCGCCGAAGGCCACGGTGGCGCCACTGGTGGCGACGCCCGTGTTGCGGCCTTTTTGCTCTTTACGGTACTTGCGACGAGCGGGTTGCAACATGTTTATTCTCCTTTGCCGTCCGCAGCTGCAGATGCGGGTGCGTCTTTACGAACGCGCTTAACGGCGGGTTTGGTGTCACCACCCGTGGCTTCGGCGGGCTTGTCGCTGCCATCGGCCGGGGCGGCATTGGCGCCAGGGCGGCGAACCGCTGCGCGGGCAGGAGGACCTGCCGGACGCTCGCGGCGCGGACCGCGCGGACGGCGCTCTTCTTCGGAACGCGGCGCTTCCGCGACCACGGGCGCATCGTTGCGACCCAGGGTGTCGCCTTTGTAGACCCAGACCTTAACGCCGATGACGCCATAGGTGGTCTTGGCTTCGGACGTGCCGTAGTCGATGTCGGCGCGCAGGGTGTGAAGCGGCACGCGGCCTTCGCGGTACCACTCGCAGCGAGCGATTTCGATACCGTTGAGACGACCGGACGACATGATCTTGATGCCCAGGGCACCCAGACGCATGGCGTTCTGCATCGCGCGCTTCATGGCGCGGCGGAACATGATGCGCTTTTCGAGCTGCTGCGTGATGCTGTCGGCGATCAGCTTGGCATCGATTTCGGGCTTGCGCACTTCCTCGATGTTGACCGCGACCGGCACGCCCAGCTTGGCGGCCAGTTCTTTCTTCAGCTTCTCGATGTCTTCGCCCTTCTTGCCGATCACCACACCCGGACGTGCCGAGTAGATGGTGATGCGTGCGTTCTTGGCAGGACGCTCGATCACGACACGCGAGACGGCGGCATTCTTCAGCTTGGCCTTGAGGTACTCACGCACCTTGATGTCTTCAGCCAACATGCCCGCGAAATCGCGGTTGCTGGCGTACCAACGGCTGGCCCAGTTGCGGGAAACTGCGAGGCGGAACCCGGTCGGGTTGATTTTCTGTCCCATATTCCTGTGACCTCTTCAGTTGCCAACCGTCACGTAGATGTGACACGTGGGTTTGCTGATGCGGTTGCCGCGGCCTTTGGCGCGGGCCGAGAAGCGCTTGAGCGTNGCACCTTGTTCGACGTAGATCGTGGTGACCTTCAGTTCGTCGATGTCGGCGCCGTCGTTGTGTTCNGCGTTGGCGATNGCAGACTCCANGGCCTTCTTGACGATGCCAGCGGCCTTCTTCTGCGTGAACGCCAGGATGTTCAGGGCCTGGTCGACCTTTTTGCCGCGAATCAGGTCGGCAACCAGTCGGCCTTTGTCCACCGACAGGCGCACGCCGCGAACGACAGAGCGGGTTTCTGTACTCATGGTTGGTCCTTACTTCTTCGCTTTTTTATCGGCCGGATGGCCTTTGAACGTGCGCGTCAGCGAGAACTCGCCGAGCTTGTGTCCAACCATCTGATCGGTGATGTACACGGGCACGTGCTGCTTGCCGTTGTGAACGGCGATGGTCAATCCGATGAAATCGGGCAGGATCATGGAGCGACGCGACCAGGTCTTGACGGGTTTTTTGTCCTTGGTGGACACGGCCTTTTCCACTTTGGCCATCAGGTGATGGTCAACGAAAGGGCCTTTTTTGAGTGAGCGTGTCATGTTGTCAACCCTTTACTTCTTGCGACGCGACACGATCATCGACTGCGTGCGGCGGTTGTTGCGGGTGCGATAGCCCTTGGTCAGGTTGCCCCACGGATCCACCGGAGCGCGGCCTTCGCCGGTCTTGCCTTCACCACCACCGTGCGGGTGGTCGATCGGGTTCATCGCGGTACCGCGAACGGTCGGACGAATGCCCATGTGACGCTTCACACCGGCCTTGCCCAGCTG
>C687J26845_10001848_pt1 | contig 12694 bp, 13 predicted proteins | sample RifCSPlowO2_12_FD_26845 | JGI IMG/M metagenome (IMG submission 26845) | reverse complement strand
GACGACCTCGACGAACTGACCAAGAAGTTCGCCACTGAACTTACTCCTTTGCGACTCGCCGCTTGAAATCATACGTTGCCGAATTTACGAACCAAACTACTAAGAGACCGTCAAGGATCGGCGGACCGTCAATGATCCGAGCTATGACGGGCACGAACGCCGGGGCTTCAGGCGTGAACGCCGAGAACGTAAGGATGGAAGGTTCAACCTTAAAGATCGCAGAAAACTCCAATGGGACGATTGACACACAAAGAGTCAAGAATAGCGCAAAAGCGGAGACTGCCTGTCAGGTCAAGTTGCCACTATTACAGTTGAAACGCGCTACTGTTTGGGAACCTGGCGGGTCAACTCGCTGCGTATTTCGCGCAGCTTCGCCTTGATCCGGGCGGCATTTTCGTTGCCGATGCGCATCAGGACCTTCTCGCCCGCCGAGCGCGCCTCCAGTTCGGGATCTGCAAACTCGTAGAAGACTTTGGGCTGGACAAGCTTGACCGGCGCCCGCAGCTCCGGCGCCGCAAGCAGGTGATCGATCACCTCGACCAGGCGGTCGTTGAAATAGCCCTTCGGGTACCCCAGGTCCTGATAAGCCTGCTGGAACAAGGGATAGAAGTGCACGTAGAGCGCCACCAGCTTGCTGGTGTCCATGGCGTCGGCCACTCGCACGTGGGGAGCGTAGCGTGCCGCGTTGTCCGGGCTGATGGCGAGGCGCTCGTCGTTGCCGGCGGTGAGGAATTTTCCGGCGGCCTGCTTCACCGGCATGAGCCGCGGGGCGAGCTTTTTGCGTGGTAGATTATCGATCGTGGCGACGACGCGACGTATGAAATCCTTCAGGTGGAAGAACCGTTCAAGCGTTTTGCCGCTCCACAGGCTGCCGAGTGCGTCCTTGATGGAAGGGTCGCTCTCGTTCAGCGTGGGCAGCGGTTTTTCCTGAGATTCCTGCTGGATCGGAAAGCGTATCTGCGGTTCGGCGGGAGGCGCAGGCGCCGGTGGCGCGACGACGAGCGGCGGGTGCCGCTCCGGCTGCATCTTCTGCATCGCGTAGTAGAAGATAAAGGCAAACATGGCCAATCCGAAAACGGCAATTAACCACCAGATGGTCTTTTTCATAGATCGTTCCTGCGGGTGTCGAAGGTGTCGCTCGACAGAGTATCACGGCCCGGCGCCGGCGGCCGCCCGGTAACTAAGAAGGAGTCAATCAAGCGATAAAGCCGGGAGATCGGGAGGGCGTGAGAGAAACCATTGACAGTTCGAAGTCGGAGTAACATCTGCATGTCTCAACAAATGTGGCTTCGACCCTTTTTGGCATCCGCACCGAAGACGACTTGGAGCGCGTTTCAAAATGAAAGAAAGACGTCACCACGCCGAAAAGGCGTATCTCAAAGAGTCATTTCTGAAGAGCAGCGGCGCGCGGCCGTTGCGCATCCTCGCGGAGTACCTCGAACCCAAGAGCCGCTTCGATCATTACCAGATCGACGACACGATCGTGTTCATGGGCTCGGCCCGCCTGGTTTCGCGCGAGCAGGCCGAGGCCGAGGTGCGCGCCGCCGAGCGCGGCGAGGGCGACCTGGAACGCGCGCGCCGGCAGCTCGCGATGTCGCGCTACTACGAGGACGCGCGCGAACTCGCGCGCCGTTTCACCGAGTGGTCGAAGCAGCTTACGGACGAGGAGCGGCGCTTCGTCGTGTGCACCGGTGGCGGCCCCGGCATCATGGAGGCGGCCAACCGCGGCGCCTCGGAGGCCAAGGGCCTGAACGTCGGGCTTACCATCTCGATCCCGGTCGCGGAGTTCGACAACCGCTACGTGACGCGCGAGCTGTCGTTCCACTTCCACTACTTCTTCATGCGCAAGTTCTGGTTTGCCTATCTCGCCAAGGCGCTGTTCGTCTTTCCGGGCGGCTTCGGCACCCTCGACGAGCTGTTCGAGATCCTGACGCTGCGACAGACGGGCAAGATGCGCAAGCACCTGGCCATCGTGCTGTTCGGCGCGGAATACTGGGACGAAGTGATCAACTTCGAAGCGCTGGTCCGCCATGGCACCATCAACCGCGAGGACCTGCAGCTATTTCACCGCACGGATTCGGTGGACGAGGCGTTCGAGATCGTGACGCGGCACCTCACCGAACACGCCCTCGCCGAGCGCGGCGCGTTCCTCTAAGCGCGACCGTGCGGGAACAGGTGACCGGTGACGGGAACTCTATTGATCCTTGCATAATCGACTAACAAATGAACGTCGTCCTCGCGAAGCCTGCCCTCGAATGCTTTAATCGGGGGGCGGGGACCCATACTGAGCTACCACGAAGCGCGATGCATGGTATGGATTCCCGCCTCCACGGGAATGACATTGACCTATTACGACTGTTATTGACATCTGCGTAAGTAATGTCCCACGTTTCGAGAGAGGGTGATGAGAACATTGTTTTTGCAGGTATCAATAGCCAATTATGCAAAGCTCGATAGGGATGAAGGCGGAAGAAAATGGTGAAAGATTGTGATGAAAGGAAGTAACGATGCGCTACGAACTGTACTACACTGCTTCCAATCAAGGCCGGGGCGAATTCGTCCGGCTTGCGCTCGAGGAGGCGGCCGCCGACTATGTCGACGTCGCGCGCCTGTCGGGACCGGGCCAGGGCGCCGAGGCGATTGCGCGCTTCATCCAGGACGCGGCGGTCGAGCACCCGCCGTTTGCGCAGCCGTTTCTCAAAGCCGGCAAGCTGGTGATCGCTCAGACCGCCAACATCCTGCTGCACCTCGGCCCCAGGCTGGGACTCGCGCCCAAGTCGGAGGCCGGCCGGCTGTGGGCGCACCAGCTCCAGCTCACGGTCGCCGACTTGCTGAAGGAGATCCAGGACACCCATCACCCGATCGCGCACGGTCTCTACTATCACGAGCAGAAGCCGGAGGCGCTGAGGTACACCCAGCATTTCCTGGCGGAGCGCTTGCCGAAATACCTCGGCTATTTCGAGCGGGTGCTCGGCGGCGCGAAGGGGCGCGGCTGCATGGTCGGGCGCAGCCTCTCCTATGTTGACCTTTCGATGTTCCAGCTCGTCGAGGGCCTGCGCTTCGTCTTCCCCCGGACCATGCAGCGCGTGGAGCCCGGCTATCCCGCGCTGGTGGCGCTGCGCGACAGGACCGCGGCGCGCCCGAACATCGCGGCGTACCTGAAATCCACGCGGCGCATCCCGTTCAACGACCGCGGCATCTTCAGACACTATCCGGAATTAGAGGAGAGTGTATGGGGTCAGACACCAATGGCACTACCTTAAGCTGAAATGTGAATGATGGTAGTGGCGGAAAATGTGTCGTTCCCGCGAAGGCGGGAACCCATGCGGCCGTTCATCTCGCTCGAAGCGTCGAATGGATTCCCGTTTGCACGGGAATGACAAGGGTTGTTGGGTCACTATCCCGCTTAGTTCGTTCAATTTGGCCTAAGGTAGTGCGATAAGGGTCAGACGCCCATGGCGCTGCCTTGAGGGGTCGCACCAGCGTAGCCCGGATGCGAGTCCGGGGCCTTGCGGTCACAAACCCCTTGCGCGACCCTTGTCTGACGATGACTTCTGACGCTGATGCCAAAACATGACGATGTGGCCGACCACCACGCCATTGAGCAGCCCCTCGTGGACGTGCGAGTCAGTCAGGCCGACATGAAGCATGTCGCCCNCCCGCCACGTCTGATCCTTCCAATCCGGTGATTTGCGCTCGTAGTGGCTTAGGTTCATTTGTCGCGGCTCGCTCCGTCAGCTTGCGGCTTCGGGTCCGCACCTTCCGGCGGCTTGTAATCGCCGATGACGCCTTTCAGCGGGCAGACTGTAAATGCCGGACATTTCTTGCATCCGACTGCTATCGCGATGGGACACAGGGTCATATCATTCCTCCTGTATTCGGTGTTTGCGAGGGACGAATCTACATAGTAGCACGCAGCACCCCGGGGGGCTCGCATACTTTCTTTTTCCTCCGCTTCGCCTGTTTCGGGCATCTGCCCTGAATGATCAGCCTGCCTTTGGCTTTTATCGACGAGAGCTATTGCTTATTGTCCGGAATAAGCACAGCATTTTCCCGTCTACCCGCGTAGCCATAAGTGAGGGCTGTATGAACCACGATCCACAGCGATTCTGTTTCGAGTGCAGGAAGATGAAGCCGACGAAAGGCTTCAGGCCGTTGTCTCGCGGGCCGGGTTACCCGCGCCTGGCCTGTGCGGAATGCTTCAACAAGGTGGAAGCGATCAGGAAGGAGCGCCATGCGCAAGTCGTTTATGCCGCCAAGGCGTGAAGACTTACTCTCTGAGCAGGAATGGAGTCGATTTGTTTCGGGACCGGCTCCTCTCCACAGGCCGTAAGCGCTATCGCCGCCGCGGCCGCTTTCCGCCGGCCGTCCTGCGTTACCGCTCCGATCGCTGCCAGGGAGGGACGTCGCCATGCAACTCCTGACTGTGAAAATCGAGAAGCCCGAGACGGCGAACTTCATCCTTGGCCAAACACACTTCATCAAGACCGTGGAGGACATCCACGAGGCACTGGCCGGCGCCGTGCCGGGGATCAAGTTCGGCCTGGCGTTTTGCGAGGCCTCCGGCAAGTGCCTGGTGCGCTGGTCGGGCACCGATGCCGCCATGGTCGAGCTCGCGAAGAAGAATGCACAGGCCCTGGGCGCCGGCCACACCTTCATCGTCTTCCTCGGTGACGGCTTCTTTCCGGTGAACGTGCTGAACGCGGTGAAGATGGTGCCGGAAGTGTGCCGCGTGTTCTGCGCGACCGCCAACCCGACGGAGGTGATCCTCGCCGAGACGGAGCAGGGGCGGGGAATCCTGGGCGTGGTGGACGGCTTCCGCCCCAAAGGCGTGGAAGACGAGGCCGGGATCGCCTGGCGCAAGAACCTGCTGCGGCAGATTGGCTACAAGCTTTAAACTTCGGGGTTAGACTCGACTTAACTACGTGAGGGCTCACTTATCGCGCTCGACGGTTTTCGGGTCCAGACCGAGCGGGCGCTTCATGAGCTCCGGCAGCATCGCACGCTCGAAGAACTGCACTCCCACTTGGGCGAGGCGCTGGTCGCCGATCAGCGCCGCAGCGCTCGGGCCGGCTTTTTTCCACGCCTTGTACTCGTCCACGTACTGAAGTCCGATGGATTGCGCGAGCAGGTGGATGTAGTTGAAGGCTTTCGTTCCGGCGTGGGCCTCCAGGCCGCACAGTTCGCGGTAGCACTGATGAAAGACCGTGACGACCGCGTCGGCCTGGTGCAGCGCGACCCGCCGCAGGGTCTCGCGGTTTATGTCTTCCATCGCCTTGGGAACCGCAGTGAGCAGGGCGCACATGTAACCCGGGGCGGCATAACTGTCGTCGATCACTTCGATGCCGGGAACGAGCCGCAGCAGCGCGGGCACCTTGTCGTTGACCGCCACCTTGTCGTTGAAGCCCACGTGCTTGTGCAGGAGCACGCGCATCGGCACCGGGTGCTTCAGCAGCGCCGACAATGCCGCGCGATGCTCGTAGAGCACGTCGACGAGATAGGTGAGCCCGAATTCGGGCTTGTAGGCCTGACCCATGAACTCCGTCATGTGGGAATGACAGGACGGGCACCAGGCGACGACGCGCTCGCGCCCCATGGCGTTGAATTTGGTCACGGTGCGCCGCGCCATGCCGTCCGCCGCGGTCTGGTTCTCGTCCTTGCCGGTGCCGCAGCAGTAATCCGGGCCGCCCGCCGGCCGCGCATCGATGCCGAGCATGCGCAGGATGTCGAGGCAGCCGTGGATGATGTCGCCGTGCCGCACCACGTTGCAGCCGTACCAGAACGTGATTCGCTCGCCCATATCCCTCTCCGCTTCGCGCGCTACATCCAGTCCCTGATTTCTTCGTCGGTCAACTGCAGCTTGGCGAACGCCCGGATGCGGTCGAAGTAGTCCCGATCGTGGCGCGCCGCGATGCGCTTCGGGCCGCCCAGCCCGCCGGACGCGGTGATGCGGGCGATGCGCATCATCATTTTTGGGTTGACGCCGTCGGGACAGGCGGGGACGCACGAACCGCTGCGCACGCATACCGAAGCCCAGCCCAACGCTTCAGGGCCGTTCCCCTCCTCGCGCAGCAGCGCAAGAATCCCCGTCACGACGGCCTTCGGCTCGGCGCCGGCGAGCGCCGGACTGTAACGTGTCATGGGGCACGCCTCGAAGCACTTGCCGCACTTGGTGCAGGCGGCGAGGATACTCTCCGTCTCCTCGCGGATGAAATCCTGCATCGCGCCCGTCGGCATCGGTTGTCTTCGCACGGCGACTGTCCGTTTCGTGTAATTTGGGTGCTCTCAGCCATTGTCAGCGGTGCGGAGAAGTTAGTAAAGTCCGTTTTTGCCCAGGGGCCAAAAATCCCCCGCTCGCTCTTGGTCGCTTTTTTCGTTATATTGAATTGAATCATATGTCTCGCCGCGAAGATTTCCGTCTGATTACGGGCCAGGGCCGCTACAGCTCCGATTGGAGTCTTCCGGATCAGGTGCATGCGGTTTTTCTGCGGGCCGATCGGGCGCACGCTGAAATTCTTGGACTCGATGTCACCCGGGCATTGGCCCATCCCGGGGTCATGGCGGTGCTCACCGGCGACGATGCTCGCGAAGCAGGGTTCAAATCACTCCCTAATGTCGTCAGCTACCCGGGGAAAGATGGCCAGCAGCTGCGCAAGCCCCACCACCCCGTCCTCGCGCTCGGCCGCGTACGCTATGTCGGCGAGCCGGTCGCGATGATCGTCGCGCAAACGCCGGCGATTGCGGAGGATGCGCGGGACTTGGTTGAGGTCGAATACCGCGATCTGCCCGCTGTTGCAAACTTTGACGCTGCGGTAAAGGAAGGCGCGCCACAGCTCCACGCCGACGTTCCCGGAAACCTTGCGTTCGAGTATGAATCCGGCGATGAACAGGCGGTCGCCGCCGCGTTTGCGCGCGCGAAGTACGTAAGCCGCCTCACTGTCGAAAGCCAGCGCCTCGTCGGCAACGCGCTGGAGCCGCGGGCCTGCCTGGTCGCATTCGATCCGGCGAGCGGACGCTACGCCCTGCATGTGCCGCTACAGGGCGTCGGTGGCATGCGTGGGCAGATCGCACAGGTCACCGGTCTCGACAAGGACAGGATCGTCCTCATCGCCCAGGACGTCGGCGGCAGCTTTGGCGTGCGCGGCGCAGCCTATCCGGAGTACTTCGCGGTGATGATTGCCGCGAAGAAGCTCGGACGCCCGGTGAAATGGGTCGCGACCCGCGGTGAGACCTTCATCAGCGACTTCCATGGACGCGCGTTGTCGCTCACCGGCGAACTCGCGCTCGACGCAGACGGAAAGTTCCTCGCCATCCGCTTCGACGACCGCGCCGATCTGGGGGCCTACGGCGCTGCGTTCGGGTCCTTCATCGCGACCCGGAACCTGACGATCACGATCGGGGGCGTCTACCGCATACCCGCCGTGTACGGCCGCACGCGGCTCGCGTACACCAACACGGTGCCGGTATCCGCATACCGCGGCGCCGGACGCCCCGACATCGCCTACGCCATCGAGCGGCTCGTTGACTACACCGCGCACGAGCACGGATTCGATCCGATCGAGCTGCGGCGAAAAAATTTCGTCCCGCGCCAGGCCATGCCCTACAAGACGCCGAACGCGGGCGTATACGACTCCGGCGATTTCGAAGCGGTGATGGACGACGCCTTGCAGCGCGCCGACTGGGCCGGATTCGCGGCGCGCCGCGCTCAATCGAAGCGCGCGGGGAAGCTGCGCGGCATCGGCATCGCGACCTACCTTGAAGCCGGCGGTGGCGGCGCGGCGCCGAAGGACCAGGTCGCAGTCGAGTTCGATGCGAAGGGGGGCATGACGCTGTTCGCGGTGACGCAATCATCCGGCCAGGGGCATGAAACCGTCTATCCGCAGATCGTAGCCGAAGCGCTGGGCATCCCGGTTGCGCCTATCCGGTTTCATCCCAGTTTCCCGACCGCGGATCTGATCGGCAACGGCACCGGCGGCTCGCGCGGCGTGCTCGGCACCGGCAGCGCATTTCACGTGCTCGGTCAGAAGTTGATCGCGCTTGCGCATCCTCATGCGTCTGCGATGCTGGGTGTCGCGGAGAGCGAGCTGCGCTATAGCGAAGGGGCGTTTCACGCCGGCGACCGCTCGATCGGCTTCATCGACCTCGCGCGCAAGCTCTCCGGACCGAAGCCGCATCCGCTCGACACCGTTGCCGAAGGCACTTTCGGCGTGACCTATCCGAACGGCTGCCACATCGCCGAAGTCGAGATCGACCCCGAAACCGGCGCCGCGACCATCGCGCGTTACATTGCCGTCGACGATCTCGGCAACGTCGTCAATCCGACGCTGGTCGAGGGCCAGGTGCACGGCGGCGTCATGCAGGGAGCGGGACAGGTCTTTGGCGAGCAAGCGGTATACGATGCCGCCACGGCTCAGCTCCTGACCGGCAGCTTCATCGATTACGTGATGCCGCACGCTGGCTGGCTCACCGACATCGAAGTGCACGATCATCCGGTGCCGACGCCCACCAACGCGCTCGGCGCGAAGGGCGTGGGTGAAGCCGGCTGCAGCGGCTCGTTACCCACCCTGGTCAACGCGACGATCGATGCGTTGCGCCCACTCGGCATAAAGCATCTCGATATGCCCCTGACGCCGCCCAAGCTTTGGGCGGCTATTCAGGGAGTGAAGAAAAAGTGATGGGTGGAGAGGTGATGGATGAAAAAGTGATGGAAAAAGGTGATGACTGACTCATCTGTAGTAGTCGCGATTCGATCTGACAGTCAATGTCAGGCCGTCAACTGTCAACCCGTTATCTGTCAACCCGTTATCGGTTCTCGCTGTCACCTAAAAGGCAAATTGTCTTCCAACTGCTGCCGGCACTAGGACGTCGTCGTTGTAGACCTGCGCCAGTGCGTGCACCGCGCGCCAGCCGGTGCAGTGGCAGGGGACAATCCGTTTCAATGCGAATTCGCCGAAGTTTCGAATAGTATTGGGAATGATCGCCTCTACTTCAGCCCCCGAAAGATGAAAGCCCCCCATCACCGCGTAGAGCGGCACGTCTCCAAAGATGTTGCGCGCGTCCTTGAGCACGTTGATCACCCCCGCGTGTGAGCATGCCGTGAAAACGACAACGCCCTTGCCTTTAACGTGCGCCGCGACATAGCGCTCATCCAGTATCAGCGGGTCGGGCTTCCAGTTGACACCATCCTGCGCCAGCGTCACGTGCGGCGGGAGACCGCGCTCGTAGGGTGTGACCCGCGGAATCTCGCCGCTCACATAGAACATCTGCTCCATGATGACCCGCGCGTCTGGGGAATTGACGACCGCGGCGCCCCGCCTCGCGAGATCAAGCGGTTTCATCACGTTCTCGGCCGGTATCACCATCCCATCAGGCCGGCGCAGCCCGCGGGTTGCGAACATGCCCTCGTTGACATGGCAGGGCACGGGCTTTCCACCGTTTGCGGAAGTGACAAGACGTAACGCCTCCGGTATGCCGCCACCGTGATCCCAGTGCCCGTGTGAAAGGAAGATTGCACCGACCTCACTAAAAGGCGTCCGCAGCCGGTCACCGTTGCGTGCAAAGGTATAGGCCTCTGGCCCGGCGTCGAAAAGCAGAATCTGGATGTCGTTGCCGACGCGCGCGGTGATAACGAGCGATAGGCCGTGGTTCGCGCAGCAGCGCGCGTGACCCGAAGTTACCATGAGTCCCTTGGCCTTAAGCACCGCGCTCTCGCTGGTCACGCCCTGCGGCAAGGTGGACAGGGGATCGACGACGTTATCGACCAGAACGCTAACTTCTAGCGAGTCGACGGGCTTCAGCTTACCTGCAACGATTGCGCTCATGTCCCCCTTCCAAGATTCGAGCCACTCTATTGCCCAGCTCAGCTTACGCCTGTTAGTTGCCGCCGTAAAACACCGTCCCCTTCGAAAACCAGAACTGGTCTAGAGAAACCGGGGGAACGCCCGTTACCCAAAGGCCGCATTTGGGCGATAGCGGAAGAAACATCTGACAGTCGGTGTCAGATCAAATCGCGACCACTACAACACTCATCACTTCCTCTCATCACCTCTTCGCATCACCTCTTACATCACTTTTTCTCATCACTTCTTATCTTCAGAGACTTGCGCAAGAGCCTCACAAGCCTGCCGACACGGTGCATTTGGTTAACGGCCGGCGCATCCGCTTTAAGAAATCCCAGCCGAATCGCCAACTCAAGCTGGGTGTCGAGTTCTGCAAGGGATCCACACGTAATACCGAGAAACTGCACCCACTCGCGAGAAGAGTTTCTCGCCGCGCCTTCGGCAATGTTCGATGGAACAGATACAGCGGCGCGCCTGATCTGCGAGACAAGACCATAGGTTTCTTCCTTCGGGAAACCGGCGGTGTCTCGATAAACGACTTCGACGAGCGTCATCGCTTCCGCCCACGCCAGCAAGTCCCGGTGTGTAGTTGGCGCAATCATTACCGCCAATAACGATCAAACCGCCAACAGGTGTACTCGTCACCTTCTTTTCATCACCTCTTTTCATCACCTCTTTTCATCACCCATTCTCATCACCCATTCTCATCACTTCTTCCCATCACCCTTTGTCATCACCCCCTTCCACCACCCTGATTCGTCCCGCCTCCCGTCATCAACGTTCCCTGAACCGGAACGGTCCGCCGTATTTCTTCAGGATCCGCTGGTAATCGCCCTCGTAAATACGGTCATATTCTGCGATCCACGAGTCGAGATTCCCGCCTTTCCAGTAGTTGTAATTGATGGAATAGGGGCTAGCTTCCGCCAATTCCTTGTAGAGAGACGGATCGCGCTCGTAAATCTGCCCGGGCCGGCATCCGATCGGGCGCCAATTGGGATCGTCGGGGACCGAGAGATTTTCCTCGTCGAAGTTTCGCGTCCGCAGATAGCGCAACCTGTCCATATCCAGGTCCGTGATCAGCACGCCGGGTTCTGATCTTTTTCCTTCCATGCTTTCCGGGCCGGCGACGATGGCGCCGGCCGACATCTGCGTTCGATAATCGAAGTGCCCGGATACGTAAAGATTCTGGGTGGAGAGCACATAACACAGATTTTCCGCTGCTCGTGCCCGGGCGATGCAGTGCCAGGTGTCCTGCAAGGCGAGGCCGGTTTGACTGTGCCTGCCATGGATGGGGGACACGATGATTTCCGCCCCCCGCAGCATCAGCATGCGCGGAAGCTCGGGGCACCAGAGTTCGCTGCAGATCAGGAGTCCGATCTTTCCCAGGTCCGTGTCGACCACGATCCGCTGCCTGCCCGGCAACAGGTGCCCCTTCCCGCCATACAGATACGCGTTCAGCGGTGGGGTGTCCGGTTGTTGGCGAAGGTAGCACGCAAGTTCCGTCCCATCGGGACCGAACAGCCGCAGCGTCAGGAAGTGCGCACCAGGAACGTCGCTCGCAACGACGTTTCCGGCAATGATGTACATCGAGTGCTGTTTCGCTTTCTTCTTGAGTTCCTCGACCGGATCAAACGGAAATCTGGGATTGTCGAGCGGGCCGGTCATGGGGCCCGGATAACCCTCGGGATAAAGAACGAGCTGCGCCCCCTTGCCGGCGGCTTCGTCGGCGTATGCGATTGCCCGCTCGGCGTTCCGCCATTCGTCTTCGCCGTAATGGGAGTGGGGGAGAACCACGCCAACACGCACAACAGAACGACCGGTCATGACTGAATCCTCCTGAAAGCAGACTTTCTTACCCTGTCCGGCTTGCGTATGCCTTGATTTGGATCAATTCTCGCGGGTTCTTCCAGAGATGCTCGCGAAACAGCGCAATGAGCGCGCCGCGCGCAAACGCAAGTAGGCCGCTTGACTGGTCCCTTTTATCGATTCAAGTCGTCGTTCTTCGCAGCCGAGCGGGCAGCTCCTCATACACATGCCGGCGATGGCCAACGGCTATGAGGCGGATAACGCGCGTCTTGCGGTCGATGGCGTAGACAATCCGAAAGCGGCGGACGCGGTATTTCCACAACCCGTCAAATTCGCGCAGTAGCGGCGTCCCACACTCGGGTTCGGTGGCAATGGCGCGAACGGCAGCTTTGATGGAACGTTTCAAGTCAGGATGGAGAGCCCGGATCGCCTCGGCCACATGCGGAGGGATGTCCGGACGGAAGGGATTCACGCACTGCGCCGTTTCTTGAGAGGGGTGACCGGCTCACCGAACACGTCCTCGAAGGCGAGCCCTTTCCTGCCGGACCGATAGAACGCCCGGCTCTGGGAGATCTGTTTCATCAGCGTGGGATCGCTGAGGACGTCCAAGGTCTCTTTCAGTCGCGCATACTCCTGCACATTGATCAGAATCGCGGCAGGGCGGCCATTCTTGGTGACCACGACCTCCTCCTCGCGGTCCTGGACACCGGCGATCAGCTCAGGCAACCGCGCCTTCACCTCAGACAAGGACAACGTTTTTGCCATCCGAAACCTCTCAATAAGATAAGACCAGAATTCTGGTCATCATAGTACGCCACCAGCCGGAAACCCGTCAACCATGCGAAGTAAGAACAACCGCAGGGACAGCCAATGGCGGCATCGCGCTGGGTAACCAGCGATTCAAAGACGAGATCTCCCCAATGCTGGGCAGGCGTGGTTAGCGTTGTCGCGAGATCCGTGTTGCCTCATTTAAAAATCTGACCGAAATGTGTTTCGTTGCCTCATCTAAAAATCTGACTCAAATAGCCTGCGCGGTACGGTTATCGACG
>C687J26845_10001846_pt1 | contig 12697 bp, 3 predicted proteins | sample RifCSPlowO2_12_FD_26845 | JGI IMG/M metagenome (IMG submission 26845) | reverse complement strand
AGTTGCGCCGATGAACCGAACCGGCGCGTGCTCACTGAATTCTTCGCCGAAGTTGTGGCGGTGGGCACGGCGGCTGGCGCGCGCTTTATCCCGCTCGCGGAGTACGATCCCCGGGACTTTCACCCGAGTCAGCCTTTCGACCGGCGTCTTGCCGCGCTGAACGAATCGGCCAAGTCCTGGAAGGGCGACGACCGCAAGGGACCGCTCCGCCAGATTCAAAAGGGCGTCAAGACCGAGGTCGATTTCACGCTCGCCCACGTGGTTCGGGAGGGAGAGCGGTTGAAAATACCCACGCCGCTATGCCGGAGTGTCTTAGAGATGATTCACGAGTTGGAATCCGGGAAAAGGCGGCTGGGAATGCAAAACTACGTGGAGTTGAGCGCCGCATGATCCAAGAGGCGCCTCGGGAATCCAGCGGCAACAAACAAAAAGCGGCTCGGGCGCTAAACCTGAGCCGCCGGGGGTCGCTTAAGAAGATGAAGCAGTTGGGAATAAGAATTCGTGATCCCAACGCGATTTGAGTAATTCGGTTAGGCTTGCCTGGAGCCAATAGGCTCAGGCTGCCTCACGCTGATCGACAAGGATAATGCTATCAAATCTTTCCTGCTATTATCTGAGCGACCAAACCTTGGACAGCAGCATCAAATTTTTTGTTCCTTTGTTGTTCACTTGAAATGCTATCCTGCCTGGCTTTTGCAGCCGCAGCGAAGACTGACTTCTTGACAGCGGCGTTTTGTTCCACGATAGCGAGCAGCTTCTTCTTACGCCTAGTGATGATCTTCTCTCGCTCCTTCTTCGATGTATTTGATGGGATATTCTGACCTATTAACATGTTTGAGTACCTCCCTTTTGAGCAGGCTTAAGTGTTCGATGCATAGCTCTATTATCGATCCGCGTCAAGCACTTTCTTTTTCACCCCGCTGGCGACAAGTTACGTTCATTCTACTCGAATAACGACCAGTCGCACTGTCTAACAAGCGAGCTTGTGTGAATCCTTGGCTAACTCGGTCTGCACGTCAAACGGTTACTATCCCGTTCATTAGCCGAATGAATATCGCCGCGCTTATGGTCTTTGATCGCTTTGACTTTACTGTCATTGACGATCTTGGAGAACTCGGAAGATGGAACTGCTAGAATCTTATTTACTACTGTTTCAATTACGTTACGCGTGTCGTCCGCAGGTATCGGTAACTCCATTGAATGCCCTGCTCCACGGAATTCGATCAGAACGCGTTGTCCAGTCAGGGCGTCATTGAAAATATCTTCGGCCTGACAACCGGCGATCACAGGGTCCGCTCCTCCTTTTAGGATAAGGGTCGGCACGCTGTGTTGATACTTCGCCTTTGTCGGATTCCAGGGACAAAATTGTTTGTCCGGCTCGACCCCTATTTTTCTGGCTGCTTCGCGCGCCACATTACTCGTATTTGCAGTCTCATTCGTCGCAAATCGTATGAAGTCGTTGCCCTTAAAACAAAATTCATTATCCAACATTCGCTGTTGCTTCAACATTCCGAGAACCGATCGGCTGACGCCATCATAAACACCAAAAACCTCATTGGCCCTAATGGATCTTAGGGATTCCGCGGCTCGTTGCGGCTTTTTCGCCTCATCAATTCTAATGCAATATGCCCCCTTCCAAGCGGCGCGAAACCTGCCGAAAATCCCTGCCAAAAAAGGCGCATCCGTCCGGCACGCACTCCGGGGATCCAACGCGGGGTCGTCTTTATCGAAAGATAAGTAATAGCCTATGAGAAGTGCAGCATCGACCTGCCGGTCCTTTGTTGTCCGGTCGTTTATTGTTGCGATAAATGCCAGACCTTCCACCGGGGCGCCAGAATGTTCTAAAACCCTGACCGCGTGGAAAAACGCTTCAGGGTAGCGATACTTCTCTTTGAACCCGTTGTCTTTTTGTAAGAGGTCTTGAAAATTTTGGATGACAAAACCAACGGAGCCATAAGACGCTTTGAAGGCGGTAAACATCGTCTTAAGATTGTTTTTTATCACNGTACGGCGCGTATCAGACAAGAAGCAGAAGTCGTCGTTAGATTTTCGAATGCCGAAAAAGTCAGCAAGATTCATAACCGTTGTTATTAGGCAATTCTTACTCCTGTAACGTTCGTAAATTGCATCTAAATTGGAGAGTATCATCGCTATTTGAGCGTTTTCTGTCTGTTCTGGATCTCTTTGTCTAGACACGGGTGCAGCTAGGATCAGCCTAGTTACCTTGGCGGCACCGTATGTCGCTGCATATTTATGAGCTATGATCGTCCCGGCGCTATGCGCATAAATCGCATCCCAAGCTTTGGCAGGGCCACGTTCTTTCAATCGAATCTCCTCGATGTCACTTGCAACGTAGTCGCTGCGCAAAAACCTATCATATCTGTTGTCCCCATCTATCGTGCTGAGGCCAGCGCCGCGAAGATCGAAGTAGACAACATTGTGATTGTTTTCAAGAAAATCCAGGGGTTGATCTTTCGGCTTTCGTTTGACAATCTGCCCAGGCCCGCCCGTGATGTATAGGATGTTTTTTCGGCGGGAATCAGCGGCATTGAAATTTGCGCCCTTAAAATAATAAAGCTCAAACTTACACTTCGGTAGGCCGCAGTTCGGCTTTCCCGGCCAGATCAAAACTTCTTTCTTGGACCCTGTCGAAGTCTCAGCGACCCCTTCTGGCGTCATATCCTCCGGTTTCCAAGTGTGATTGCCGGAACCCTGAGCGCCATGCGTGACCCGGCTAGATAGCAAAAGCACCAGGCATAATTGTGAAAAAAAGAGCTTGGCCATACAACCCTCCTTAAAAAGACCTATCAAGCAACCGCGTCAAATCGAAAAACTCCGGTGCGTCTGTATCCCCTACACTGACGCATGTGGACGGATACGGGATATTTGGCAATATGGGTGTAAGGTGATGTCCTTCAAAATTTCATACAGTTTTTCTACCATACTGGCGACCCCTCCACGCTCAAAACAATCCTCCTTATAGTTTACACTCCCGGTAAACTTGGTTGACGTATCCTGCATGTTAAAAATCAAATCAAACGCTGTCAGCTTTACGTCCGATCCATCGCCTAGTTGTCGTATGTCCAATGGAGCAAGAGTGAGGCCGGGGATCTTTCGAGGCTCATTACTATAGCTCTGATAGTTGAACAGAACCTGAAACAAAGAGCATCGATCTACATTTCTTTCTTCCTCTAACACCCTTGCCAAATACTCAAACGGCAGCTCCTGGTGAGCATGCGCTGCCAGCGTCACGTGCCGGACGCGCCTTAGTAATTGTCTAACGGTCATCTTGGCTGAAATACGCGTCCGCAAAATCACAGTGTTGAGGAAGTGGCCGATGGCCCCCTCGACTTCTTTGTGTGCACGGTTGGCAACCAAGGTCCCAATCCAGATGTCCCGCTGCCCGGTCCGCAAATGAAGCAGTATGTTCAGCGCGGCTACTAGAACCATAAAAGGAGTGCATTTCTCCTTCCGGGCCAGAGCATTGATACCTGCGAACAAACTTTCGTCCACTTCGATCCGCTGATGGGTGGTTCGGAAACTCAGTTTCTTTCTGCGTCCACCGTTTTTCTTAAACTCAAGCTTCGGGACCGGTCCGGCAAGCTGTTTTTTCCAATAGGCCAGTTGAGCGTTCAGGAGACCGTTGTCCAGCAAATATTTTTCCCAGCAAACATAGTCGGGAAATTGAATTGGAGAATCGGGCAGAGGCGATGGCCGCCGCTCAGCAAAGACTCCGTATAGTTCGGCTAGTTCGCGGCGAAATAACTGCGTTGACCAGTGGTCACCGATCATATGATGCATCGTGATTAGCAGAAGAGAATCCGTATCAGTGAGCCGCAGCAATGTGGTTCTCAACAAGGGGCCTGCCGAAAGATCAAAGGGGCGCTGTCTTTCTTCTACAATCAAACCTGCGGCCTCCACGTCACTCCGTGCTTGGCTGCGCAAATCTATGACTGGCAGTTGGAAATCAGTTCCTTCTTTGATGACTTGAACGGGGCGTCCATTCAGTTCGGTAAACACGGTCCGCAAGGCTTCATGGCGTCTGAAAATTTCTTTCAACGTCATTTCCAGTGCTTCGACGTTGAGATTCCCGCTCAAGCGATACACATAAGGCATGTTAAAAAAATGAGTTCTCGGAACCATCTGATCCAGAGACCACAATTGCTCCTGATTCATTGATAGAGGCAAGACTCCGTCGCGTGGAGCCGGCACAATGGGGGGCAGATCCTGTCCGCGACCTGATCGAATCGTCCTTTCGATCTTTGTCGCCATGCCTGCGATTGTGGGTGCTTCGAAGAGGACTCGCAGGGCAACTTTTCTGTGAAAGATATCGCGCACTCTCGAAACGACCTGAATCGCCAAGAGCGAATGTCCGCCGAGCTCGAAAAAGTTATCATGGGCACCGATCTTTTCTAGTTTGAGAACCTCACTCCATGCCCGTGTTACCAACTCCTCAGTTTCAGTTCGCGGCTCGACGAAAGTCCGGGTGAGCTGCGGTCTGCTGCCGTCAAGCGCTGGAAGAGCGTTTCGGTCGATCTTGCCGTTGGTTGTTAATGGCAAAGTCTGGAGCATCACAAACGACGAAGGCAACATGTAATCGGGCAACTTTTCCTTCAAAAAATTTCGCAAGTCGGTGACCGGAGGAGCTTCCAATGTTGGGACAACGTAGGCTACCAATCGGCGATCCGATATCAGATTTCTGGAATCACAATGCTCGCCCCTTACGTCGTCCCGAGCCACCACTACACTCTCACGTACCCCGGGATGTTGATTGAGCGTGACCTCGATTCCGTCTAGCTCGATCCGGAAACCTCGGATCTTGACCTGATGATCGGCTCGCCCCAAGAAGTCGATGTTCCCATCGGGGAGGTATCGTGCGACGTCGCCAGTCCTGTACAGCTTGGCATGCGGCACGCTTATGAAGGGGTGGGGAACAAACGTTTCGGCGGTCAGATCCGGGCGGTTTAGATATCCGCGAGCTAGTCCGCTGCCACCAATACACAACTCACCAGGAATACCGATAGGTACCGGGTTTAGGCGGCGATCAAGTATGTATACCTGCGTGTTGGCAATCGGGCGGCCAATCGGGACCGATGTTTGACCAGGTTTCGATCTGCACGGCCAGTAAGTTGCGTCTATGCAGGCTTCCGTGGGTCCGTAGAGATTGTATAGCTCAGCGTCTAACCGACCATAGAACTGCTGTTGTAGTTCGACGGCCAAAATGTCTCCGCCACAGAAAACCCGCTTTAGACTTCGACAATCGCTAAATTCTTTTTCGGCCAGTAATATTCGCAGCAAGCTAGGTACCAGTTTCAAAGTCGTAATCTTCTTTTCCGCAATCAATTGAATAAGGTAGCGACTATCTTGATGCCCACCGGGCCGCGCCACGACTAAACGTGCACCTGAAAGCAAAGGCGCAAACAGCTCCCAGACTGAGGCGTCAAAGCCAAGCGGCGTTTTTTGCATGACATTGTCGGTTGGCGTCAACGGAATAGCTCTTTGCGTCCATGCGATGTGATTGCAGAGCGCACGATGGGAAATCGGGACACTCTTGGGTCTGCCCGTTGATCCGGACGTGTAAATGACGTAGGCAAGATTTTCAGCGGTTATCTCAAGGGGGGGACACGATTCCGACTCATGATCGATGACCTCCCAGTCCGCATCCATGCAGACGATCTTGGCGCAGTGGTTTGGCAGACTCTTCATTAGACTTCTCTGGGTCAGTAAAACCGACGCTTGGGTGTCCTCAAGCATGAAGGCAACGCGTTCTTTAGGATCGGCCGGATCCAGTGGCACATACGCCCCACCGGCTTTGAGAATTCCCAAAAGTCCGATCACCATCTGCAATGACCGTTCAATGCAAATGCCAACCAGCTTCTCCGGCCCAACTCCAAGAGACCGTAAATAATGCGCCAGTTCATTCGCCTGAGTGTTGAGTTCCCGATAGGTCAGTTGTTTGCCTTCGAATTCCAACGCAACAGCTTCCGGTGTTCGTTCTACCTGGGCCTCAAACAGTTCATGAATGCAGGCGTCTCTGGGAAAGTCCAGCTCCGTGTTGTTCCATTCGATCAGCAACTGATGGCGTTCGGCTTCAGTGAGGAGAGGCAAGGTTGATATGGGCCGGTCGGGGTGGGCGACAATCCCTTCCAATAACACTTGAAAATGGCCGGCCATCCGCTCAATCGTTGGACCATCGAACAAATCCGTGCTGTATTCAATGAATCCATTGAGTTTTTGGTCGCGTTCGGCGAGACCTAATGTCAGATCAAATTTCGAGGCGCCGGCGTCTACATCGATGCGCTCTATGCTGAGCCCGGACAGCGCTGATATATGTCTGGGAGTGTTTTGCAGAACAAACATCACCTGGAACAGCGCATGGCGGCTCAAGTCGCGGTCGGGTTGTAGCTCCTGAACCAATTTCTCGAAGGGCAAATCTTGGTGGGCATAGGCTCCCAGACAAACAGCCCGGACCCTCAAAAGAAGCTCTTTGAAGGTCGGATTCCCGGAAAGGTCGGTGCGTAGAACGAGCGTATTGACGAAAAATCCAATCAGCCCTTCAACTTCTGTGCGATTTCGATTGGTGATCGGCGAACCGACAACCACGTCTTCTTGCCCAGAATATCGATAGAGCAAAGTTTGCAATGCAGCTAGCAACGTCATAAATGGCGTTACCCCTTCACGTTTGCTCAGTTCATTGACGGCCGCGGTCAGAGATTCAGAAAGACATATCGCTTGCCGTGCGCCGCTAAAGCTCTGTTGCTTCGGCCTGAAACGGTCTGTAGGAAGATTGAGCATGGAAATGCCGTCAAGCTGCTTCTTCCAGTAGGAAACTTGAGGCTCCAAAACCTCGGCCCGGAGCCACTCTCGCTGCCAGACCGCATAGTCCGCATACTGGATAGGAAGATCTTGCAAAGGGGAAGGGTTGCCGTTTGCATAGGCCTCATAGAGCGTCCAGATTTCTCGCGTGAGAATCCCCATCGACCAGGCGTCGGATACGATATGGTGGGTTGTCAGAATTAAGATGTGATCGTCGTGGCCCAGGCAAAGCAGCGCTGGCCTCAGTAATGGCCCCAAGGACAGATCGAAGGGGCGCCTGGCTTCCTCCGCAATCAGACGCGCGGTTTCCGTCTCGCGCTCAGCATAAGATAGCCGGTGAAGTTCGATCAGCGGTACCATCAGCNTCTGCGCGGTCGCAGTGACTTGTTCCGGTCGACCATCGACAACTGCAAACCTAGCCCGCAGAACCTCATGACGGAGAATAACCTCATTGAGGCTCCGCTCAAGCGCATCAGTCTTGAGAGGCCCGGTTAGACGCGCCGCGCGACAGATGTTGTAAACAGAACTCCCTGGCTCAAGTTGCTCCAAAAACCAGAGCCGTTCCTGCGCGAACGACAAAGGCGGTGCTTGATCCTTGGCGACTCGCCGAATGGGCGGGGGCGCAAAACGCAAAGCAGCATTGGCATTGTGGAGAAATTGGAGGATTTCTGGCTTTCGCTCGGCTATTTGCTCGCGCAGGGCTGCGGTAAGAGTTCCTTTGGGAGCGTTGACGCGCAGTCGTTCGCCTTCGGCAGAGAGCCGTATATCTAGACACTGGATTTGCGAGACGAAGTCGGCGATGTTTATATCTCGATCTCCTCTCTTTCCTGATCCGGCGTGGCTTGCGCAACGTGGGTGGTTCCTCGCAATACTTCAATTTGCCGCGCCAGACCCTGGACAGTTGGTGTTTCCAGGAAAGCGCGCAATTCTAAGGCGACCTGTAAGGTTTCCCTGACCCGCGCAGCTACCTGTGCGGCAAGCAGCGAGTGACCGCCCACATGGAAGAAATTGTCATGAAGACCGATCCGGTCCAAGCCGAGGACCTGTGCAAAAATATTGCTCAGGGCCTGTTCGATGTCGGTGCGTGGCAAAGCGGAAGTATCACCTTCAGGCGAAAGAAACTCTTCTGGCGGAGGAAGCCCCTGGTAGTCGACCTTACCGCTGGGGGTTAACGGCAGACCATCCAGCAGGATGATATAAGAAGGCACCATGTAACCAGGAAGTCTCGCGCTCAAGAAGCAACGTATTTCGTCTTTGGAGCACGGTCGATCCTTTTCGGCTGCGATATATGCCGTTAAACGCAGATCTGTTATCGAGCCTGGAGCAGACTCCCCCGAGACGAATTCCTTCGCAACCACTACGCTGCTTTTTACCGCCGGGTGCTGGCTCAAGACGGATTCGACCTCGGCCAATTCGACGCGAAAGCCGCGGACATTCACGCAACGGTCATTTCTGCCGGCCCATTCGACATTGCCATCAGGCAGGTATCTTCCAAGTTCACCCGTTCGGTACAGCCGATCACCTGCGTTGTTTGTGAATGGATTAATGAGAAAATTTTCCTGCGTCAGTTGGTCGTTGCCGATGTAACCCTCCGCCAGATGTGGACTTCGCACGTAAAGCTCCCCGAGCTCGCCGATCCCTGCGAGTTGGCGGCCTGCGGTCAGCAATAGTAATTGAACGTCCTTGACGCCGCATCCCAAAGGAATAGCTTGTTTTGCTTCGTCGTCGCTCATGGATAGTTCTTCCGGGACCTTGAAATACCCTACCGCACGCTGGGTTTCCGTAGCGCCGTAGAAGTTCATGACCTTGGCATGGCGCGCAAGCGTACGAGTCATCCCCACGTCGTGTTTTGTTAACGCGTCACCGGCAAAAAACACGCGCCGCACGGATGGCAGAATGCTTCCCGGGGCCATCTGCAAGAGCTGCCCCAGGGCGGGAGTAAGATGAAGGATAGCGATCTGGTTCTGCTGCAGCCATTCGACAAGTCTTGCCGGAGATTTTATATCCTCCGGGGCAGGAATATAGAGCGCTGCTCCTAAAAATAGCGCAGTAAAAACATCTCGATGTAACAGACTATAGGAAAGACCGGAAAGCAGGCTGAAGCGATCGGTTTCTCTCAGGTCGAATACTTCTTTTTGCCAGGGTAGAAAATGGGTCATCGGCCCATGCTTGCAGAGAACACCTTTCGGTTGACCCGTCGAACCTGACGTAAAAGCGATATAGGCGGGGTCATGAGCTTGGATTGCGATACCGGGATCGGTTTCGGGGTACTGAAGCAAGGGATTAGAGGCTGGATTTTTTTGGATCGGGAGATTAACTCGACAGCACAAGGAAAAGTTTTCCAGATAATTCTGTAGATCACCGTGCAAATCGCCGGCCGCCTCTATCTGCACCCAGCCCCGAGGCCGTGCGATGCGAAGATAGGAAATCAAACGGGAAGCGGGATAGGCGGGATCCAAAATGACAAAAGCGGCTCCCGCCTTGAGAATCCCAAGCAATGCAAGAACAAGAGCGGAGCTGCGGTGCGCGTAAATCGCAACTACGTCTTTTGGCTTGATTCCATTCGCCACCAAATAATTGGCCAGTTGGTTGCTGCGTTCGTCGAGTTCTTTGTAAGTCCAACTCTCGTCGGCATCGATCACCGCCAACCGATCCGGCGCTCGCTCAGCCTGAATGGCGACGAGTGTGTGGATCGCTCCTTCCCAGCTGTTATCGAGCCCTTCAGTGGGATCGGGGAAAACCGCTTGCGCGGCCGGGGTTACGAGCGAGTATTGATCGATCGGCCGCTCCGGGTTCTCGACAATCTGCGACAGCAGATAACTAAACTGTTCGAGCAAAGCGGCAATGCGAGCCTCGCTGAAAAGCTCGGCATTATAGACAATGGCAAGGTCGACTCTTCCGTCTATTTCCGGCGCGTAAACGGTGAGATCGAACTTCGCGCTCGGCGCGGCATGCGAGAGCTTAACGATCTCACAGCCAGGCAGTGTGAGAACACGCTCGGAGACGTCCGCCAAATTGAACAGAACCTGAAACAAGGGGTTGCGGCTGAAATCGCGCTGGGGATTTAATGCCTCCACGATTTTTTCGAAAGGCAGGTCCTGGTGCGTGTAAGCGTCCAGGCAAACTTCGCGCACCCGCTTTAATAAATCGCTGAAACTTGGATTGCCGGAAAGATCCGTGCGCAAGGCCAAGGCATTGATGAAGAATCCGATCACCCCATCAAGCTCCGGGCGATTGCGCCCCGCGATGGTCGAGCCGACGACGATGTCGTCCTGCCCGCTATGACGTGCCAGCAAGATATTGAGGGCCGCGAACAAGATCATGAACCGCGTGACACCTTCCCGGCGGCTCAGGTCCTTGAGATCCTTGGTGAGCTCTTCGGAAAGCAATTTGCTTAGTCGTGCGCCACGGAACGTCTGCGCCAATGAGCGCTCGTAATTCGTGGGTAGATTGAGCGGCGATACATCACTCAGTTGCCGTTTCCAGTAAGCAAGCTGAGACTCCCAAGCCGCGCCCTGGAACCAGTCTTGTTGCCAGAAAGCATAATCGACGTACTGAACCTGAAGCGGCGGCAACCAAACGTCTATTTCTTCCAATGAGGCTTCGTACAACGCCGTGAGCTCCTGGTAAAAAATGACCAGCGACGAGCCGTCGGAGACGATGTGATGAAAGTTCAGGATGAGCACGTGCTCTTGCCCACCGAGCCGTAACAACTTGGCCCGCATGAGCGGAGCATTTTGAATATCGTAAGGCTGGCGCGCATCGTCAATGGATAGCCGCTGAACTTCCACAGCTGCCTGGTCTTCCGGCAAATGTGACAAATCTACGACCGGCAGCGTGAATGTCACCAAAGGAATGATTTGTTGAACCGGATTGCCGTCGGTCTCACCGATGCTCGTTCTCAGGCTTTCGTGCCGCTTGATGATCGCATTCAGCGCTCGTTCCAACGCCGCGATATCCAGCTCGCCTTTAATATTGAAGACCGCCGGGATGTTGTACGCGGTAAAATCAGGGTTGAGCTTGTGCAAGAACCACAACCGTCGCTGCGAGAAAGAAAGCGGCAGCGGACCGTCCCGCGGTACAGGCACGATCCGGGGAATGGAGACGCCGCTTTGATTGCGGCGCCGGCAATCGACATGCTCCGCCAACGCAGTCACAGTCGGCAATTCGAATAGTTTGCCCAGCGGCAGATCGATGTTGAAGTTATTCCGCAAGCGCGCGACCACCCGCGTCGCCAGCAGTGAGTGGCCGCCGAGGTCAAAGAAGTTGTCATAGACGCCGATCTTATCGAGCTTAAGCACCTCGCGCCAAACTTGTGCTACGAGTTCCTCGATTTCGGTTCGGGGTTCAATAACCCCTTGGTCAAGTTGCGGCCGCTCGCCATCGGGGGCAGGCAGCGCATTGCGGTCGATTTTACCATTCGGTGTTAACGGCACGCTGTCCAAGAACACAAACAGCGAAGGAATCATGAAGTCAGGCAGCTTTTGATTGAGAAAACTACGTAGCTCGGTTGCTAAAGGCTTTTCAGTGTCTGACACAAGGTATGCGATTAAGTTGCGATCCGATTCCGAAACTCCTTCCCCCTCGACGGGGGAAGGCAGGGATGGGGGTGCCTGTTCTCGCAAGCTGTTCGTTGAGTGTATCACCCCCACCTTAGTCCTCCCCCGTCGAGGGGGAGGAAATAAAGAGGCGATTACCACGGACTCCTTTACCGACGGGTGTTGGTTGAGCGTGGCTTCGATCTCGCCTACCTCAATCCGATGCCCTCGGATCTTAACCTGGTTATCGATTCGCGCCAAAAACTCGATGTTGCCATCCACTAGATAGCGTGCGATATCTCCCGTTTTGTAAAGACGCGATCCGGGTTTGTCGCTGAAAGGACTGTCAACAAATTTCTCCGCCATGAGTTCCGGCCGGTTCAAGTACCCTCGTGCCAAACCATGGCCGCCGATNTATAGCTCGCCATGGACTCCGATAGGAACAGGCTGCAAGTGAGAATCCAGTATGTAGATCTGCGTGTTCGCAATCGGTCGACCGATGGGAACGGCTATCTCTCCGGGTTCCACAGCGCATATCGCGGACCAAATTGTCGTCTCCGTTGGACCGTAAAGATTCCAGAGTTGACCGTGCTCACGCAATCGGGCTGCAAGATTACGCGACAGAGCCTCGCCCCCACAGAGAATCTTGAACTTCTCCGCTCCCAGCCATCCTGCGTCGAGCAACAGTCGCCACGTGGAAGGTGTCGCTTGCATCGCCGTCACCGAGTCTTCCGTTAGGCGCTTGAGCAGTCGCTCTTCGTCCACGGCTTCCTCGTGACTCGCCACGGCGACCCGCCCGCCAACCATCAATGGCAGGTAGAGTTCAAGCCCTGCGATGTCAAAGGAGATCGTCGTAACCGCCAAGAAGACGTCCTGGTTGGTAACCCCAACGCGTTGACTGATCGAGTGCAAACAGTTCACTACGGAGCGGTGCGAGACCTGAACGCCCTTTGGCTTTCCCGTCGATCCAGAGGTGTAGATGACGTAGGCGAGATCGTCGGAACTTGCCCCTCTCCCAGGCGTCTCTCGGCTCTGCGTCTCGATGAGATGCCAGTCGCGGTCGAGGCAAACGATTTTGAGCCGAGGATTGAGGATTGAGGATAGTGAATCGCGGCTGGGAGATCGATGATTGCCATCTTCGATCCTCCATCTTCCATCCTCGACCAATTTCTCCTGGGTTAGCAGCACCGAAACCTCGGCATCCTCCAACATGAACGCCAATCGCTCTCTGGGATAGCTCGGGTCCAACGGCACATACGCCCCGCCTGCCTTGAGAATTCCCAACAGCCCAATAACCATTTCCAGAGATCGCTCCANGCAAATTCCAACTAATCGTCCCGGCC
>C687J26845_10001839_pt1 | contig 12726 bp, 10 predicted proteins | sample RifCSPlowO2_12_FD_26845 | JGI IMG/M metagenome (IMG submission 26845) | reverse complement strand
GGCGACCATGCCGCGCGAGTTCCTGGTGTCCGTGGTGTGGCAAGGACTCGCGCCCACCGCGGCGCCGCCGGCCGCAATAACCTGCGGCTCTGGCTCATACACCCCGGACACAACGCGGCGGGCAATCGTGGCGCGGGTCCAGTTCGGCTGCCTGCTGACCGCCATAGACGGCACGTGCTGCCGCACCATCAACACGACCACGAACCTGTGTGAGACGTTTCCATGACACAGCATGAGATGAATGCCCGCCGGCTTGGTGTTTCCCGCGTGTCGCGCATGGCGGGATTGTCGCTGATCGAACTGATGGTCGCAGTCGCGCTCGGCCTTCTCATACTGACCGGGTTGGTCACCGTATTTGTCAACTCAAGCGCCGCACGGAACGAAGTCGAACGCACCAGCCGCCAGATCGAGAACGGGCGCTATGCGATCGAAATCCTGTCGGACGATCTGCGTCTCGCCGGCTTCTATGGCGAACTCAACCTCTTTTCCGCCGCCCCCGCAATCGCCGTGCCGACCTCGTTGCCTGACCCGTGCTCCACTACCGTCACGGATTGGGCGCCGGCGCTTTATCTTCATATTCAAGGCTACGACGCGAGCAAGGGCGCGCTGACGTGCATGCCGGCAAGCTATAAGACTGGCACTGACGTTCTGGTGGTGCGGCGCGTGCAAAGCTGCACAGCTGCCGGTGCGGCGGCCTGCGGCGCTGCGGTTGCCAGCAAACCCTATCTGCAGGTCTCGCTGTGCGCGGTCGAAACGCCCACTACAACACATAAGCTGGGACTGGAGGAGACGGAGACGTTCACGCTCAAGCTTAGAGGCACGACACCGACCAGTTGCGGCGGAACCGCCCCGCTGCGCCAGTACTTCGTCAACATCTATTTCATCAGCACCGATAACGGCGCCGGCCAGAACGTCCCCACCTTGAAGCGACTGGACTTCACCGGCACGGGCTGGACCGAAACACCGCTCGTGGAAGGCATCGAACAGATCAACATCGATTACGGCATCGACACCGATGGCGACGGCCTGCCTGATGTCTATACCGCGAATCCATCCGACTACCCCGTTGGCGCTTGCGATGACGCATGCAAAGTGAGCAACTGGGGAAACGTCATGACCGCGCGCGTTTACGTTCTTGCGCGCAACATCGAGCCTTCGCCCGGTTACACCGACACCAAGACTTACCAGCTCGGCTCCGCCAGTATTGCGGCCCCGGGTGACGGCTACCGGCGGCATGTTTACACCGCGCTGGTCCGAATCAACAATCCCGCCGGCAGGAGAGACACCCCATGATCAAGATGCGCTCGCAACAGGGCGCGACGCTGGTGATCGCGCTCATCATGCTGGTGCTGCTCACGCTGTTCGCGGTAAGCGCCCTCAACACCAGCACCACCAACTTGAAGGTGGTGGGCAACATGCAGGCGCGCAGCGAGGCGCTAAACGCCGCGCAACAGACGGTCGAAACCGTGATCAGCATGACGGACCCGAACATCAACTTTATTAAGACGCCGGCGAACGCCATCCCGGACAGCGCAAATAGTCCATGCGACGGAATACCCAACACCCTGTGCGTGGACGCTGCCGGCAGCATCGTCAAGAACTCCGCAACCGCGCTCTACACGATAAAACTCGACCCGAAACCGGCATGCGTCAAGGCGGAACCGATCAAGACAACGGATCCGCGTATCAGTGATTTCAGCAAGAAGGAAAATCGGGATTGCTTTACGCAACAGCAGCAACAGCACGGCATAGCAGGCGCGGTGACCGCCGACTCGCTATGCGCGGACGCGGTCTGGGAAATCACGGCGGAATCCGTCGCCGCGCTTAGCGGCGCGAAAGCCACTGTGACGCAGGGTGTCGGCATCCGCATCAGCACCGACGATATGGCGACCGCGTGTTCGTCCTAGCCCATTAAGACAAGCGACAGTAAGGAAAATTGTCATGAAAAACCGTTGCCGCCGTCTGATTTGGATAGTGCTTGCCGTGGCGCTGGTTGTTCCGCCGCAGGCGTTCATCCATGCCGAGGATACCGATCTCTTTGTGGGCAATCCCGGTAGCGGGATACAGCAACCCAACGTACTGGTCATCATCGACAACAGTGACAATTGGGCGAATCAGGCCCAGAATTGGCCGAACGAATTTCAAGGCCAGGCCGAGCTGAGTGCCCTGAAGGAAGTCCTTGATCTGCTGCCGACCGAGGATATCGGTGTCGGGCTGATGCTGATGACCCCGGGCCTCGGCAACGACGATTCCGACGCGGGCTGGCAGAACAAGGATGGCGGCTACGTGCGGTTTGCCATACGCAAGATGGACGCCACCGGCAAAGGCGCGCTGAAAGAAATGATAGGCGACGCCACGTGCGTTGACGGCCCCAATTCCGTTGTAGCTATAGGTCCACCCGCTACCTCCCTAACCGAGCCCCGCAACTGCATTTACAAGAACGCCGCGAGCGGCCCCCTGAAGGAAGGCGTCGGCGCGAACGTGGATTATGGCAACACCATGTTCGAGGCGTTCAAATATTTTGGCGGCTTCAGCCGACCCCACTACACCGAAGCTCAGCCTCCGCTACCTCCCACGCTTTCGCAAGCGCGGGACAAATTTGGCCCGAAGCGGTATTCCGGAAACCCCGATGGGCGGTCGGATCCGTATGCTTATGACCCTCTCGCCCTGGCCACTACAAACCTGGACAATCGCGATACGTATAAGTCGCCGATCAACGAGACAAACAACTGCGCCAAGAACTACATCATCTTCGTCGGTAACGGTTTCCCGACGATGAACAAGAGCGGACCCGTTTTGGCAAACGTGAATAACGGCGACACGACCCAATTCGCAATGGCAGCGTTCACCGGTGTGAATCCCACCGCGTCGATGGGTTTGAGCGGCAACGTCTGCCGGACACAGAACCAATGTGCGAGCGATATTACGGCGGCCGAGAAGGCGCCGTTCATCGCCCAGGGCTACGACACTTTTACCTGCCAATTCAAGCAAGACGTCACAAGTGCTACAGGATGCAGCGGACAGTCCAGAAAGGACTGGGAGAAAATTGCGACAGACACGGACGTCACGGTCGCGACGCCCACCGGAGGCACCGTGACCCCGCCGGCGGCGAGCGTGCCGATCCGCTATGCCGACGAGTGGGCGTGGTTTCTCGCCAACACTGACGTCAGCCCGGCGACCGGCGTGCAGAGCGTGCAGACCTATACCATTGACGTATTCAAGGACAAGCAGGACAAAGACCAGACCACGCTTCTGTTCAGTATGGCGGAAAAAGGCCAGGGCAAGTACTTTCAGGCAACCAACAAGGACGCAATAAAAGACGCTTTCACCAAGATTTTCGCCGAGATCCTGGCCGAAAACAGCGTGTTCGCCGCGGCCAGCCTGCCGGTGAGCGCCACCAACCGCGCGCAGAACGAGAACCAGGTTTTTTTCGGCCTGTTCCGGCCCGACAAGGACTCCCAGCCGCGCTGGTACGGCAACCTCAAACGTTACCAGATTGCGCGAGACCCTAACGACGCCACCAAGCTCATACTGGGTGACAAGTTGGGAAAAAACGCCGTCAACCCCAATAGTGGGTTCTTCGAGTCATGCGCGGCGAGTTTCTGGACCGAGGACAGCGGCCCATACTGGCAGTTCTCCGCCCTTGCTACAAAATGTCTGGCTGCGGACCGGCCGGCCGGCAGTACCAGCGAGTACTCCGATCTGCCCGACGGAGAACAGGTCGAGAAAGGCGGCGCGGCGTACGTGCTCCGTAGCGGCAATTTGGGAAGCGCCCGCGTCATGAAGACCTGTGCGGACGAGACTTGCAGTGCGATGGTAGACATTGCGCAAATCGACGGCAGCGGCAACGTCACCTCCACACCCTTGACGCCCCAACGGTTCGGATTGGCCGCGAGCGACACCAGCACGCGCGACAAGATCATTCTGTACACGTACGGCAGGGACGTTGGGCTCCTGAGCGGGGATCCCGCCGTTGTGGGTGAAAAAGTCCCCGCCGGCAGCGCCACCGCAACGCGCCCATCGGTTCACGGCGATGTCGTGCATTCCCGGCCGCTGCCCGTCAACTACGCGACTGAAGCCACGATTAAAGCCAAGATCACGATGCCCATCGTCGCTTACTACGGCAGCAATGACGGCCTCCTCCGCGCAGTGAAGACCGGTGATGCTACCGGGGCCGGCGGTGGCGAGGAACTGTGGTCATTCGTGGCCCCCGAGCAACATTCGAAGCTCGCGCGGCTGAGAAACAACAGCGTGGCGATCCTCTACCCGGGCACGCCGGATGCGTCTGCGCTGCCGAAGGATTACTTCTTTGACGGCACGATTGGGCTGTTCCAGAACGCGGACAACACCAAAGTCATGATCTTCCCGGCGATGCGGCGCGGCGGGCGCATGATCTATGGCTTCAATGTCAAGGATCCGACGTCGCCGGCCCTCATGTGGCGCGTCGGCTGCACCAATTCCGACCTCAACGATACTGCGTCTTGCACATCCAACGACTTTCACGGCATAGGTCAGACCTGGTCAACGCCCAACGTTGCGTTCATCAAGGGCTTCGATGATCCGAACAATCCCACTGATCCGGTGGCGGGCGCGACTCCTGTCATAGTGGTCGGCGGCGGCTATGATACGTGTGATGATACCGACAACAAGACTTCGACATGCCCCAACGACGGTACCGCCAAAGGCTCGAAGGTTTACGTGCTTAACGCCAACACCGGCGCGGTGATTGCGAAATTCGACACCGATCGCAGCGTCGCGGCCGACGTCGTGCTGCTCGAGCGCAATTTCGATGGCGCGGTGGATCACGCATACGTGACCGACACCGGGGGCAATGTTTATCGCATCGATTTCGTGGATCCCGCGAGCTCGTCGACGGCCCTGGCTCCAAACCAGTGGACGATTACGAAGATCGCCAGCGTCGGGAGCGGGTCGGGGAAAAAATTCCTGTTCCCGCCGTCGCTGCTGCCCATCAAGGCAAGTGGCCAGGAGATGGTGATCGTTACCCTCGGTTCGGGCGACCGCGAGCGGCCGCTGGTCGCCAACTATCCGGTGAACGCCGGCAAAGGCGGCCCGATGACGAACAGCTTTTACGCGTTCGTTGACAAATTCGATAACGTGGCCCTGGCGCTGGATGATGCCAGCGCGGCAGATGCGGTTAAGATATGGCCCATCGATCAGAAACCCGCCGGCAAGTGCCTGCCGGAGATCAGGGGCTGGCGTCTGGATCTCACGGCCGGCACAGGCGAACAGACCGTGACTGGGTCACTGATCACGGGAGGCAAGGTCTTCTTCAACACGCATACCGCGACTTCGCCCAAGACCGGCCAGTGCAGCAGTCTTGGCGATGCACGAGGCTATAACGAGGACCTCTTCTGTGGCGGCGGCTTCTTTGTAAACTACCTGCAGAGCGGCTTGCCCATATCGCCGGTGCTGGGGACGACTACCTTGGCCGACGGCTCCGTTGTGACGTTCTGCATAGGGTGCGCTACGACACCGGGCACGAGCAATCCCTACACGCCGGGACCGATCAAGCCGGTGATTGCCCCCGTACGTTCGCGGGTCTACTGGTACCGGCACGGAGACAAGTAGGCCCCGGGCATGCCGCGACAAGGGCCGGGATACTCATCCCGGCTCTTTTTTGTTTCCTCGGATGGAATGAAATAACCTTGGCGGGAGCTGTCATTCCCGTGCAAAGGGGAATCCATGCGGCATTGAACCACGGCCACTACGCTTGCATTCCTCGCGGTGNACNTCACAGGAATTGGCGCCGACAGCGCTCTTATGATGGCCTCGTCCAATGGGCGCCCTATGNATTCCCGCCTGCGCGGGAANGACATCCACGGAAAAGTCGGAAGCACTAAACTAAAACTGTTCTAGAAGGTATTGCCATGGGTAAGGTCGAAAATCTCGAACATGAGGTTCGGGCTCTGTCCCCGGAGGAGCTTGCGCGATTTCGCGCCTGGTTTCTGGAGTTTGATTGGGCCGCTTGGGACCGTCAAATCGAGCGTGACGTTCGCGCCGGAAAGCTCGATGCACTTGCGGAAAAGGCGCTTCGCGACCGCGCGTNCGGGAAGATCACGCCTCTTTGAATCACCACGTATCCCCGGATAACTGCTCGATCAAGCCGCGCTGAGGCTCTTCGGCAGCGGGAAGACGACTCTTTCCTCGATGCCTTCGAGCTGGGTGACGTTTTCAGCGCCGAGCTGTTTGAGCTTGTCGATCACCTGCTGCACCAGCACCTCGGGCGCCGATGCGCCCGCGGTCACTCCGACGCGCTGCTTTCCCGCCACCCACTCGGGCCTGAGTTCGGCGGCGTTATCCACCATGTAGGCGGCAACGCCCTGGTTCTGCGCCACTTCGCGCAGCCGGTTGGAATTCGAGCTGTTGGGCGAGCCCACCACGATTACCGCATCGCACTGCTTCGCCAGCAGCTTCACGGCGTCCTGGCGGTTCTGGGTCGCGTAGCAGATATCGTCTTTCTTCGGGCCGATGATGTTGGGAAAGCGCTGCTTCAACGCCTCGATCATCACCCTCGCGTCGTCCACCGACAGCGTGGTCTGAGTGACGAAGGCAAGGTGGTTTGGATTCGCGACCTTGAGGTGGGCGACATCCGCCGGTTTCTCGACCAGATACATGCCTCCGGCGCTCTGCCCCATCGTGCCCTCGACCTCGGGATGTCCCTGGTGGCCGATCATGACGATCTCGCGGCCCTGCTCGCGCATCTTGGCGACCTCCACGTGTACCTTGGTCACCAGCGGGCAGGTGGCATCGAACACTTTGAGGTTGCGTGCTTCAGCTTGGCGCCGCACCACCTGCGACACGCCGTGCGCGCTGAAGATCACGGTGTTGCCCGGCGGCACCTCGTCGAGACCCTCGACAAATACCGCGCCCTTGGCCTTGAGGTCGGCGACCACGGACTTGTTATGCACGACCTCGTGGCGCACGTAAATCGGCGCGCCGTGGACGGCCAGCGCGCGCTGGACGATTTCGATCGCGCGATCGACACCGGCGCAAAAACCGCGGGGATTGGCGAGCAGGACTTGCATGGGAAGATTATACAGCCGCTGATCAGTTGGCAGTTGGCAGTTGGCAGTTGGCAGTTGGCAAACCGCTCGCAGTGGAAAATTATTCCGCTTACCGCTTACCACTCACCGCTTTCTATTGCCGGCGCTCATCGGCGGCCAATGGCTCTTAGACGGCGTTCTGCTTGACGAGCTCACAGACAATGATGATGCGCTGCAGTTTGTCCGTGCCCTCTCGGTTTCAGTCAGGGTACTTTTGATGCTGGTGAAGCACGCGGCCGACGCGAACGCGGGAGCCGATGATTCGGTATACCAGGGTAAACGGATAGCTCGCGATCACGAGCTCGCGAGTATCAGGGACTTGCCCGGGCCGGCCGATTGCCGCGTGGATTTCGAGCTGGAGGGCGCTCCGCCGAATCTCAGCCATGACCCGGTCGGCAGTGTTCTGGCTGAAATCGGCATAGAAGCTCTCGATAGCCAGCAAGTCACCGCTGGCACGCGGAGACCACTCAAGCAGCTTTTTTGCCGACACGTTTGGCGCGCTGCGCTGATACAGCGGCAAAAACCTCCTCGGTACTCCGCCAACCTTCAGTCTTTCCCGACAGAAATCCGGCGCGAATCGCCTTCACGCGCCAGTCGAGATAATCGAGGTGCGCCGCTATCGCCTGACGCGCGAGCGACTCGGGCGAAGCGCGTGTTCTGGCCGCGGCTTTTTCGAGACGCGCTTGAAGCGCTCTTGGCAACGCGATGGTATCCGGCATGGTAATCGTCTCTTTGGGAGGCAACATCGTTATTCTAGCGTGCGCCGACGGACTGGAAAAGGAGTGCGTAAACCGTAATTCGTGGCCGGTGATTCGTGCCTTTGTTTTCCCTCTGTGTTCTCTGTGGCTTGTTTTTGGTTCTCATCGGCGTTTATCTGCGTTTATCTGCGGTTCAAGGGTCTTGGTTTTTCGAGGGCGGAAGCCGTCCCAGATCAGCAGCGCCGCGCCGCAGGTAATCGCCGCGTCGGCAACGTTGAACGCCGGCCAATGCCGGCCGAAGGCGTGGAAATCGAGGAAATCGATCACCGCGCCGAACAGGATGCGATCGATCACGTTGCCGACCGCGCCCGCCAGCACCAGCGAAAGCGCCCAGCAGAACAGCGTCTGCCGCGGATGTTTGCGCAGCAGGTAGACGATCCAGACCGAGGCCGCGAGCCCGATGACGATGAACAACCCCCGTTGCCAGCCTGAGGCATCGGACAGGAAGCTGAACGCCGCACCCGGGTTGTGGACCAGCGCCAGATTGAAAAACGGCGTCACTTCGACGACCCGGGTCAAACTGCTGGCGATCGCGAACTTGGTGAGCTGATCGACCACCAGGATGACGGCGCTCAGCGCCAGCCACTTTGTCATCACGCGTAGCGCCGCGGCTCGCCGGCGCCGAACAAATTCGAAACGCAGCGCCCGCACAACTGCGGATGATCGGCATCGGCGCCGACGTCGGCGCGGTAATGCCAGCAGCGCTCGCACTTGGGATGCGGGCTGGCGTGGACCTTGACGCTGACATCGGCAAGCGCGGTTGGCGCCGCGTCACCGGGCTCGTGCTCGACCAGACGCGCCTGGGAGGTGATGAAGACGAAGCGCAGGTCGTCGGCGAACGAGCGCAGAAATTCGTGGTTTTCGCCGCCGGCGTGGAGTTCGACCTCGCCGGCAAGCGAAGAGCCGATCTTCTCTTCCACCCGCAACGCTTCGAGTTCTTTCTGCACGTCGGATCTCAACGCGCGCAGTTTCTGCCAGCGCGCCCGCAACACTTCCGCGTCACGCGGCTGGCGGAATTCATACCAGGTCTGCTCGAACACGCTCGCGTCGTCTCCGTTCAGGGTTTCCCATGCTTCCTGCGCAGTGAAGGACAGGATGGGCGCGAGCAGCCGCGTGAGACTCTGGGTGATGTGATAGAGCGCATTCTGGGCCGAACGGCGTACGCGGGAGGCCGCCGGAGCGGTGTAGAGCCGGTCCTTGAGGATGTCGAGATAAAAGCCGCCCAGGTCTTCCGAGCAGAACGTCTGCAGCTTCTGCGCGACGACGTGGAATTCGTAGTTGCCGTAATGACCGGCGGCGGCCGGCTGTTTCGCGCCGGGTTCCGACGGCGTGAGCGCCTGTTGCAGATCGCAAGTCATCACCCAGGCGTAGCGGTCGATCTCGAGCCAGTCGTCGACCGGCAGCGCGTCGCGCGCCAGGTCGAAGTCGGCGAGGTTGGCAAGCAGGAAGCGCAGCGTGTTGCGGATGCGACGATACGACTCGACGACACGCTTCAGGATTTCCTTCGAGATCGAAAGCTCCCCGGAATAATCGGTCGCCGCCACCCACAGCCGCAGGATGTCGGCGCCGAGTTCGACCATCACCTCCTGCGGCACGATCACGTTGCCTTTGGACTTGCTCATCTTGTGGCCGTGGCCGTCGACGGTGAAGCCGTGCGTAAGCAGCCCCTCGTAGGGAGCGCGGCCGTCGATCGCGCACGCGGTCAGGAGCGACGACTGAAACCAGCCGCGGTGCTGGTCCGAGCCTTCCAGATAAAGATCGGCGGGAAATCCCAGTTCCTCCCGGCTGCGCAGTATGCTCGCATGGGTGGTTCCGGAGTCGAACCACACGTCGAGCGTGTCCGGTACCTTGCGATAGTGCCGCGCATCGGCACCCAGCAACTCGGAGGCATCGAGCCTGAACCAGGCCTCGATGCCGCCCTGCTCGACACGCCTGGCGACCTGCTCGATCAAAGCGAGCGTGCGTGGATGCAGCTCGCCGGTCTCGCGGTGCACGAACAGCGCCATCGGCACGCCCCAGTTGCGCTGGCGCGATACGCACCAGTCCGGGCGGTGCCGGATCATGCCCTCGAGCCGGGCGCGCCCCCACGCCGGAAAGAACGAGGTCGCGTCAATCGCCTTCAGCGCAATGCTGCGGAGCGTTTCACCCTGACCGCTGACCGCTGACCGCTGACCGCTCACTTCATCCATCCCGATGAACCACTGGCTCGTGGCGCGGAAAATGACCGGCGTCTTGTGGCGCCAGCAATGCGGGTAACTGTGCTGGAATTTTTCGTGATGCAGCAGCCGTCCGTTCTTGCGCAGCGCATCGACGACCACATCATTCGCCTTCCACACCGANAAACCGCCGACGAGCGGAGTCTTGTCGTAGAAACGGCCGTCGTCGCCGACCGGATTTTCGACCGGCAGCTGGTACCTGGCGCCNACCACGTAGTCCTCCAGGCCGTGCGCCGGCGCGGTGTGCACCAGCCCCGTGCCGGTGTCGAGCGTCACGTGCTCGCCGGCGATCAGCGGCACCTGCTTGTCGTAGAACGGGTGCTTGAGACGGAGATGCTCGAGCGCTGCTCCCTTGACGGTCGCGATCACCTTTCCCGACTCGAGTCCATAACGCTTGAGGCAGGCCTGCGCCAGATCTTCCGCCAGGATCAACAAGCCTTTTTCGGTCTGCGCCAGCGCATAGTTGAAATCGGGATGGACGCTCACCGCCTCGTTGGCCGGCAGCGTCCACGGCGTGGTGGTCCAGATCACCGCGAACGCGGCCCGATCGATCGTTGCTACGCCCGCCGCGCGCGCCAGCGCCGCGCCGTCCGCCACCGCAAACGCGACATCGATTGCGGGCGAGGTGCGGTCCTCGTACTCGACTTCGGCCTCGGCGAGCGCGGATCCGCAGTCGACGCACCAGTGCACCGGCTTGCTGCCCCGATAGAGGTAGCCGCGCTCGTAAATCCTGCCGAGCGCCCGGATGATGTCGGCTTCCGTCCTGAAATTCATCGTGAGGTACGGCTGCTCCCAATCGCCCAGAACGCCGAGGCGGATGAAATCCTTCTTCTGCCGCTCCACCTGCTCGGCGGCGAAGGCGCGGCAGAGTTCGCGCACCTTGTCCGGCGCGATGTTCTTGCCGTGCAGCTTCTCGACCTGATGCTCGATCGGCAGCCCGTGGCAGTCCCAGCCCGGCACATACGGCGCGTCGAACCCCGACAGCGTCTTGCTCTTGACGATGATGTCCTTGAGGATCTTGTTGACGGCGTGGCCGATGTGGATATCGCCGTTGGCGTACGGCGGACCGTCGTGCAGCACGAACCGGGGACGCCCGCGACTCGCTTTGCGGATGCGGTCGTAGAATTTGCGCTCCTGCCAGCGCTCGAGCATCAGCGGTTCGCGCTTGGCGAGATCCCCGCGCATCGGGAACGGCGTGCCGGGGAGATTGAGCGTTTTCTTGTAATCAGCCATTTCTAAAACTCTCTAACCGCAAAGGCGCAAAGATATCGCAAAGGAACTTATGGTTCTTCGGGGTCTTCCGTGGGTAGTTGTCTCTAACGCGCTTGGTCACCCACCAGTCAAAACCACTGACCCCGCTTACATCTGTCATTCCCGCGCAGGCGGGAATCCATAGGACGCCTGCTCGATGAGTCCGTCTCACCTTTCGGTGTTGCCAAATTCGTTTCATGATGTCCGATGTAATTCCAACATAACGCGCCCCGTAGTACTCACTGACGAGAATGCCGACGTAGTATGCCTTGTTCACCCCCATATGGATTCCCGCCTGCGCGGGAATGACACCCGCGAAGAAGTCTGAAGCTCCTAAATTACTTCGCGTTTTCTTTGCGCCTTGGCGCCTCTGCGGTTAAGAAGTAGCGTTTTGCGTTTTCCACATCGAGCGCGATCTGGCGCGTGAGCGTGGCGAGGTCGGCGTACTTCTCCTCGTCGCGGAACTTGCGCAGGAAGTCGACGCGCAGGTGCCGGCCGTAAAGCGCGCCGTCGTAATCGAGCAGATGCACTTCCAGCACCGGCTGACCCTGCTGTCTTACCGTCGGTCGCACGCCGAGGCTCGCCACGCCGCGCAGCGGTTGATTGCCCACGCCGGCGACTTCGACAGCGAAGATGCCGGTGAGCGGCGGCCGGTTGTGCTTCATCTGCACGTTGGCGGTCGGGAAGCCGAGCTTGCGTCCGAGCCCGTCGCCGCGCACGACGCGCCCGCTGATGCTGTAGGAGCGGCCGAGAAGCCGCGCGGCGCGCGCCACATCGCCGGCCGCTAGCGCCGTGCGCACTGCGGTGCTGGAAACGCGCTCCCCGTCGAGTATGACGCTCGCCATCGCCTCGACCTCGAAGCCGAGCCGCCCCGCGGCCTGTTTCAGCATCACGAAATCGCCCGCACGCCGCGCGCCGAAGCGAAAGTCGTCACCCACCAGCAGCCAGCGCACGGCCAGGCTCTTGACCAGGATGCGCTCGATGAAATCCTGCGCCGTGATCCGCGCGAATTCGTAGTTGAACCGGCACACGTGCGTGCGTTCCACGCCGTGTGCCGCCAGCAATTCGAGCTTTTCGCGCATTGACGTGAGCCGCGTCGGTGCCTGATCCGGCGCAAAAAACTCGCGCGGGTGCGGCTCGAAGGTCATTACGCAAGGGGGAATGCCGCGGCGCTCCGCCGCCTGGCGCAACTGGCCGAGCATGGCGAGGTGGCCGAGGTGGATACCGTCAAAATTGCCGATGGTGAGCGCGACCGGGGACTCTGCGGCAGCCGGGATGCCGCGACGGATAAGCATGCCTCAACCAAGCTTAAAAGCTTGAATTGTAGCGTATTTTATCGCAGCGGGTCCAGACGATTCACTGTTCAGAGATAGTCGTAGTCAGGTTGCCGCATTCGGCGGCTACCTGACCTGCCTGCGCCCCGGGCGCGGCAGCCGC
>C687J26845_10001835_pt1 | contig 12737 bp, 8 predicted proteins | sample RifCSPlowO2_12_FD_26845 | JGI IMG/M metagenome (IMG submission 26845) | reverse complement strand
GCCTTGCGCCTGTCCGGCGGCCGGCCGGGGCTGCTGGTCATGATCCTGTCGATGCTGGCGGGCGTGATCTCGATGTTCGTGGATAACGTCGTGACCATCCTGATGATGGCGCCGGTCGCGTTGCCGCTGGCGCGGGCGTTGAAAATCCCGGCCGTACCGCTGGTGCTGATGATCGGATTCAGCGCCAACTTCATGGGAACGGCACTGCTGCTGGGTGACCTGCCGCCGCAGATGCTGCACAGCGTGGCGGGGGTCGAGTTCATGGACTTCTTTTGGCATCAAGGGCGGCCGTCTTCGTTCCCCATCCTGATGGTGACTTTCATCATCACCCTGGGCTTCATGTACTGGTACGGCTTCCGCACGGCGGGCAAGCGGATGTCGGTCGCGGAAGCGGGGATCGAAGCCAAAATCCCCGATCCGCTGTTCGCGTTCATCGCGGTGGGGGTGTTCCTGCTGACGGTCGTGGGGATGTCGTTGCGCGAGGTGCTGAACGTCAAGCTGGGGTTCATCGCGATGACCGGCGCGATTTTGCTGGTGCTCATCGTGGAAATGCTGGGCGAACGGCTCAAGGCGCCGAAATTCGAAGAGATCATCCAGGAGCTCGACTGGCGCGCGGTGTTTTTCTATATCGCGCTGTTCGCCCTGGTGGGCGGGCTGGAAAAGACGCACATTCTCGAGATGCTCGCCAACGCGCTGAGGCCGCTGTTTGCCGAGAACCTGGCGCTGGGCGCAACCCTGCTCTACTGGATCACCATCCCGATTGTCGGTCTGGTCGAGCACGACGCCTACATCCTGACCTTCCTCTACACCATCCGCGATCTGGGCAAGGAAGGCGTCGCGACGTGGCCGTTGTACTGGATGCTGCTGTGGTCCGGCACGCTCGGCAGCAACCTCACGATCGCCGGGGCGCCGGCACTCTATGTGGCGCTCAGCATCAGCGAGAAGGAGGAAGGGCGCAAGGTTTCGCTGCGCGAATTTCTGTCGTGGAGCGTCGCGTTCACGCTGATGGCGACGTTCGTGTGCTACGTGCTCGGGATGCTGATCTGGGTCCTGCCTTACGCGAAGTGAAGGAGACACTATGTACAAACATATCTTGATTCCGACGGACGGTTCCGCGCTTTCGCGCAAGGCGATCGTCAATGGCGTGAAGCTCGCAAAGGCGCTCGGGGCGAAAGTTACCGGTTTGTTCGCCGCGCCGCCCGCCACACCCGTGGTGTATGAAGACTTCGTGCCGGTCGGCTACATGACGCCGCAGCAGCACGCCGCGATGATCGAAAAGACCGCATCCCGCTATCTCGGCGTGATCGAGAAGGCGGCGAAGCGCGCGGGTGTTGCCTGCGAGTGCGTACGAGTGACGAACGATTTNCCCGCCGATGCGATTCTCGCCATCGCGAAGAAAAACAAGTGCGATCTCATTTTCATGGCTTCGCACGGCCGCCGCGGGCTCGCCAGCGTGCTGCTTGGCAGCGAAACCCAGAAAGTGCTCACCCATTCGAAGGTTCCGGTGCTGGTCTCCCGGTAGCCTAGGAGCTTGTCGGACTTGCGTCCGACAAGCTCCTTAGGCAAAACCGCCCCTGGAAAAGATGCGAAATTATCGTCAAAAAACCGTCGAAACATCGCTGGTGCGTGCTGGCCGAGGTGAAACGGCTATGGAATTAAAAATTATTCACCAAGAATGGGGCGGTTTTGCTTTTAGCAGCCTGTCGGACCCTCAAGGTCCGACAGGCTGCTAGCGATAAGGGGTGTGCGGCGCCTCGCGCCGCCATGAATCCCCTCAATGGCGTCCTACCGAGTGCGAACGATCGGCGATCGGGAATCCTGAAGGGGGCGGTGCATGAGAGCCGATGCACAAGCTTCGGTGCGCCTGACGGCTAGCGGTGCCTGGCATTCGCGGGAAGTGGCGGATGTCCTCCTGGAGCTAGGCGTCGATCCGCTTCGCGGTCTCGCACCGGAGGAGGCCCGAAGGCGGCTCGCTCAATCCGGTCCCAACGAACTCAGGCAGCAGAAGCGGGTTTCCCCGCTGGCGCTTTTTGCCAACCAGTTCAAAAGCGTCCTCATCATCATCCTGATCGTGGCGACGGTCCTCTCGGCCTTCGTCGGCGAGTATGCGGATGCTCTCATCATCCTGGTCATCGTCATCTTCTGCGCGGTTTTGGGCTTCGTGCAGGAATACCGTGCCGAGCGGGCCCTCGAAGCCCTGAAAAAAATGCTCACGCCGACGATCACGGTGCTGAGGGGAGGAGAGGACTGGGAGCTGCCGTCCCGGGACCTCGTGCCCGGAGACGTCCTGCTCCTCGAAGCCGGCGACAGGATCCCGGCCGATGCGCGCTTGATCGAGGCCCGATTGTTGCATTGCGACGAGGCGCCGCTCACAGGTGAGTCGATCCCGGTTGCCAAGGAGTTGACCCTGGTGCGTGAGGACCTGCCTGTGGGCGACCGAAGGAACATGGTATTCGCCGGCACCACCGTCAGCGTCGGGCGGGGCAAGGCGGTGGTGATCGCAACTGCCATGCAGACCGAGTTCGGCAAGATCGCCGAGGAAGTGGCGTCGGTGCAGGACGAGCAGACGCCGCTTGAACGCCGGACCGAGGAAATCGGCAAATGGCTGGGGATCATCATTCTGGCCATTTGCGTGCTTGTCATAGGAATCAGCTTCGGGCGCGAGCTCTGGGCGGGCAGCTTCCGTCTGGAGTCCGGCCTCGCGATGATCATGTTTGCGATCGCCCTGGCGGTCGCGGCGGTTCCCGAGGCGCTCGCCGCCATCGTCACGGGAGCCCTGGCGATCGCCATGCACGACATGGCCAAGCGCAACGCCCTGGTTCGCAAAATGCCGGCTGTTGAAACGCTGGGCTGCATCAGCGTCATTTGCTCGGACAAGACCGGCACCCTCACCAAAGGCGAGATGACAGTGCGCCGCCTATTCGCCGGCGATCGCGTGATCGAAGTGAGCGGGGCCGGTTATGCCCCCGAAGGCAGCATCGGCGCGCCGCTCGACGATCCGGGCATCGTACTGCTGCTAAAGGGCGCGGTGCTGTCGAGCGACGCGGAGCTCGCCCGGGACGCGGGCGGCAGGTGGTACGTGAAGGGAGATTCGACCGAGGGCGCTCTCCTCGCGCTCGCGGCAAAGGGCGGTCTGCGTCTGGCGGAAACACGCATGGAGTGCCCGCGGGTGGAGGAATTTCCCTTCAGCTCGGAACGCAAGCGCATGACCACCATCAATAACATGGCGGACGGGCGGCGCTTCGCCTTCCTGAAAGGAGCACCTGAAGTCATTTTGGAACGATGTCGCGCTATCCAAATCGGCAATGAAAGCATCGCGCTCGGTGCCGGCGGTCGCGCGAAGCTGCTGCAGGTCAACGAAGACATGGCGCGGGATGCCTTGCGGGTTCTGGCGCTCGCCTACCGGGAGCTACCGGCCCGGAACGGCTATGCGGAAGACCAGGTCGAGAACGAGCTTGTCTTCCTCGGCTTGGTGGGGATGATGGATCCGCCCCGCGAGGAGGCGTTCGAAGCGGTGAAAGTTTGCCGCCAGGTGCATGTCAAGCCGGTGATGATCACCGGCGACCACAGGCTCACCGCGGTGGCCGTGGCGAAAGAGCTGGGCATCTTCCGCGACGGCGATCGGGTGCTGACCGGCGACGAACTCGCCACGATGGACGAGGCGGCCCTGGAAGCGGTCGTCGAGCAAGTGACCGTGTATGCGCGCGTTTCGCCGATGGACAAGCTGAAAATCATCAGGGCCTGGAAGCGCAAGGGCCACGTCGTCGCCATGACCGGCGATGGAGTGAACGATGCTCCCGCCCTTAAACACGCCGACATCGGGGTGGCGATGGGCATCACCGGCACCGACGTGGCCAAGGAGGCCGCCGACATCGTGCTTAACGACGACAATTTCGCCACTATCGTGATGGCGATCGAGCGCGGACGCTGGATCTACGACAACATCAAGAAGTACCTTACCTATCTGCTGCGGGCCAATATCACGGAAGTGGTGGTGCTGGGCGGAGTGGTAGTGGTCATGGGGCCCGCATACCTACCGCTGCTGCCGGCCGCCATTCTTTACATCAACCTCGCGACCGACGGGTTGCCGGCGCTCGCCCTGGGCGTGGCGCCGCCCGACCCGGACATCATGCGTCGGCCGCCGCGCGATGCGAAGGAAAGCGTCTTTTCCCGGGAAGTGCGTGCCTTCATCCTGCTCGGGGTGGTCATCGAATGCCCGATCTTCCTCTGGGTCTTCTTCAGCAATCTCGATTCGATGGAAACTGCGCGCACCTGGATCTTTCTCATGTTCGTGCTGATCGAGCTGATCATCGCGATCAATTTCCGTTCGCTGCGTTACACCGTCCTGGAGGCGCCGCCGCACAAATGGTTGCTGCTCGCGATTCTGTGGGAGGTGGCGCTGATCGCCATCCTCATCCAGTTTGACGCCGTTCGGGGTGCGTTCGGGATCACCATGCCGGCGGCGTGGGACGTGGCGCAGGTGCTGGCGCTGGGCCTGGTGATATTCGTCTCCATCGAGATCGCAAAAGTGCTGCTCCGCCGGCGCGATGGGCGCCTGGCGCATCCTGCCGCTGCCAAGGGATAAAGGAGGGATTAAAGGAAGGGAGGATAAAAAGGTCGCGTTATACGCTTGGGCTCGATACCGAACAGACACAGCTCATTACGCTCGACGTCGAGGGATTCCCCCTTGAACGACATTGGTATTTCGTCTATCCGGCGGGCAAGCAGCTTTCGCTGGTCGCGCGAACCTTCATGGACTTCGTGCGCAAGGGGGCACAGCACCTTGTTCTCGACCATTTGTCGGGGAACCGGTCGCAGATGTTTCAATTCGATTCCTCTATCGCGACATAAGCTTATTGAATGCCCCGAAGTGTGAGTGGGGTTATCTTGGCCTCGCGGCGGGTGGAAGGGTAGAATCGGCATTCCGATTCGCAGGGGGTTTGATGGCAGAATTCGTCGCAACCAACCAGACCATACTGGTGGTCGGCGGGGGCATCAGCGGCGTTACTGCGGCGCTCGAAGCGGCCGAGTGCGGCAAGGACGTCGTGCTGGTCGAGAAAAGTCCCACCCTCGGCGGCCGCACCGCCCTGCTCTATCGTTACTTCCCCAAGCTGTGTCATCCGACATGCGGCTTCGAGATCAACCTGCGCCGCATCAAGGCGAATCCCCGGCTGCGCGTGCTCACCATGGCCGAGGTGGTGAAGATCGGCGGCAGCCGCGGCGATTACACCGCGACGATCAAGATCTCTCCACGTTACGTGAACGAAAACTGTACCGCCTGCGGCGCCTGTGCCGACGCAGTCGAAACCACGGTCGACAATCCGTTCAACTACAACCTGAACCAGATGAAAGCGGCCTACCTGCCGCATGCGATGGCCTACCCGCAGCGCTATGTGTTGCATCCTTCGATCGTCGGCACGCCCGACGCGGAGCAGGCAAGAGCCGCGTGCAAGTACAACGCCATTGATCTCGACATGAAGGAAGAAACGATCGAACTCAAGGCGGGCGCGGTCATCTGGGCCACCGGCTGGCAGCCCTATGATGCCGCCAAGATTCAGCCCTACGGCTACGACCGCTTCGCGAACGTCGTCACCAGCGTCGAGTTCGAGCGCCTGGCCGATCCGCACGGCCCTACCGGCGGCAAGATCCTGCGTCCGTCCGACGGCAAGGAAGCGAAGGACGTGGCGTTCATCCAGTGCGCGGGTTCGCGCGACGAGAACCACCTGCGCCATTGCTCGCGCATCTGCTGCATGGCTTCATTGAAACAGACCAACTACGTGCGTGAGGCTTATGGCGAGAACGGCAAATCGACGATCTACTATATCGACATCCGCGCCATCGACCGCTTCGAGGAATTTTACGCGAAGGTCAAGAGCGACCCTCGCGTAAAATTTATTAAGTCAAAAGTTGCGAAGGTTACCGAGTACGGGAAGACCAAGGACGTGATTCTGCACGGGGTTGATACCGAGGGGTACCATCGTTACGCTAATACGCACGACTTATGCGTATTGGCGATCGGCATGGAACCCAGCGTCAATGCCGCCAGCATTCCGGCGGAAATCATCGCCGATTCGAGCGGCTTCATCGAGTCCTCGCCCGAAGGCAGCGGTCTTTTCGGCGCCGGCTGCGCCACCAACGCGCTCGATGTGAACCGCGCGGTGCAGAGCGCAACCGCAGCGGCGCTGCGCGCGATACAGGTCGTCAACAAGGTTTCGCGAGCCGAAACCTGAACGATGAACGCGGAACGAGGAACGATGAACGCAAATAAGATAACCCCCGGAACCGGGCTCTGCCCTGCTTCTGTTCATCATTCATCATTCATCGTTCATCATTCATCGTTCATCATTCATCGTTCATCGTTTGCCTGGACCGGCAGAGAGTAAGGTAAAGCACACATGTCCGAAATCAAGACCGCTGCGTATATCTGCAAAGGCTGCGGCATCGGCGAGCGCGTCTCCACCGCGCAAATGGCGAAGATCGCCGAAAAGGAAGGCAAGATGAACCTCGTGCGCGAGCATGACTTTCTATGCAACAGCGCCGGGGTGCAGATGATCCGAGACGACATCGAAAAAGAGGGCGTCACCCACATCACGATCGCGGCCTGTTCGCGCCGCGCCAAGACCGAGGCGTTCCAGTTTCCGACCGTCGCAGTGGCGCGCGCCAACATCCGCGAAGGCGTGATCTGGAGCCAGCCCGACACGCCGGAAGCAAAGGAAACCACGCAGGAGATGGCCGACGACTTCGTGCGCATGGGCTGCGCCGAGGTGAAAAAGATGAAGCTGCCGGCCGGCAATCCTGACGTCGGCCACAACAAGCGCATCCTGGTGGTGGGCGGCGGCATCTCCGGCATGACTGCCGCGCTTGAAGCCGCCAAGACCGGTTACGACGTGGTGCTGGTCGAAAAGGACAAGCACCTCGGCGGCTGGGCCGCCCGGCTGTGGAAACGCGTCGCTTTCCGCGAGCCGTACAAGGATCCCGCCGACACCGGTGTTGACGGAATGATCGCAGCAATCAACGCCGAGCCGCGCATCAGGGTTCATCTCAATTCCGTCGTCGGCAAGACTGGCGGCGCTCCCGGCCGCTTTGCGGTTGAGATCGCTACCGAATCGGGCGGCACAACGACAGAAGAAGTGGGCGCCATCGTGCAGGCCTCCGGATTCAGCCTGTACGACGCGAACAAACTTCCGGAACTTGGCTACGGCAAATCGCCCAACGTCGTGGACCAGGCGGGCCTCGAGCGGCTCGCTTCGGAAGCGGCATCCAAAGGCACATCGATTTGCCGCCCCTCCGACGGCGGCGAGGTGAAGAGCGTCGCCTTCATACAGTGCGCGGGGCAGCGCGACGAGACCGGCAAGCATTTGCCCTACTGCTCGGGCTTCTGCTGCAACGCCAGCATCAAACAAGCGATGTATTTCAAGGATGCGAATCCCGGCGTCGACACGGTCGTGATTTACACCGACCTCAGAACGCCCGGCAACGGCGAAGATTTCTACCGCAGCGCCCAGAACAAGGGCGTGATTTTCACCAAGGGCAAGGTTTTGTCGGTGGAGTCCACCGACAAAACCTTAACGGTAAGGTTTCATGATTTGATCCTCGACGAAGACACGGCGATCCCTGAAGTCGATCTTGTGGTGCTGGCGACGGGCCAGGTGCCGAACTCGGGGGTCGACATCGACGCCAAGCTGAAGGCGGAACTCGCCGTTGTGGCCGGCGACAACTCGCTGATGGAAGCCTACAACCGTTCCCAGGCGAAGGGCGCGGTCAAGCCGATCTCCATACTCAACCTCACTTACCGCCAGGGACTAGATGTGCCGCAGTTGAAGTATGGCTTCACTGATTCGCACTTCATCTGCTTCCCGTACGAGACGCGCCGCACCGGCATCTACACCGCGGGTCCGGTGCGCCGGCCGATGGACATCGCGCAGGCGATGGAGGACGCGACCGGCGCCACCCTCAAAGCGATTCAGGCGGTGGAAAACGCGGAACGGGGTCGTGCCGCGCATCCGCGCTCCGGCGATCTCTCATTTCCCATCGTACGCCTCGAGGGCTGCACCCAATGCAAGCGCTGCACCGTAGAGTGCCCGTTCGGCGCGATCGACGAAGACGAGAAGAGCTACCCGGTATTCAACGAGTCCCGCTGCCGACGCTGCGGCACCTGCATGGGGGCGTGCCCGGTGCGCGTGATTTCGTTCGAGAACTATTCGGTCGATACCGTCGGCGCGCAAATCAAAGCGGTGGATGTTCCCGACGAATTTTCCGAGAAACCGCGCATTTTGATACTCGCGTGCGAGAACGATGCCTATCCGGCGTTGGACATGGCTGGAATGCAGCGCAGGGTGTACAGTGCTTTCGTCAGGACGATTCCGGTGCGCTGCCTGGGTTCGGTCAACACCATCTGGATCACCGATGCCATCAACGCCGGCTACGATGGCGTAATGCTGATGGGCTGCAAGCACGGCGATGACTACCAGTGCCATTTCGTGAAAGGCTCCGAGCTCGCCAGCTACCGCATAGGCAAGATCGACGACACGTTGAAACAGATGGCGCTCGAAACCGAGCGTGTCGCAACCTATGAAGTCGCGATTACCGACATCGAGCGCGTGCCGCAGTTGATAAACGATTACGCCAAGGTGATCGAGAAAATAGGCATGAGCCCGATGAAAGGCTTCGCCTAGGATTTTGTCGGCCTCGGGGCCGACAAAATCCTTAAATTGCTCAAGGAATGATTCATGTGTTTCAGAAGATGTAAATGTTAGCGCGCCAAGACATCACGAGACACGTACTAATTTACTGGTAACCAGAACCGCATGAGTGAATCATTCAACCAACAAGCCTTGGCGCGCTACCGCAACAACTTCCTGAAGGAAGTCGAGGCGCACGTCGAAGAAGGCGAATGGGTCAAGATGTGCATGCAGTGCGGCGTGTGCGCCGGTTCCTGCCCGTTCGGTCCGGACTGGGAACACTCGCCGCAAAAGATCTTCATGATGATCCGCGCTGGAAAACGCGAAGAGGTGCTGACGTCGGACTCGATGTGGATGTGTACTTCCTGTTACAACTGCGTGGTGCGTTGCCCGCGCCAGCTCCCGATCACCCAGATCATGCACGGGTTGGCGACCTACGCTCACCGCCTGGGGCTCGCGCCCAAGGACCAGCCGACGCGCCATTTCTCGCAGCTATTCTGGAAGAACTGCACCCGGACCGGCCGCGTTAACGAGCTTAAGCTCACGCTCGGCCTCTATTTCAAGGACGGACTGATCGCGGGCGTCAAGAAGGCGTGGGCGCTGCGCAACATCGGGCTCGGCATGCTGCTCGCCAAGCGCCTGAACCCGTTCGAGCTGCTCAAGGGCCACGAATGCGAGGACAAAGACGGCATCCAGCGCATGCTCAAGAAGGCCTACGAGCTGGAACACAAGCGCCGCGACCTGAACTGACGCCGTGAAGAAGTGAACGAGTGAATGTGTGAATGAGTGAAACTGTGAGACCCCCTCTCCCCGTACCCGGGGAGAGGCGCGCCGGAACGTGGAGCAGGGATCGGCGCAACGTGGAGCAGGGACCCGCTTGCGGGATGCGACCGTGGAGCCGATCATGAGCGCGTCGTGTAAACGCCGATCCTATGCGCGTCTTCCGGGGTCAGATCCCAAAGGGGCCCCTCTTCCGCCCTCCGACGCGCCCCACTTGTGGGGATGCGACCGTAGAGGCGCGCAGAAGCACGCGGAAATACGGCGCGCTGCATCCCGCTGCGGGGGCGGCTGCGACTCGTTCGCCGCAGGCCCGTTTGCGGGAGCAGCCGCAGAAGCGCCCCATTTGAAGATATTGAACGCAGCCTTGTGCGCCCCTGCCCGCACCACCCTTCGGGAGACCGAGTCCGGGGCGCCATCCATCGGCCAAGGCCGACGGAACCTGCTTCGCCCTCCGCGGGCGCGGGGTGAGGGGCTTCACTCCTTCACTCCTTCACCCCCTTCACCTGACGACGAAGCGGGCACTGCCCGCTGAGGAGTAAGTGACATGGCAAAGAAAGAATACGCCTTCTATCCCGGCTGCTCCTCGCAATTGCGGGGCTCGGCCTCCAACTATCTCACCTCGGTCGAGGCGATGTGCAAGACGCTGGATGTCAAGCTTACGCAAATCCCCGACTGGAACTGCTGCGGCGCGTCGATCGGCTACGCTGAATCCGGGGAACTCCCGCGCCATGTGATGAACGCCCGCAATTTCGCGCTGGCCGAGAAGCATCTGCCAGGGCAGGATGTCGTCGCGACCTGCGCCGCGTGCTGGCTGGGCGCCAAAGAAACCAAGGAAAAGCTCGCCGCCAACGCGACGCTCAGGAGCGACGCCAATGAATGCTTGAAGGAAGCCGGCCTTCAATACCAGGGCAAGACTGAGGTGCGGCACATGGTTGAAGTCCTGATCGAGGATTTCGGCTACGCCGCGCTCGGCAAGCACGTGGTGAAACCTCTGGAGGGCGTCAAGTTCGCAGGCTATGTTGGCTGCCAGACCAACCGCCCGTTCGGCATCAACGGCGAGTCGTTCGAGAATCCAGTGTATCTGGACAAGCTGGTCGAAACCGTGGGCGGCGAAGCTGTCACCGACTACGACCAGAAGGTCACCTGCTGCGGCGGCGCGCTCGCGTTCTCCGAACCCGATAAGAGCCAGAAGCAGATCAAGGACATCGTGGAATCGGCCTACGACCACGGCGCCGAGATGATCGTCACGCCCTGCCCGCTGTGCCAGGCCAACGTCGAGATCTACCAGGGCGAAATCAACAAGAAATACGGCACCAAGTTCAACATGCCGGTCATGTACTACAGCCAGTTGATGACTGTCGCTTACGGCGGGAACGCGAAGCAGGCGGGTCTGGACGGCCACGTCATCCGAGCGAAAAAACTCGAAGAAATCGCCGTCAAAGTCATCAAGAAGTAACCGCAGGACGTGTCAACTCACGGCAGCGCCGCGCTCGGAAAATCCGGCTCCGGAGGGCTGTTTCCAGTACTTGATTCTGCACGGAATTCCGTGCGATACTGGTACTTTACGCTGAGCGGAGGCAATACGGCAATCACAGCGAAGGATGTCATCCCGTTTACCCAGGCACGGGCCAAATTTTCCGAACTAGCCGAGCAGGTGAAGACCGGCGCCGAAAAGATCATTACCCGCAATGGCGAAAGCTACGTCGCGCTGATCGACGCCGAGCGGCTAGACTACTACCACCGGCTCGAGCGTGAGCGCATTCATCTGCTGCTGCTCGACGAAACCGAGAAAGGAATGGCGGATGTAAAAGCAGGACGGGTTCGTGACGCGCGACAGTTCCTGCGGCGATTGAAAGCAAAACGCGCTGCGTGAGGCATCCGGCCGGGCATGGCCGCGAAGCGCTGCACAATAAAGGTCACCGCCAATTTCGAGGCGAACCTCGGGGCGATTGAGTCATTCCTCACGGAAGCAGACGCGCGCCAGGTATTCACGGCGCTGCTGGACGACCTCGCCGCAAGCATCATTCCCAACCTCGAGCGCTATCCCGAACTGGGGCGCCCTTTTCTCGACCAGCCCGCGCATTCCGTGGAGGCGCGCGAGAAGATCGAGCGGGTCAGATCGAAAATTGGCTCTGCAACGCTACGCGAGTACCTTGCCGGAGACTTCCTGATCCTCTATGCCGTAGACGGTCGAACGGTCTACCTTCTCTCGATCAAACACCACCGGCAGCTTTCGTTCAATCTCCCGTCGCATTGGCGCTGAACACGCGGCGGCGACAGGCACTCACCGCCCGCCGTCTCCGACCAGCGCGTACGGCGCCCAGAACAGTGGATGCGCGTAGGAGAAGGGTTTGCTGGTCGCGGGATCGGTAGCGCCTGGCCCGTTCATGACCGCGAGACTCGCCTGCCGCAGCGCCTCTGCGCGGCTCACGTTGGGCGAATTGGCGTAACGCTCGAAGGTATTGGTCACCAGCAATCGCGCCGATTCGGTCTCCACCGGCCAGTGGGTCACCAGCAGCGCCCGGCTGCCGGCGTAGAAGAATCCTCTGCCCAGCCCTGAAATGGCTTCCGCCCCTGCGCCCTGCCCTGCCGCAGTGTTGCACGCCGAGAGCACCACCCAATCGGCATCGAGTTTGAGCTGCAGGATTTCCTCGAGCGTGAGCAACCCGGTTTCCGAGCGGCCGTCGGGCGCGGCCAGAGCGAGCGCCGGCTGATCGAGGTCGGGGAAATCGCCCGGGATCAGCCCGTGGGTAGCGAAAGCGATGATCCGGCGCGTTGAAAGATCAGCGGACTTCACATTCTGCTTGGTCGCAGTCGGCCCCAGGAACACGTCTTTCTGCGGATCGGCTTTGAGCGCGCCCGCGATCGCGAGGATTTCCTCGCGCGTGTCCGGCAGCGACGCAAGCCGGCCGTACGGAATCCAGTCCACCGGCGCCTTGGCTTCCTCGGGCCGCGGGATGGCGAGGTTGCGCATGCGCAGCGTGAGCTGCGTGCGCGGCGCCGGGGGCGCTTCGCTCCCGAACTGCGGATCGCCGAAACCCGCGAACGGGCTGCGGTTCGCAGCGGCCGGTGGGAGCGTCCGCAGCGTGACCAGCGTGCTGACCGCCGGCAACTGAGTGACCGCCACCTGCTTCACGAGCCACGGCACCTGCCGGTAACGCTCGAATCTAGTGCCGCTCTCGGCACCTAGCGCCGCCGGCTCCTCATCATCCTGGTCATCGTCATCTTCTGCGCGGTTTTGGGCTTCGTGCAGGAATACCGTGCCGAGCGCGCCCT
>C687J26845_10001829_pt1 | contig 12754 bp, 11 predicted proteins | sample RifCSPlowO2_12_FD_26845 | JGI IMG/M metagenome (IMG submission 26845) | reverse complement strand
GAGGACTATCTGGCCCTGCGCGAGGCCGGCGATCCCGCCCTGCTGGCCGCGGCGCGCCAACGCCTGCGCCTGGCCGGGATGCCGGCGGCGCTGATCGCCCGGTTCGAGCGCAGCGGCAAGGTACAGGCGCTGTGGACNGTGACCAGTCCGATCGCCGGCGTGCTGCAGAAACTCGAGGTACGCGANGGCATGAACCTGATGGCGGGNGACACCCTGGCGACCATCAACGGCTTGCNCAGCGTCTGGCTGGACGTGGCGGTGCCCGAGGCCGAAGCCCTGGGCCTGCATAAAGGCCAGTTGGTCGAGGCGCGCCTGCCGGCGTTTCCCGGCGAAGTGCTCGGCGGCAGCATTGAGGCCATCCTGCCCCAGGCCAACCTGGACAGCCGCACCCTGCGCGTACGGGTCGAGCTGGATAATCCCGATGGCCGCCTGCGTCCGGGGTTGACCGCCCAGGTACGCCTGGCCCGCCCGGCCGAGCACGATGTGCTGTTGGTGCCGAGCGAGGCGGTGATTCGCAGCGGTCGCCGCGCCCTGGTGATGCTCGCCGAGGGCGAGGGGCGCTACCGCCCGGTGGAAGTCCGCCTGGGCCAGGAGGCCGCGGGCAATACCCAGATCCTCGAGGGTCTGGAGGAGGGCCAGCAGGTGGTCGCCTCCGGGCAGTTCCTGCTCGATTCCGAGGCCAGCCTGCGCGGCATCCTGGCCCAGGAACTGGGCGCGCCTGCGGCCGAGGTCAAACTGCAGCCCGCCCTGCACGAAGCCGAAGGGCAGATCGATGCCATCGAAGACGATGGGGTGATGCTCACCCATGGCCCGTTCAAGACCCTGGGCATGCCGGGCATGAGCATGCTCTTCCCGGTCGCCGATCTGGCGCTGCTGGAAGGCTTGAAACCCGGCGACCGGGTCCGGGTCGGGGTGCGCGCCGANGACGAGGGTATGCAGATCGAGCGCATCGAGCACCTGGCGCCCGTGCCCGAGGCCAACAGCAGCCATGACGGCCACCAGGAGGTGCAGCCATGATCGCCGCGCTGATCCGCTGGTCGGTGGCCAATCGTTTCCTGGTGGTGCTGGCGACCCTGTTCGCCACCGCCTGGGGCGTCTGGTCGCTGCAGAACACGCCTATCGATGCGCTGCCGGACCTGTCCGACGTGCAGGTGATCATCCGCACGCCCTATCCGGGCCAGGCGCCGCAGATCGTCGAGAACCAGGTGACCTACCCGCTGGCCACCACCATGCTCTCGGTGCCGGGGGCGAAGACGGTGCGCGGCTACTCGTTCTTCGGCGACAGCTTCGTCTATGTGCTGTTCGAGGACGACACCGATCTCTATTGGGCGCGTTCGCGGGTGCTGGAATACCTCAGCCAGGTCCAGAGCCGCTTGCCGGCCAGCGCCAAACCATCGTTGGGGCCGGACGCCACCGGGGTCGGCTGGATCTACCAGTACGCCCTNGTCGACCGCACGGGCACTCACGACCTGGCGCAGCTGCGCGCGCTGCAGGACTGGTTCCTCAAGTTCGAGCTGAAGACCCTGGCCAACGTCGCCGAGGTGGCGACCATCGGCGGCATGGTCAAGCAGTACCAGGTGCAGCTCGACCCGATCAAGCTGGCCAGCCTGGGTATCACCCAGGCCGAGGTGACGGCGGCCATCGGCCGGGCCAACCAGGAAACCGGTGGCGCGGTGCTGGAACTGGCGGAGACCGAGTTCATGGTGCGCGCCTCGGGTTATCTGCAGACCCTCAGCGACTTTCGCGCNATCCCGCTGCGCCTGGATGCCGGTGGCGTACCGGTGACCCTCGGCGAGGTGGCGCATATCCAGGTGGGGCCGGAGATGCGCCGCGGCATCGCCGAACTCGATGGCGAGGGCGAGGTGGTCGGCGGCGTGGTGATCCTGCGCAGTGGCAAGAACGCGCGCAGCACCATAGACGCGGTCAANGCCAAGCTCGAGGAACTCAAGGGCAGCCTGCCCGAGGGGGTGGAGATCGTCACCACCTACGACCGCAGCAAGTTGATCGACCGCGCGGTGCGCAACCTCGGCGAGAAGCTGGTGGAGGAGTTCATCGTGGTGGCGCTGGTCTGCGCGGCCTTCCTCTGGCACCTGCGCTCCTCGCTGGTGGCCATCGTNTCCTTGCCGGTCGGGGTGCTGATCGCCTTTACCGTCATGCAGCAGCAGGGCATCAACGCCAACATCATGTCGCTCGGCGGCATCGCCATCGCCATCGGCGCCATGGTCGACGCCGCGGTGGTGATGATCGAAAACGCGCACAAGAAGATCGAGGCCTGGCGCCAGAAGCATCCCGGCGAGGAACTCAAGGGCGCCCAGCACTGGCGGGTGATTACCGATGCGGCGGTGGAAGTCGGCCCGGCACTGTTCTTCTGCCTGCTGATCATCACCCTGTCGTTCATTCCGGTGTTCACCCTGCAGGCCCAGGAAGGCCGGCTGTTCGGCCCGCTGGCCTTCACCAAGACCTATGCTATGGCCGCCGCCGCGGGGCTGTCGGTGACCCTGGTGCCGGTGTTGATGGGCTACTGGATTCGCGGGCGGATACCCGATGAGGCGCGCAACCCGCTGAACCGCTGGCTGATCAGCGTCTACCAGCCGGCGCTCGACGCCGTGCTGCGTCGGCCCAAGGCCACCCTGCTGGTCGCGCTGCTGGTGTTTCTCAGTACGCTGTGGCCGCTGTCGCAGCTGGGCGGCGAGTTCCTGCCGCCGCTGGACGAGGGCGATCTGCTCTACATGCCCTCGGCCCTGCCCGGATTGTCGGCGCAGAAGGCCGCGCAGCTGCTGCAGCAGACCGACCGGCTGATCAAGACGCTGCCGGAAGTCGCCCATGTGTTCGGCAAGGCCGGCCGCGCCGAGACCGCCACGGACCCGGCGCCGCTGGAGATGTTCGAGACCACCATCCAGTTCAAGCCGCGCGAGCAGTGGCGCGCCGGCATGACCGCGGACAAGCTGGTGGAGGAACTGGATCGGGTGGTGCAGGTGCCCGGGCTGACCAATATCTGGATTCCGCCGATCCGCAATCGCATCGACATGCTCGCCACCGGGATCAAGAGCCCGATCGGGGTCAAGGTCGCCGGCAGCGACCTGGCGCAGATCGATGCGGCCACCCAGGCGATCGAGAAGGTCGCCAAAGGCATCCCTGGGGTGAGTTCTGCCCTGGCCGAGCGGCTGACCGGCGGGCGCTATATTGATGTCGATATCGACCGCACGGCGGCCGCGCGTTACGGCCTGAACATCGCCGACGTGCAGTCGATCGTCTCCAGCGCCATCGGCGGCGAGAATGTCGGCGAGACCATCGAAGGCCTGGCGCGCTTCCCCATCAGCGTGCGTTACCCGCGCGAATGGCGCGACTCGCTGGACGGGCTCGAACAGTTGCCGATCTACACGCCCCAGGGCAGCCAGATCACCCTGGGTACGGTGGCGAAAATCAAGGTCAGCGACGGCCCGCCGATGCTCAAGAGCGAAAACGCACGGCCCTCGGGCTGGGTCTATGTGGATGTGCGCGGCCGCGACCTGGCCTCGGTGGTGGCCGATCTGCGTGCCGCCATCGACGAGCAGGTGCAACTGCAACCGGGTATCAGCCTGAGCTATTCGGGGCAGTTCGAGTTTCTCGAACGGGCCAACGCACGGCTCAAGCTGGTGGTGCCGGCCACCCTGCTGATCATCTTCGTCCTGCTCTACCTGTGCTTCGGCCGCTTCAGCGAGGCGCTGCTGATCATGGCCACGCTGCCGTTCGCCCTGACCGGCGGGGTCTGGTTTCTCTATCTGCTCGGTTATCACCTGTCGGTGGCCACCGGCGTCGGTTTCATCGCCCTGGCCGGGGTCGCGGCGGAGTTCGGCGTGATCATGCTGCTCTACCTGAAAAACGCCTGGGCCGAACGCGAGGACGCCGGCGACAGCAGCGAACAGGCGCTGATCGAGGCGATCCGCGAAGGCGCGGTGCAGCGGGTACGCCCCAAGGCCATGACCGTGGCGGTGATCATCGCCGGGCTGTTGCCGATTCTGCTCGGCGGCGGCACCGGCAGCGAGGTGATGAGCCGCATCGCCGCGCCCATGGTCGGCGGCATGCTCAGCGCGCCGCTGCTGTCGCTGTTCGTGTTGCCGGCGGCCTACAGGTTGATGCGTCGACGCAAGACCTCTGAATTCATCCCCAACCCAGCAGAAGGAAAACTCGCATGAACTACAGCCTCTTGGGTGCACTGACTCTGGTCCTCGGCCAACCGGTCTTCGCCGCCGAAATGCCCGCCATGCCCATGGACAAGGCGCCCATGAAAGAGATGCAGATGGAGCAATCGGGGGCTGCGGCTACTGCGCAGGCTTCCGGCACCGTCAAGGCCATCAACAGCCAGAAAGGCAGTATCACCATCGCCCATGGCCCCGTGCCTGCCGTGAAGTGGCCGGCGATGACCATGGGCTTCAAGGCGACGCCCGAGCAACTGGCTCAAGTGCAGGTCGGCCAACAGGTGATGTTCGAGTTCAAGAGCGAAGGCATGCAGGCGACGCTGCTGTCGATCAAGCCGATGCAGCAATAGCGCCAAGAATGGCCGGTTCGGTGAGCTACAGCCGCTCGCCGGGTCGGCCTCTCGAGTCAGTGATGTGACTCAACCATGGGTAACTGTGCTTGCCATCCTCCCGTTGCTCCTTTGGTTTGGAGGTTGGCTCTTTTTCGAGATAGGCACAGATGGCCCCCACTTGGAGAAGCGATGATGCCCCTGACATTCCTACTACGCGGCGCGGCCAGGCTCGGGTTGCTAGCCGCCTTCACCACCAGCCTCGCCGCTTGTGGCGACCCCGCAGTCAGCCTGACACATGTGCACGGCCTGGCCTACAGTGAAGACGGCCAGCGCCTGATGATCCCCAGCCACCACGGCTTGGCCCTCTACAGCGAGGAAGGCTGGAGCAAGGCTGCTGGGCCGCAGCACGACTACATGGGGTTTGCCGTGACACGTCGGGCGATCTACAGCAGTGGTCACCCGGAACCTGGCAGCGATCTGGTCAATCCATTCGGCGTGATCAAGAGCAGCGATGGAGGGCGCACGTGGCAGCAACTGAGCCTACAGGGCGAGTCCGACTTTCACCTGATGGCCAGCGGTTTCGATAGCGCCACCCTATATGTCTACAACACCCGGCCGAATTCGCGGATGAGCGCCCCGGGTTTGTATTACAGCCGCAACGATGGCGCCAATTGGCAGCGCGCATCCGCCCAGGGAGTTGGCGAGGCGCCGACCGCACTGGCGGTGCATCCGAGCGACAGCCGGGTGGTCGCGGTGGCGACCGGCGCGGGCCTGTACCTGTCGCGCGATGCGGGTCAACGCTTCAGGGCGGTCATCGAAGGCGAACAGGTTGTGAGCGCCACCTTCAGCCTCGACGGCAGCAGCCTCTGGTTCGGCAGTTACGGCAACGCGGCCAAGCTATCCAGGCTGGATCTGCAGACGCGCGAAGTCACCGCGCTCGGCGTGCCCGAGCTGGACGAGGATGCCGTTGCCTACCTCGCACAGAACCCGGCCCAGCCACAGGAATGGGCGATGGCGACCTTCAAACGCGATGTCTATCTGTCAAAGGACGCCGGCACGACCTGGCGCGCGATCACCAAGGCCGGCCAGCCGCTGGAATGAGAGCTTGTGAGAAAACCCCTCCCATGGCTCCAGCCTGTAGGGCGGGCGAAACCTGCCAAGGTAGAGAGCAGAGCGAGGCCCGGCGGGTTGCATCCGCCCTATGCCTGTCCGCAATCCCGGAGCCTGGATAAACCCTGGGGCAATCCGGGAGGGTGGCAATCCCGGATTGCGCTGCGCTTATCCAGGCTACGAACAGCGTAACGCCCAGGGCCGCGAGAGCATCGCGGCCCTGGGCGCAATACCAGGCTCACTGTCCGTTCGGCACGGACTGGCTTTCCAGCATCTGTTCCATCATCTGCATCATGTTCTGCATATTCTGGTGCATGTCCCGCAGGCATTGCTGCTGCATGGGCGCATCCTTGGCCATCGGACATTGGCTCTGTTGCATGCGCTGGTTCATCATGCCCATCTGCGAGCGCAGGGCCTGGCGGTGTTCGCTGCGGATCTTCTGGCGTTCCTGGGGGTTGGTGGTGTTGTGCATCCTGTCCATCATCTCCTGCATCTTGGACATGTCCATCATGCCCATGCCTTGCCCCATGCCTTGCCCCATGCCCTGGCCCATGGGCATGTCTTGCTGGTTCTGCGCCAGCTGCTCGGGATGATGGGCGTCCTCGGCGAAGGCCGGGGCGGCCAGCAATGCGCCGGTGAGGGCGAGGGCAGTCAGGGTCTTGTAGGTGAAAGTGCTCATGGTGTTTCTCCTGCTTGGTTTCAATGAGTTTTGCGGATGACGCTCAAGGGGGATCTCTTGAGCAGTAGGGAATTGGCGATCACCGACAGCGAACTGGCGGTCATCGGGTGCAACAGGCCGACGGCGGCGATGGGAATGGCGGCGACGTTGTAGGCCGAGGCCCAGAGCAGGTTCTCGACAATCTTGCGGAAGGGTCAGGCGCGACAGCTCCGCCCTGGCCACCTGGTAGCCGGCCTGCTCGACCGCCTGCTTGAGCGCGTCCAGGTCGGTCTGGCCGGCATCGGACTCGATGCGTACCTTGTGGCTGGCGATGCTGGTGCTCAGTTCGGCGATGCCGGGCAGGCGCCTGAGCGACTGGCTGACCAGTCCGGCGCAGTGGTCGCTGCCCATGCCGGGCATTATCAGTACAGCGTTTTGCCGCTGGCTAAGGGGGGTGGCTGCGTTCATGGTTTCGGCTCCCTGACAGTCATGGTGTGGCGGCGGCTGGCGGGCGCAGCCGTGGCAAAAAGGCCGGCACATGGGCACGGTAGCGCCGCCACTGCTCGCCGAAGCTGGCTTCCACCCAGCGCTCTTCCTCGCGTGCCAGGTGCACGTACATCAGCACCAGTACCGGGAACATCAGCAGGGTCAGCAGGGTCGGCCACTGCAACAGGAAGCCCAGCATGATCAGGATGAAGGCCGCGTACTGCGGGTGGCGAATATGGCCATAGGGGCCGCCGGTGGCCAGTTCCCCGGCCTGTTGGGCGCGGTAGAGCACCCGCCAGGCACTGGCCAGGAGCCAGAAGCCGCCGAAGATCAGCAGGTTGCTGAGAATGTGCAGCAGGCCGAAGTGCGGATCGCCCTCCAGGCCCAGCAGGCTGTTCCACAGATGGCCGGCATCGTGGGACAGCGGGTCGAGTTGCGGATAGCGGCTCTGCAGCCAGCCCGCCAGCAGGTAGAGGGTCAGCGGAACGCCGTACATNTCGACGAACAGGGCGACGATGAAGGCGGCGAAGGTGCCGAAGGTGCGCCAGTCCCGCGGGTTGTTCGGCTTGAAGAAGCTGAAGGCGAAAATGATGAACACCAGCGAGTTGACAATCACCAAACCCCANAGACCATAGGCCGACATTGTCTGTTCCATATGCTGTTGCCTCCTGGCTCAGTGGTGGTCGCCGTTCTTGCCATGACCGTGGTGCATGAACAGATGCAGCAGCGGGCAGAGCAGCAGGATCAGGTAAGGCAGGGCGCCGAGCAGATGGGCCTGATGCTCTGCCCATAGGAAGAACAGGGCGATGGCGGCGAACAGCAACAGGGCCGGCCAGAAACGCCAGGGATTGCTGGCCGCTGGGGTATGGTGAGGGTCATGGGGCATGCTGGAACTCTCCAGAAGACCGAGTGGCGATCNTTCCTGCGCGGCTGGCGGCCGGCGCTGCAAGGCTGCGGGTTTCAGCGGAAGAGTGGCGCTATTCGTTATAGCGATGCAGCTGCTTGCGAATGGGCGTGGGCAGACCGGGGCTTAACAGCGGCACGGGCTGGAAGGCGCTGAAGCGGCGTTGCAGATCCGTGAACAGGCCGAAGCTGCCGGCCAGGCCGAACAGGGCGGTCAATGCCAGGAGCGTCAGCAGCTGCTGGTTGAACGTAGCGTTCTGCAATGCGCTGCAGGTGTCCGCGGCGCCTTGGTCGTGCTGGGTGTGGCCATAGTTGCTGTGCAGGGAACTGAGGCTGGCCGAGGCTTCGTCCAGCATGCTGCTGGCAGCGGCCTGCACATGGGTGACAGAGCAGGCAAAAAACAACACCAACCAGAGCGCCAGCAGATTCCTGGCAAGCCCTGTATGGCGGCTGCGCATCGCTTGGGTCATGAAGTCGGTTTCCGTATCTGTTGCGCGCTGTTGCTTTGATTAAAGCTCAGGGACGCCCAGGCGCCATTGATCCAGGTCATGCGTGTGGATGGGCAAAGCCCTGGGTGGCGTTGAGAACTTGTGAAAAACTCTCGCCTACTGCGAACGCCCCCAGTTTTCACAACCTCTGAGCTTTTCGCCGATGATGTGCGCGGGCAGTCGGGCTATGGTCGGAATGTCTGGCGTAGGGTGCGCCATGCGCAGCGAGGTGGCCGCGCTCTTTGCTGTGGGCTCAGGCTAAGGCGTGGCGGCAGCCAGTGGTGCGCGCGGCCTAGGCGGCCCCGCACTCCCTACGGGTTTACGGCCGCGGCGATTGCGGCGTGGCAGGCTGCCGGCGCATTCAGCGCGCCACGCTGACCCCTTCCAGGTTGGCGAAGGAGGTGTCCTTGGCGGTGAGCAGGAAGTCGCGCATGAACGGCGAGTCGAGCATGTCGGTGCGGATGCCGGCGTACAGGGTGGCGAACAGGCCCTTGTCGCCCAGGCGCTTGGCCGTGACGTAGCCGCGCGAGCTGTATTCGTGCAGCGCCCAGTTGGGCAGGCCGCAGACGCCACGGCCGCTGGCCACCAGTTGCATCATCATTACCGTCAGCTCCGAGGTGCGCACCTGCGCGGGTTCGACATCGGCGGGTTCGAGGAAGCGGGTGAAGATGTCCAGGCGGTCGCGCTCCACCGGGTAGGTGATCAGGGTTTCCGTGGCCAGGTCTTCGGGCTGGATAAACGGTTTGCCGGCCAGCGGGTGCTGGTTGGCCACGGCGAGCATGGCCTCGTAGGTGAACAGCGGCACATAGGTGATCCCGGCCAGCTCCAGCGGGTCGCTGGTCACCACCAGATCCAGGTCGCCACGGGCCAGGGCCGGCAGCGGCGCGAAGGAGAAGCCCGAGGCCAGGTCCAGCTCCACCTCCGGCCAGGCGTCGCGGAACTGGTCGATGGTCGGCATCAGCCACTGGAAGCAGCTGTGGCACTCGATGGCCATATGCAGCCTGCCTGCCGTTCCTCCGGCCAGACGCGCCAGGTCGCGCTCGGCGCCGCGCAACAGCGGCAGCACCGCATCGGTCAGTTGCAGCAAACGCAGGCCGGCGCTGGTAAAGCGTACGGGTTTGGTCTTGCGCACGAACAACTGCATGCCAAGGCGTTCCTCCAGTTCCTTGAACTGGTGCGACAGCGCCGACTGGGTCAGGTGCAGGCGTTCGGCGGCGTCGACCAGGCTCTCGCTTTCGCGCAGAGCGTGCAGGGTTTTCAAGTGGCGCAATTCGAGCATGGCGGCCAGATCTCTGTGAATGTGCGTGAGATGCTTGCCGGGCGGCGCGCTGCTCGCTCGGGCAGGTATCGGGTAAATGCTGCTTGAATGAAATCGGCTCATTGAGCGAGTCGCCAGTGTCCCCCAAGGTCTGGGAGCTGTCGAGCCTGAGCGAGTTTGTCCGCGTCGGTTGCGCGCAGGCAGGTCGGGATCCCCTGACGCCTAGAGAAATGCCTGGCCGAGCAGATACAGGCTGCCGATGCTGAAGGCGAACGCCAGCAATGCCAACACCCCGTCATGGGTGAACAGCGCCAGGCCCAGCGCGGCGAGGGCGGCGCCGTTGATGGTGTTGGCGAAGAGGATCAGCTCCAGCGGCGGCATGCTCAGGGCGATCAACAAGCACAGCAGGACGTTGGCGTACAGCGCAGGGCCACGGGTGAACAGGGTCAGGCGCGGTTGCACCATACGATCCACCCAGCGTGCCATGGGGTGGAGCACCTGCAAGGCGTGCTCGAACTGACTGCGCGACAGGCTGCGCGTCAGCAGCCAATGCGGCAGCCAGATTTGCCGCCGCTCGCACAATAACTGCCCGGCGATCAGCGCCACCATCACCGCGACCGTGCTCGGCAGCCGGGGAATCCCGGACAGGGGCGACAGGGCGATCAAGCCGGGCAGGAGCAGCATGGGGCCGAACGAACGCTGCCCGGCGGCTTCCATCAGATCGGCAAGGCGACCCGTTCCGCGTCGGCGCTGGTCTGCTGCAGATGTTGCAGCAGCTCTTGGAGATTGCTCGGTTTTTGGTAGCCCATGGGCATCTCGGCGATGCGACTTGTTGCTCACCTTAACTTGGAGGTCGTTGCCGGCTTGAGGTTCGCCTGCCGTGATGAGGCTGGTAGTGGGGGCTGCTGATNATGAAAATAATTTGTTGTTAACTATAGTATCTTGAGTTTGTTTCATTATCCGTGGCCGTGGACAATCCTTGCCATCACTTATCTATGGAGCGTTTTGACATGGCCCTGTCCCATTCCCTGGGTTTCCCGCGTATCGGTGCCGACCGCGAACTGAAGAAGGCCCTGGAGGCTCACTGGAACGGTGAGCTGGATCAGGCCGGCTTGCAGGCGGTTGGCCGCCGGTTGCGCGCCGCCCACTGGCAGTTGCAGAAGGACGCCGGCCTCGACCTGCTGCCGGTCGGCGATTTCGCCTGGTACGACCAGGTACTCACCCACTCGCTGACCTGCGGCGTGATCCCCGAGCGCTTCCGTCCGCACAGCGGCCAGCCGAGCCTGGAAACCCTGTTCGGCATGGCCCGTGGTGCCGTTGCAAACAAGAGCAACAGCTGCTGTGGCGGTGCCCATGCCCAGGAACTGACCAAGTGGTTCGACACCAACTATCACTACCTGGTCCCCGAGTTCAGTGCCGACCAGCAGTTCCAGCTGAGCTGGGAACAGCTGTTCGAGGAAGTCGCCGAAGCCCATGCGCTGGGGCACAAGGTCAAGCCGGTGCTGATCGGTCCGCTGACCTACCTGTGGCTGGGCAAGGTCAAGGGCAGCGCCTCTGAAGTTAAGAGCTTTGACCGTCTCGACCTGCTCGAGCGGCTGTTGCCGGTGTACGGTGAAATCCTCCAGCGCCTGGCGGCCCAGGGCGTGGAGTGGGTGCAGATCGACGAGCCGATCCTGGCGCTGGACCTGCCGCAAGCCTGGAAGAACGCCTTCGAGCGTGCCTACAACCTGCTGCAGCGCGAGCCGGGCAAGAAGCTGATCGCCACCTACTTCGCCGGCCTGGAGGATAACCTCGGCCTGGCCGCCAGCCTGCCGGTGGATGGCCTGCATATCGACCTGGTCCGTGCACCCGAGCAGTTCCCGAGCATTCTCGACCGCCTGCCGGCGTACAAGGTGCTGTCGCTCGGCGTAGTCAACGGGCGCAACGTCTGGCGTACCGATCTGGAAAAGGCCCTGGCCATCCTGCAACAGGCGCAAGAGCGCCTGGGGGAACGCCTGTGGGTGGCGCCGAGCTGCTCGCTGCTACACAGCCCGGTCGACCTGAACCGTGAAGACAAGCTGGATAGCGAGCTGAAAAGCTGGCTGGCCTTCTCCGTGCAGAAGTGCGAGGAAGTCGCCCTGCTGACGACGGCCCTGAATGACCCGCAGAACGCCAAGGTGCAAGCCGCGTTGGCGCAGAGCCGCACCGTACAGGCCAGCCGCGCGCAGTCGCCGCGTATCCACAAGCCGGCCGTGCAGGCCCGTCTGGCGGCGATTACCGCAGCCGACAGCCAGCGTCAGTCGCCATTCGTGCAGCGCATCGACCAGCAGCGCGCACGCCTGCAACTGCCGGCATTGCCGACCACCACCATCGGCTCCTTCCCGCAGACCGCCGCCATCCGCCTGGCGCGTCAGGCGTTCAAGGCCGGCAAGCTGTCGGCGGCCGCCTACACCGAGGCCATGCACAGCGAGATTCGCCACGCCGTCGAGGTGCAGGAAAACCTCGGCCTGGATGTGCTGGTGCACGGCGAAGCCGAGCGCAATGACATGGTCGAATACTTCGCCGAGCAGCTCGACGGCTATGCCTTCAGCCGTTTCGGCTGGGTGCAGAGCTACGGTTCGCGCTGCGTCAAGCCGGCGCTGATCTTCGGCGACCTGAGCCGGCCGCAGCCGATGACCGTGGAGTGGATCCGCTATGCGCAGACCCTCACCAAGAAGGTGATGAAGGGTATGCTGACCGGCCCGGTGACCATGCTGATGTGGTCCTTCCCGCGCGACGACATTTCCCGCGAGCAGCAGGCCCGGCAACTGGCCCTGGCAATTCGTGACGAAGTGCTGGACCTGGAGGCCGCCGGGATCAAGATCATCCAGATCGACGAAGCGGCCTTCCGCGAAGGCCTGCCGCTGCGCCGGGCCGGGTGGCAGGACTACCTGGCCTGGGCCACCGAGGCCTTCCGCCTGTGCGCCTCGGGTGTGCGCGACGAAACCCAGATCCACACCCACATGTGCTACAGCGAGTTCAACGACGTGATCGAGTCCATCGCCGCCATGGATGCCGACGTGATCACCATCGAAACCTCGCGCTCGGACATGGACCTGCTGGAGGCCTTCGAGGCGTTCGATTACCCCAACGACATCGGCCCCGGGGTGTATGACATCCACTCGCCGCGGGTGCCGGACACCAGCGAGATGGTCAAGCTGCTGCGCAAGGCGGCGCGGCGTATCCCCGCCGAGCGCCTGTGGGTCAACCCGGACTGCGGCCTGAAGACCCGCGCCTGGCCGGAAACCGAGGCGGCGCTGGTCAACATGGTAGCCGCGGCGCGGCAGTTGCGTGGCGAACTGGCCTAGGAGCCTGTCGGACTT
>C687J26845_10001822_pt1 | contig 12778 bp, 24 predicted proteins | sample RifCSPlowO2_12_FD_26845 | JGI IMG/M metagenome (IMG submission 26845) | reverse complement strand
ATCTACGATCGGGGAAAGAGAATTCGGATCCAATCCGATGCCGGCACGGATCTCACCGCCGAGATCGGCGGCATGCCTGCCGGCTTCTACGCGAAGTGGTGGGGAGAGATCCCCTTCGGCCGCAATCCTGAGACAGGCAGACTCGGAGGCGGCACGTGGCCGTGGGGAGAAGCGCACGTCGAACCGGTCCCGGGCACGGCTAACGGAGTCGTCGTCTGGGAAATCACGGCTCAGTTTCCGCCGGGCAGGTGGAGAAATCCCGTAACGGTCACGATTAAGGACGGACGCGTTGTGGATATCCAGGGCAAGACCGAGGCCGAACAGGTTCGGTGGTTCTTGGAAACTTACGGCGATGAGAATTCCTGGCTTGTGGGAGGAGAGATCTCNATTGGGCTGAGCAAGCTTTGCCAACCNGACGCGGATTCCGTACGTAGCTGGAANAAGCATTATGGAGCTCTNCACTTTGGCATCGGGCACGGCGCNGATCGCAACAAGATCAACAGCGTGCTGCGTCTGGAAGGAATTATCGACAAGATTACGCTGGTCATAGACGATACTGTCGTCTGCGATAAGGGAAAGATTCTGGTCTGATTAAGTACAGAGAGTTTATGGCCCGAATACCGATAATCAACAAGAAAAACAGTCTGCCGCCCGGAGTACCATGGCACCTTCGACGCCATAGCGCAGAGCTGCGGCAAAGTGCGGGGGCCTTTCGCGGCTCTGCTGCACAGCCAAAAACTCTGGAGGGCTTGGAGCAAAAACAATTTTGGGAGAAAAATATGAACAGAAAAAGTATGACCACCAAGGCCGTCTCCGGCGGGTGCAGATCGCGGTGGGGAGATCTTAACATCCGTGTCAAGATCGATTGAGTGACTTCGATTTGGATTGTCAGCTATCGTAGTCCCATCTCCTTTTGCACTTCTCTCAGAATACCGAAATCGGCGATCTCGCTTAGTGGAATGTCGCGAGTGACTTTGACGTCTTTCTTCGCCTGGTCGATCAGTAAATTTAGGCCGTCGGCGGGGATGCCGCCGTCGTGGCTGATCACTTTCAGGGTGGCATCGTAAGTGGCGTACGCGTGCTCTGCTTTCACCTTTCCCCAGGCCGTTAAGATTTTCACGGCCTCTTCTCGGTTGTCGCGAATGAAAAGGCTCGCCTTGACCAGGTCTCTGACGGTTCTTTTTATCTGATCGCGGTTTTGCTGGATCGATTTTACATTCACGCCGACGCCGGAAAGCGGGTAGTTCACGTAATCGTAAGCCCGCGCCAGGATGTTATAGCCGAGCTTCTTCCCCTCGAAATCCCGCGGCGGCGAGGTGATGACAGCGTCAGCCAATTTCTGTTGCAGTCCAGCGAAACGGCCCGAATCGGTTCCGAGCGGGACAAACTGCACTTCCTTGTCCGGATCGACGCCATTACGTGCGAGAATCATTCTCGCCAACACATGGGTTGCGTCGCCAAATCCAGCAAGACCGATTTTTCTTCCGCTGAGTTCCTTCACGGATTTGATTTCGGATCGGGCCAGTAAAACGTGCGGCGAGCTGGTCATCAAGCCGGCTATGAGTCTTACGGGAAGGCCGCGAACAGCCGCTCGGATAACCGTCCCCGTGAGCAGCGAGTAATCGATGGCGCCATTTGACAGCGCAGCGATGGAAGGCGCCGCGCCCATGACCACGATGTCCGCGTCGAGACCTTCGTCGGTGAAAAATGATTTGTGTCGTGCAACTCCGGCAGAGAGAAAGATCATGTTGTAGCTGCCGGCGACGGAGAGGCGGATCTTTTCCGCGGCGTGAGTCGCGGGAGCGATAGACGCGCTTAACAATAGGACGTATATGACCAATCGCATGATCAAACTCCGTGTATGATTTGGGCTAAGCGTCTGCAACTTCATTGATGAGACTCCTATAGCCGTGGGCACGACGGAGTGTCAACTGCAGGAAGAGAGACTTTGACGACCACGACCACCAACCACGGTCACGTTGCTGCGGCCTTGACCTATTCCGTGCGACCAGTGTAGTTGTGGCGAGGGTGTGAGAGGAGACGTAACATGCGTGTACTAAAAATCAAAGATCTGCCGGAAAAACCTATGGACACAGCGACACCTATTGCCGGATGGACCGGCGGACCGGTGAGCCGGACAAGGCAGGCGGTCATCGGTGACGGGCAGTCTGAGAATTTTCGCTGCAACGTGGTGAACTTCCGCGTCGGCGCGACCACCGGCTGGCATGTCCACGACTGCGACCAGATCTTAGTGGTCACGGCCGGCAGAGGGATCGCCGCGACCGAGAGCGAAGAACGCGAAATCGCCGTCGGCGATATCGTGCACATCAAGGCGGGCGAGCGCCACTGGCATGGCGCCAAAGCAGACTCGCCCATGTCCCACATCACGGTGACCACTGCCGGCAGCACTTCCAAGCACTAGCGGGCCGCCCTAAAACTCTCTCGAAATTCTTGGCTTGGTGCGTTGAAGGATTGCCGCAAAATTACCGCCCGCCGCGTCTTAACTTGATCTCATAACGGAACAGATCGCTGCGGTAGAAACCTAGCGTGCGCAAAACCAAGTCTTTTTTGCAAAGATAGTTTCTTTCGACGAACAGCACGGGAGAGCCCGGCGGGATTTTTAAATACTGAGACACTTCGTCGTCGGCGAGTTTGGCGCCGACCAAGTGGCGCACGTCGGTGATTTTGATGCCCCAGGCGTTTTCGATGACGGTGGAAAGTGGCAGCTTGAGCAGGGCTCGCGCTGACAGTTTGTCGGCGAGCCGCGATGGCACGTAAGAATAGACGAAGGCCAAGGGCCGTTCCCGGGCCATGCGCACGCGCGTCATGCGCGTCATTTTTTCTTTCGCTGATAGTTTAAAGTCTCGCTGCAGCTCGGCGTCCGGTTCAACGGTCTCGGTGGCGAGCAGTTTGAAGCTTGTCCCTTCGGGATTGAGCGTGACCAGGTTCTCGGCTTCGATTTCCAAGTTGATCGCCTGATTGACCGGTCCGCTCCAGCTTACAAAGGTTCCCTTGGCGCGCTCGCGCCGGACAAGTCCCTCTTGAGCCAGTTGGCCCAATGCTTGGCGCACGGTGATGACGCTCACGCCCAGGCGCCGGGCGAGATCGAGCTCGCCGGGCAATTGAAAGCCGCGACTCCAAGTGCCCGATAAAATATTGTCGCGGATTTGAGTCATGACCTTGAAGTATAGCGGCACCGGAGAAAGAGTACCTTTAGCGAGACGCATGCGGACTCCCTTTTTCTTGTTGCCGTGTCACAGCTACACCTCCATCGGTCATAGAATCTAACAAGGCCGGATTCCGGCGACCCGGTTCCAGCGTCGCCTCAACGCTACGAGCGATGATCCCAGACAACCCGTTCCCAAAAACATCGAATCGTCGAACGAGCGGCTTCGTATTCGCCTATTTTGGTTGTGCCTTTCTCTTTTTGAAGAACTGGATGTGACTTAACGCATCGGCGGCGGTGATGCGGCCTATGGGACCGATGCTGTACGAGGCATCGCACACCTTTTTGTCCGAATCGAGGATGAAGTTCGTCGCGTGAATGATCTTTCTACGCGCTTCCCAAAATGCGCCCACCTTGTCGGCATCTCTCGGCACTTCGAGTCCATAAGCCACGGGAAAAGTGAGCTGCAGCTTTTCAACGGTTTCCTTCGCTTTGTCCAGGGGATCAACCGAAAGCGCGACCACGTCGATATTTTCCTTTTTGAACTCTTCGACATGTGATTGGAAGTCGGCCAACTGCCGCATACAGTAAGGTCACCAACTGCCGCGATAAAAGATCAACGCGGCATATTCACCGATGAGGTCTTGGGGCAGATGAAGCGCTCGCCCATCGGTCGTTTGAATGTCGTACTGCGGGAATGGATCACCAAAATTCAGTTGCTGGGCCATAAATTCTCCTCTCGTGATCTCATTATCGACCTGCAAACATCTGCGAAAGCCGCGGACTAAGCAAACCTCGCCCACCGGATTAAGCGAGGACCCATTTCGGCCGGCGGCATGTTGACTACTTATATGTTTAATAGTAGAAGGTCAATCGACTCGCGCACCTAGCGGATGCGCGCCGTTCCATGACCGAGCAGCGACACTTTTTTGGGAGGTTTTTACCATGGCGGAAGATCCAGCAGGCAAAGGCGAACAGCCGGGAAGATTGCCCGGGCGACCGATCGGGACGGTCCGTGTCGACATCACGCGTCAAGAAAAGAAAACCTTCGAGGCTGTTTACAAGACCGAGGAGAAGTCGTTTCAGCTTTTGATCGACGAACCGGAGATCAGAGGAGGTAAGGGCTTGGGGCCGACGCCGCTGGGCTATTTCGTCACCGGCGCGGCGTCGTGCCTGATGATGCAGTACGCCAACGTTTTGAAAGAGAAACCCATGCCGGTGGACAGTATTAAGATGGTCGCGCGGGCACACAACGACCGCGACGCGCGGGTTTTCACCGATATGATCTATCAAGTCGATCTTGCGGGGACGATTTCCGAGGCGGACGCCGAAGCTCTCGCGCGGGCGGCGAGCGCGCGCTGCTTCGTCGAAAACACCATCGCCAAGGCGCTGCCGATCACGACCGAAGTTAGCTTGAACGGGAAAAAGGTCGTTGCCTTTACGCGAAACAGCTAAATGGGAAGCAGCCAATCGACGCGCGCAACCCGTCAGAGAGGAGAGCGGTTATGCCCTGGATTAAGATTATTCCCGAACATGAAGCCGAGCGCGAGCTCAAAGAGGTCTATAAAAAGATCCGCGAGCAGCGCCAGGGTGAAAAGATCAACCAGGACCGCGAGGCGTCAGCCGGTGGTCCGCCGGTCGGCCCGCCGATGCTCCACAGCTTGAATCCCAAGGCGATGTGGCATACGGCCGAGCTCATGTGGGAGATCATGCGCGGCGAGTCGCGCCTGACTACGGCACAGCGCGAGATGATCGCCACCGTGACATCGGCGACGCTTCACTGCCGCTTCTGAACCGTCGCCCACGCAGAGTTTCTGCGTCAGGAAGGCGGCGACGATCTCGCGGTGGAGCAGGTCAAAGACGATTGGCGCCGGATAGCGCTGAGCGAAGCCGAGTACGCCATGTTGGAATTTGCCGAAAAGCTCACGCTCACGCCGAGCGCCATGCGGGAGGACGACGTGCGAAAGCTCCGCGACGCCGGCTGGACCGATCGCGACATCCTCGATATCGTGCAGGTCTGCGCATATTTTAATTTTCGCGTCCGCGTGGTCGACGGGCTCGGCCTGGAAGTCGCCGATTGGCAAATCCAGCGCGCCCGCGCCGGCGCGGCGCGCGCGGCGAAGTTGGCGGAAGTGCGCGGTGTCGCGATGCCGTCCGATCGTTGGAATGTGCGGTGAGCAACCCAATTATTGGCAAGATCAGCGCTTAGACGTAAATCTTTCCCTCAGCAAAATAGAAGGCGATTACTGGGCCGGTTCTTCATCGTAGTTCCAGCCGTTCCAATGATTCAAGTCGTTCCAAACGTTTTGAACGGCTTAAACGACTTGAACGTTTTGAACTCCTTTAATAGTTTGGCCAGCAATTTGCTCAAGGGATTGGTTCAAGAGGTTAAGGGAGTTTTCTTAGCGCTTCCAAGATCTGGCCGTTGCTGGGTCTCTTCTTAAAGTCCGTTTCGATAAAGCGCCACCGTACGACCCCCTGTTTGTCGACGACGTAGGTCGCCGGGTGCGGCCAGCCCTTATTGTTCGGATTGAGAATTCCATAGCGGTCGATGGCTTTATGGTCTTTGTCCTCTAATAGCGGAAAGTCGAGATCGCCGGCAAATCTCTCTTTGAGTTTTTGCACAAATTTTTTCGAATCGTCGTGACTGTCGACGCTGACCGCGAGGATTTGAATGCGATTTTGCTCGTCTTTGGTCAATAGGCCCTTCAGCTCGCCGAGCTGTTGTGTGCAATAGGGTCACCATTGGCCGCGATAAAACACCAGGAGGACGTTCTTCTTACCAAAGACTTCCGAAAGAGTAATTCTCCGCCCATCCATGTTCTCCAGTGTGAAGTCGGGCGCGGCATCGCCGATCTTGACCCTCTCCAGGTCGAGCGGCGCCAGACCCGCCCCGTCTTTAGGTCCCAATTGCGCATGGGACGCGGCAACCGTTAGGTAAAATAAACCGAATGCGATCCCGGCCGCGAGGTATTTTCGCATCCTGGACTTCATTCCGCGAAACGGAATAGACCGACTAAATTCTTTCATCGTCATAGCGGTGCTTCTTTCCTCGTCACGCGCAAAAATTAAAAATCGGTTCCACGACCGGCTCGGGCCGGCTCACTACTCCTAAAACGATGCTTCCCAACCGTTGGTTCCCGAAACGTTCGAATCATCGAATGAGCGGTCTGAGTTCTGGCTATTTGGTCTGGGCCTTTCTCTTTTTAAAGAACTGGATGTGACTCAATGCGTCGGCGGCCACGATGCGCCCGATGGGACCGATGCTGTACGAGGCATCGCATACCTTTTTGTCCGAATCGAGGATGAAATTCGTGGCGTGTACGATCTTTCTACGCTCTTCCCAGAATGCGCCCACCTTGTCGGCGTCTCTCGGCACTTCAAGTCCATAAGCCACGGGAAAAGTGAGCTGCAATTTGTCGACGGTCTCTCTCGCTTTGTCGAGGGGGTCGACGGAGAGAGCCACCACATCGACGTTTTCTTTTTTGAACTCTTCGATGTGCGATTGGTAATCGGCCAACTGCCGAATACAGTAAGGTCACCAACTGCCGCGATAAAAGATGAGCGCGGAATATTCGCCCGAGAGGTCGTGAGGCAGCCGAAGTGTTCGGCCGTCCGTCGTTTCAACCTGATAATCCGGCAACAGATCTCCGACGTTGAGTTGTTTTGCCATGACGTCTCCTTTAATGCGCATGCAATCGTTGATATTCGGTATCCCCTGTAACCATGAATCCTTTCCCTGATCAGCGCGTGGGCCGAAAAAAATAACTCACCTCTTTGAAGTTGACTACTTATATGATTAATAGTAGGAGGTCAAATCAATCAACCACCCGTGACGGCGATCATCGAATATTAGGATAAATGTATGAGTTTCATCAAGGTTATTCATGAGTCGGAAGCCGACGGCGAGCTGAAAAAAGTTTATCAAAGCACGCGTGCTCGCCTGAGCCCGTCGGTGCGGCAGAGGCGCGGCGACAAACTGCCGCCCATCGTGAGAATTTTCAGCCTCTGTCCGGCACTGCTCGAGGCGCGGGTCGGTTTCGACAAGGGCATCTACCGTCCCGGTCACTCCGGCTTGGGCCGGCGCAAGGAGGAGCTCATCGCGACCCAGGTCGCGGCGCTGAGCGGCTGCCGGTTCTGAGGCATCGGCCACGGAGAGTTTCTCCGTGTCGACGGCAAGATGACGGTGGAGGAAGTAGCCAAGGTGATTACCAATTGGCGCGAAGCCGATTTGGACGATCAAGAGAAAGCGATGCTGGCGTTCACCGAAAAGTTTACGTTGACGCCAAGCGAAATAACCGACGAAGACATCGACAGGCTCCGCCAGGCGGGATTCAGTGAGGAGCAGATCCTCGCGGTTGGCTTAGGTGCCGGCTACAGAAATTGGGTTGATCGCATCGCGGATTTGCTCGGCGTCGAGGAAGAGAAGTTCGACTTTCCCGAAGAAATTTTAGCAGCCTTCGGCGTGACGCGCGAACAGCTGCAAACTTCGCTCTACGAGGATGACCGATGAGCCGCTTGCGCATGGTCGCCGGCAAGCAAGTGGAAGATCTCCTTAGCGCGGCTCCCGGCGCGCTGGAAGCGGATACGACGATGCGCCGTGTGCTTATCGAACGGCTAACGCCTCGGCTGTATAGCTTGATTGGGATCGTGGTTGCCGGTTGTCTGCATTGCGAGTGTTTCATCGACGATTTGCGCGGGCCACTGGACTTCTCTTTGGTCGCCCAGGCCGCCAACGATTGGCGCGCGCTCGAGCTCACGGTCGCGGAGAAGGCCGTGCTGGCCTATGCGGAGAAAGGCACGATCAACGAGGCTGCGGTGCGCAAGCGGGACATCGACAAGCTACGAGCGGCAGGCTTTAGCGACAAAGATGTTTTATTAATTGCCACCACGATTGCATACCATAATTACGCAATACGGATGGCAGCGGCTTTTGATGTGGCGCCGCGCTAGCCTTCAGCGACCAGCGTTCGGTGAATGGAATGGGACGGCGCTTTGGAATCGGAAATCATTTTGAAAACACAGCCGGGCTAAGCTATGCGCGGGATAACTCCTAGACGAGAGCAGGGGATGACAGACCCCGTTTTGGCCGAGATGGTTTATGCCACCGGGGCGACGGAGTCCCGTCACTACGCGGCGGTTAAGCCCACCATTCAAGCCTATCGCGCGAGCTGGGTGACGATCGCGCCGCGGCGCGATGGCGTCGTAAATCCGCAGCGAACCGTCGTCAACGATCCGGCGGCGATGACCGCGCGGATCAAAGCGAAGGCGACGGAGCTGGGCGCCGACATGGTCGGGGTCTGCCGCTTGCAGCCGGATATGATCGACCTCGGCTCGGAAGTGCCGCATGAGTTCGTGATCGCGGCCTGCGTGGCGGAGGACTATGAGAAGGTCATGCAAGGGCCGGATGCCGTGGAAGAAGAAGCAATGTGGACTTACGCCAGGTGCGCGGAGATCGCCACCGAATTGGCCGCGCAAATTCGCGCTATGGGCTATCCGGCGCGCGCCCATCACAACGGCGGCAGCGAGGTGCAGGCGATCCCGATCTTTTATCAAGTGGGTTTCGGCGAACTGGGCCGCCACGGCAGTTTGATCAACGAAAAATATGGCGCGAGTTTTCGCCCCGGCTTCGTAACCACCGATCTGCCATTGGTCGAAGATCGACCGCGCGAGTTTGGCGTGCAAGATTTTTGCATGAACTGCAACGTCTGCCAACGCAACTGCCCGGGCGACGCGATCCCGCAAGATTACGTCTTGACCCACGGCATCAAGCGTTGGTTGATTGACCTGGAAAAGTGCTACCCCTATTCGCGCCTGCGCGACGAATACTGCCATCTCTGCGTCGATGTCTGCCCGTACAACGTGAAATCGCATCCCAATACTTACAAAGCGTTCATGAAAGAGCGCAAACAGGTTGGCTATAAGACACCGAAAACCTATTAAACTCTTATGGAAAAACTCTACGTCAACGAGATCCGTCCCGATGGTGAAGTGAGCACCGTCGGGCTGTTCTACTCGCGAGCGGAAGCGGAGAAGATCGTCGCTATGCTGCGCGACATTCCTGAGCGGTCCGCCTGCCGCTACGAAATCGTTCAAGCCGTGCGCCATTTGTTGGCTGAGAAAGACGCGTCGCGGGCGCAGACCGCGCCAGAGGAGTGACCATGCCCTATATCAAAACAATTCCGCCGGCTGAGGCGACTGGCAAACTCAATGAGATTTATCAGTCCGGCGCCGGCCCATCGGCAGCGCGAGGAAAAGTTTCTATGATCCGGCAGGTGCAAAGCCTCAATCCCGACAACCTCGCTGCGTGGCGCGCGCTCGATTTCGGGATCATGCGCGGTGAATCGCGCATCACGCGGCGCCAACGCGAGATGATCGCTACGGTGGTGTCGGCGACCAATCACTGCAGCTATTGAATGACCGCGCACGGAGAGGCTCTCCGTACCGAGTCGAACGACGATCCTTTGGTCGAAGGTATTAAACAAGACCACACGCAGTTGGATTTGCCGCCGTCGGAGCGGGCGATGTTGGATTACGCCGTCAAGCTGACCGTCGCTTCGTCGAGCGTCGGCGAGGAGGATATCAAGACCTTGCGCGCGCATGGTTTCGACGACCGCGACATTTTGGATATCGTCTACGTGATCTGCCTTTACAATTTTAACGATCGCATGGCCGATGCCATGGGCATCAAAGGGCATGATTTTCTTGGATGAGATAATCTAATCGTTTGAGTTCGAGGTCCGATTAAATATGGAGGGGCTATGAGCACGACCTCAGGTAAAATCGATCGAGAAGTTTTTCGGCAAGTACACAAGGAGCAGCAAGAAAGAGCCAGGCAAGGCCCGGAAGGATATACCATGACGACTCGGGCCGTGGTCCGCCTCATTGAGGGCCAATTGAAAGAGGCCCGCATCGGCGAATACACCATCCAGTGCGATGAGGCGAAGTCGCGCAAAGGTGGAGGCAAGGCGCCGTCACCGCTGCAATACTTCGTCGCGGCGACGGGGTTTTGAATGTTCAGCCAATTGACGCGGTACGCGTCACAACTGGACATCGAGATCGAAGACGCGGAGATGGATATTCGCATGACCTACGATACCCGCGGCAAGCTGCTGCTGGCGGATGTTTCACCGGGTTGCCGCGAACTGACCTACGTGTTCAAGATCCAGAGTCCGGCGCCGTCTGAAAAGGTGCAAGAAATGTTGCAACTGATCGAGAAAGGCTGCCACACGATCAACTCATTGAAGAACCCGGTTCCGGTCGCCGGACGGTTGATTCACAACGGTCAGGAGATTGCCGCTCCGTGAATCCTAAACGTTCAGTTTCCGGCAAGCGTTTCGCTTGGCCTAAGCAGCCGGATCAGGAGGAAGCATTTTATGATCGAACTTTATCACAACGATATGTCGGTGTGCGCGCAGAAGGTGCGCTTCGCCCTCGCCGAGAAAAAGTTGGACTGGGAAGGCCACCACATGAATCTCCGCACCGGCGATCAGCAGACACCGGAATACTTGAAGCTAAATCCCAACGCGGTGGTGCCGACGCTGGTGGATAATGGGACCGTCATCATCGAATCGACGGTCATCAACGAATATCTCGAAGACGCCTATCCGGAGCCGCGGCTTAAGCCGACGGATGCCGCGGGGCGCGCGCGCATGCGGCTATGGACCAAGCAGCTCGACGAGGGCGTGCACGCGGCCACCAGCGTGGTCAGTTCAGCGATCGCCTTTCGTTATCAAAAACTCGCGGCGGGAATGGAAGCGCTGGAAGAGTTCCATAAAAAGATGCCCGATCCGGTGAAGCGGGAGAAGAGCTGGGAAAACATCACCAAGGGTGTCGAGTCGCGTTTCTTTGCCGAAGCGGTCAAACGCTTCGACAGACTGCTTGCTGATATGGAGACGACGCTCTCCGATACGCCCTGGCTCGCCGGCAAAGAATTTTCGTTGGCCGATATCGGCTACGCGCCTTATGTGACTCGGCTCGATCATCTGCAATTGCAATTTCTCTGGGACAAGCGGCCGCATATTCCCGATTGGTACGATCGAGTGCGGGAGCGCCGGGGCTATACGGAAGCGCTGGCAAAGTGGTTTAACGCCAAATATCTGCCTCTGATGAAAGAGAAAGGCGCCGAAGTCCAAGCCAAGGTTAGCGCCATCGTTGGCGCTTGATCTCAATCGAACGCGGGTTCCTACGTCCTCAAAGCTTCTGCTCTCCTCGGGCGTTCATTGACGATTCACGTTCACCGATCAGCTTGCGCGCTCTTGCCCGCCGCCCAGCTTCCGTCGTAGAAGTAGTAACGGCGAGGGACGGACCATTAAATTTTTCTTCTTCATGATGGCGCTGCACCAGCCGTCGGAAAATCCGGCGCTGGCTGGCCGAGCAACCTTGCGCGGCAGGATGATTCGTTCCGATCGCCGCCAAACGCGGCGACGTCCTCGAAAAGCTCATGCCCAGATAATAGAGAGTGGAATCTACTTGGAGGAGAGGAATGGATCAACAGGAAACCGCATTAATCGTCGGCTCTGGCCCGGGGCTCAGCGCGGCCCTCGGCAGGCTGTTCAGCAAGGAAGGCATGAAGGTGGCTTTGGCCGCACGCGATCCCAAGAAATTGGCCGCCTTAGAAAAAGAAATTAACGGCCGCGCCTATCCCTGCGATGGGATCATCCCCAAAGACGTTGAAAACTTGTTCGACTCGGTGAGCCGGGACATCGGCGTGCCCAACGTTGTCGTTTACAACGCGAGCTACCGAGCCCGCGGTCCGATTACAGACGTGGATCCGGCGGAGGTTCAAAAAACCATTCTGGTTACCTGTTACGGGGGATTTCTGGTCGGACAGGCGGCCGCCAAGCGGATGATTGCGGCGGGACGGGGAACGATTCTGTTCACCGGCGCGTCGGCGAGCATCAAGGGGTTTGCAAATTCCGCGGCTTTCGCCATGGGCAAGATGGGACTGAGCGGTCTGGTGCAAAGCATGGCGCGCGAGCTGCAACCGCAAAACATTCATGTCGCTCAGGTGGTGATCGACGGCGGCATAAACACCCCGGCGCGCGACGCCGAGCGTCTGAATGCGCGCGGTGCCGACGGTTTTCTCGACCCCGACGCCATCGCGCAGACCTATCTTCACCTGCACCGCCAGCACCGCAGCTCGTGGGCGTCTTACATCGAGCTGCGGCCCTGGGCGGAGAAATTTTAGCCCGGTGATTCGAGCGGATTCAATATCAGTTTGAGCCTTCGTAAGGAGAGATTCATGAACAGCGCGGCACTCTTGCGGGTCATCAAGAAGCGGCGGAGCGTCAGGGTCTACAAGGCAGGCAAGGTAGGCGATAAGCAACTCGCGGCGATCCTCGAGGCGGCGCGCTGGGCGCCGTCGGGCGCCAACACCCAGCCCTGGGAGTTCGTCGTCACCCGCGACAAAGAAAAGATGAAGCGCTGCCGTGAGATTTTTTACCACGAGTGGCAGCAGCGCAAGCGCGAAGACCCGGTCAATTACAAGGGGCTGAGCAAGTACTACGTCGGCGACGCATCCGTGCTGGTTCTGGTTTGCGCCGATCCCCGGACGCAGTTGGTCTATCTCACCACGCGCCGGCCCGCCGATCGGGAAAAGCTCTTTCAAGC
>C687J26845_10001820_pt1 | contig 12779 bp, 9 predicted proteins | sample RifCSPlowO2_12_FD_26845 | JGI IMG/M metagenome (IMG submission 26845) | reverse complement strand
GTTTTGCGAAACATGGCGGCTAAACAGTTTCTCAGTGGTCGAGGGTGCCCTTATCGGTGCACTTATTGCCACAATCACGTCTTCAATGAACGATTCAAGAGCTGTGGACCGATAGTTCGACAAAAGAAGGTTGATTATATTATTGAGGAGATAAACCAAGTAAAAGCCTCTTATCCCTTACGGAGAGGGGTCTTTTATGACGATACTTTTATTCTCAACAAGAAATGGCTCAGGGAATTCTGCGAGCGCTTTCCTAAAGAAGTGGGAATTGAGTACACCTGTCAAATTCGTGCTAACCTAATTGATGAAGAAATAGTAAGTTTACTAAAAGAGTCTCGGTGTGTGCTGGTAACTTGGAGTATTGAATCGGGGAATGATCATACCAGAAACAAAATACTCAAGAGGAACATGAGCACGGATGATATTTTGAATACGGGGAGATTGCTTGCCAAATACAAAATACCCAGTCGGATAGGTAATGTTATTGGCACGCCGGGCGAATCGTTTGATAACATCATGGAAACGCTGGAGTTGAATATTGAAAGCCGTCCGCAGTTGGCAATGGCCTGGACTTTTGTCCCATATCCTGGACTGTCACTGACAGATTACGCATTAAAAAACGGGTTCCTAAATGCCGGACACCCAGATGACCTGCCTGCAAATTATCTTCGTTCTATTCTCAATTTCTCCAAAGAAGAGAAGAAGAGAATAGCTAACCTAACGTTCCTTTTTCCCGCAATGGTGAAACATCCCAACTTGCTCTATCGCAAGAAGAAAGTATTTTACTTCTTAATGAGCTTACCCCCATGGATGTTGAGAATTTTTTGGGAGGTCTATTATAGTTATCAGGCGTATCGATTGGTATTCAGCGTGAAACAACCATTTGTATTCAAATTTCGCCTTCTCCTAAGGCATTTAGGAAACATTTATCATTACATCGTTAGGTTTTGATTTTATGTTGAAAAAAATATTATCTGAGAAAAGTATATTGATTTTTATATTATTTATAGCCGTTTTCCTGCGTTTTTCTTCGCTTGCTGTTTTTATGTATAAAAACGATATTACCATTAGTGAAAATGGAATGTCTGCATATCCTCTCGGTGACGATTCTCAGATATACTATAATACTGCAAAAAATCTTGTGGAAGGTAAAGGGTATAGCATAACAACTACGGAGATATACCGGGAATTGCCTGTATTCTTCAAACCAACTGGTATTCCCAATACGTATTATCAAAATTACTATCCCCCTGTTTATTCGGTATTTTTAAGCATCTTGTACCGTTTATTCGGCACGAGTATCTTAGTATACGCCATACCCCAGATAATTCTTGGAGGTGCGACTTGTTATCTTGCATACTTTATCGCCAGGACAGCTTTTTCCTCGAAAATAGGGTTGTTGGCTTGCTTCCTCCTGGCAATTTACCATCCTTTAATATGGTGGACCTCGTATATTCGAGCCGAAACCTTGTTTATATTCTTACTGCTCCTTACAATTGTTTTTTTGATGAAGGCTGTCCAAAAGAATCTTGATCTAAAATATATCATTTTTTCAGGGATTGCTTTAGGCATGTCTTGCTTATGCAGAGCCGTAGTGTTGTATCTGCCGATATTCATTGTGTCTTATTTTGTAATACTACTCTTTAAAAAAGACAAAAAAAGACTCTTCTTGGGCACCGCCGTTTTTTTATTAACATTTTGCGTTACACTGGCGCCTTGGTCTTACAGGAACCATAAAATTTTCAAAACGTATTCCGTTACATCAAGCGATGCATGGGCAACCTTTTATGGTTGTAACGTTCCAGCAGCAGATTTGCCATTTTTTGATTTATATGAAATAAACTTCAATTATGTACCAGCGGAGATCGCGTTATTGGAAGGTGAAAAGGCGGCAAGTATCGCCTTTGTAAAAGATCGCCCTTTAACTTACGCAAAATTATGCCTCAAAAGATTTATTGCATTTTGGGGACCTATTACTAAGAAGCCATCATTGATAAAAAAGGTAGTAGATACTTTTATTTATATTATTGTCTTCCCAATGGCTTTTTATGGCTTTTATAAATCGAAATGGTGGACAGGTTTCAAATCAGCCCCTACCCTTCTTATTACTGTAATTTTATACTATACCGTATTACACTCTTTAGTCGGTGTTGATGACGCCCTTATTTATCGATATCCAATTATACCTCTCATATGTATTTTTTCAGCATATGGATATTATGCATATTTCACGCGTATAGGACACAGACCAACACTGATAAACACAGAGAAAACATAGCGATAATTGGACAAACGGCGATACATTATTTGCATTAATATCCATTCGCCTATTTTAGAAGATATATTTGAAACCTTTAACAAATTTTTAAAAAGGTTTGATCTCTCGACACCCGCTGGAATTTTGGTGGCACTAGGTGGAAAAGGGTTCAGAATAAAAAGATAACTAAATTATGACAAAATTAAATAACAATCACACTATATCAATCATCGTTCCAACTTATAATGAGAAAGAGACCATTATTAGTTTTTTAGAAAAGGCGACCCATCAGATTTCAAAGAATAATTTTGATGCGGGAATCATTGTTGTTGATGATGGGTCTCCAGATGGAACTGCAGAACTTATAAAAAATTTTAGTACAACACACACGAATATTACTTTGCTCTATAGACCTGAAAAAATGGGATTGGCCTCTGCTTGTATTTATGGTTTTAGTCATACAGACAGTCCTATTCTTGGGGTTATGGATTCTGATTTTAGCCATGCGCCAGATGCATTGCCTTACTTGCTCAATCCGCTTCTCTACAATATGTGTGATATCACCGTGGGAAGCAGATATATTCCGGGTGGCAGAGTGATTAACTGGCCAAAGAGAAGATATGTCATTTCAAGGACTGCGTGTTTCTTAGGCTCGCTGCTTACCACCGTCAAGGACGTTACTTCCGGTTTCTTCTTTTTTAAACGAGAGGTAATAAGCAATAAAATCCTTGACCCGGTAGGTTTTAAAATATGCTTAGAAGTTCTCGTTAAAGGCGATTATCAAACAATAATAGAGGTACCTTATACCTTCAGCGACAGAATAACGGGAAAAAGCAAAATGGGAACGAAAGAAATGTTTCGTTATCTGCAACATTTATACAAATTGTATAAATACAAAAAGGGAAAAGATACAGGTAAACATTCATAGTTTATGAATGCTCACGCCGTATTGTTAATAAACCCACCGCCAATAAATGGTTCCTCCTGGACCAGGGAAGGAAGGTGTCAGGAAAAAGAGGATATTTTAGGAACCGTAAAACCCCCGCTTTCGCTTGCGTTGATTGCCTCCCTTTTGCGAGACAATAAAATTCATTTCAAATTACTTGATGCAACTGCCCTTAATCTCAATATTGATGAAATTTATAAAAGGCTTATTGAGTTAAACTTTCATCCCGATATTATCATATATTGTACCACGACTGCAACAATATGTGCTGATACTGAATCCTTATCAATACTCAAAAAAAAGTTTAATGCAAAACTTGTAGCTTTTGGGGCTCATCTGTCCGGTGTGCCCAAAGAAACTTTAGAAAAAATCCCTGATATTGATATTGGAATAATAGGCGAACCAGAATATACGGTATTAGACCTTTTGGAAAATGACCATTTCGTAAATCTTGATAAGGTCAATGGTATTGCATGGAGGGATGGCAAACAAATTTGTGTCAATAACAACCGGAGGTGGCTAGAAGATTTAAATCAACTTCCTCAGCCGGCATGGGACTTACTCCCTTTAGAGAAGTATGTNTTACCATTTACCAATGAACGATATCTCATGGTAGAAACAAGCAGAGGATGTCCCTTTGCCTGTGATTTTTGCGTGGCTTCATTGAATCATGGTACAAGATTTCGAGAAAAAAGACCTAAGACGGTAGTGAATGAAATCGAGGATTTAAAAAAGAAATTTAACATAAAAAACTTTAATCTGTTTGGAGATACGGTAACACTCAATAAAAAATTTGTTGAAAAGTTTTGTGATGAGTTAATAAAAAGAAGGCTTGATATACGGTGGCTGACAAATACGAGGGCAGATACTATTTATGACCTCGCTTTGGTAAAAAAGATGAAGGAATCCGGGTGCTGGATGTTATCGATTGGTATAGAATCATACAATGAAAAAACGAGAAACAACATGCAAAAGAAACTTGAGACAGATAAAATAACCGAGGCAATTGGACTTCTCAGAAAAACAGGAATTCTATCATTTGGNTTTTTCATTTATGGATATCCCGGTGAAACGGAGCAGGATATGTATGAAACCACAAGATTTGCCCTTTCATTACCGTTAGATTATGCTAATTTTTATCCCGCTGTGCCTTATCCCGGAACAGCATTCTATGATAAATGTGTAAGTGATGGTTCCCTTTATCAGAATTCGTGGAATAAAATGGAATATTCATTTTATATTATTAAAACGAAAGAATTGAATGAAACCGTTGTAAAAAAGGCTATTTCGCACGCTTACCTTAGTTTTTATTTAAGGCCACGGTTTATTTTCCAACATATAAGGAATATAGGTCCAATAAACTTTTTTCTCGGCTCTATAAAATATGGCACTAAGTTCTTGATTAAAAATTTAAAAGATGCTAAAACCAATGAAACTTAAAGACTATTCAGATTCAGGTAAAGATTGGTTTATTCGACCAGATACGGTTTCGGATATTGGGCAAGAATACGAAAAGAAGTCCGTTAAAGACCATAAATACTTTGTTGGTGTGAAATCACGTCACTTTTTGAGGATGATCAATAAATTTCAGAAGGGTACTCAGGATTCTACCTGTATTGATTTGGGATGCGGTACAGCAGAAACCACGGAGTATTTTCAAGATGAATTCAAGTATACCGTTGGGTGTGATTATTCGTTTGGAATGCTTAAATTCGCTGCTCAAAAAAATCTAAAACATACTTATTTAATTAATTCCATTTCCGAAGTACTACCTTTTAAAGACAAGAGTGTCAATGTTGCGGTTTTGTTCAATATGTTACATCATATAAATAGTAAGGAAAAATTAATTCAAACAGTAACCGAAGTTCAAAGGGTATTGAAGCACCGTGGTATAATTGCCATATATGAAATGAACCCCCTTAATCCTCTAACTCGATACGTTGTTAACACAAACGAAATCGACAGCGCGGTAAATCTTGATGGATATAGAAAATCCCTCTATCCGACAACTTTTTATACATGGGAAACCAGATCCATTATCAAACAGTGTGGTTTCAAGATATGGAGGCAAGAATACTTGGCTTTTTTCCCAAAAATTTTCTCTTTTCTTTTACCAATTGAACGACTCTTGGTTAAAATTCCATTAGGAGGGTTATATTCTATATTTGGACTAAAATGATTCATACATTTTTTAAAAAATAAACATGATACGTTTAGCTATGTATAGAGAGTTAAAAACTTTTGGGAAGATATTTTTAACAAAATTTACTGGAAAAAAATTTCTTTTATCGACAAGCTTTGTCATCACCAATCGCTGCAATTCTCGATGTGGCTATTGTAATTCCTATAATATCCGTTCAGAAGAAATGGATACCCAGGAAATCTTTCAAATGATAGACGAGTTTTCTACACTGGGAATTAGGCGTATTGGATTTACTGGAGGAGAACCACTTTTACGGGAAGATATAGGTGGTATCATTACCTATGCCCATAAAAAGGGGATAATGACTACGTTATTTTCTAATGGAACTCTCGTACCAAAAAAGATAAATGACCTTAAACACCTGGACCTTCTTTTATTGAGTTTAGATGGACCTCCTGAAATTCATGATTCAATGAGAGGACTGAAAGGTTCGTTTCAACACGTGCTGAATGCAATTCATGCGGCCCATAAAGCTCAGCTTCCGGTATGGATCAATGCCGTAATAACGAAAGGAAATATCGACCAGCTTCCATTTTTGATTGATTTTGCCCGAGAAAACCATGCTAAGGTTATGTTTATGCCGGTTTTTAACCATACCTTGAGTGCAAAAAAACACACTATCGACGATCTCAGCGCAGACGAAAAGGTGTTTAAAATGGCTATTGATAATTTAATTATTCATAAAAAAAAGGGGGCTCCTATTGTTAACTCAATGAGCTATTTTCAGTATATCCTGCAAAATTGGCCAGATGCTAATCGTCTTCAATGCAGGGCAGGCCTGAATTTTTGCGCTGTAGGCTCCGACGGAATGGTATATCCGTGCCATTTTTTTATTGGCTCTCATTGTGGTGTAGATGGAAGGCGGACGGGATTTAGAAATGCCTTTGAAAGTATAAATACACCAAAATGTAAAGGGTGCTTTTGCAATGCTTATATTGAATTGAATCTATTTATAGAAGGACACTTGAATGTGATTTTGAATACTGTTAAGCATCTTGAGCGAAGAAAGCATTTTGATTTGTAATTTCATTACAAATATTCTTAATCCGAATGAGTCGGAACTCGTAGCGCGGGCGGTTTATCCCCCACCAAAATACCCACCACAAGGGATCGGCACTACAATTTTTGCTAAAAATGTTATAAAACATTTTACTAAAACACTACTTCAATGCTAGAGCAAGACTACGCATCCTTTTTGCAAATATATATTACGGGGATAGTATTAACGCTTTTCATTACAGGGATATGTTTTCTCATTTTTTTAAGAAAGTCCTTTCTTGTAAATTGGGCTCAGGGGTTTTTTGTAGTTTCAATAATATTCTACAGTACATATATTTTGATTTTTCAGTTATTGAAACTTTACACATTCAAGTATTATGCTGATTTTGCCGTCTGGCTCGAATTGTTTTCGAACATCATTGATGGACGGGGGGTTATTTCTTCTTTACATCAAACTTCACTTGGATTTGGTGACACGAGGAATTATCTGGCGTTGCATTTCGTTCCTTTAATATATATCCTTGCACTCCCTCTTTACGTTTTTAAAAATTATCCCGTATATCTCATTGTATTACAAACCTTCCTCCTTACGGCATCTATTATCCCTATTTATCTTTTTGCAAGAGATACCTTTCACGACAAAAAAATAGGCTATTTATTTGCTTCAGCTTTTTTGTTCTTTCCGACCCTCCATTATATCAATCTCTATGATTTTGAGTTTTTGAGAATTTCTATCCCGTTCTTATTGTTTGGTTTCTATTTTTTAACTAAAAAGAAATACGGTATTTATTATATTTTCTTTATTTTATCTATGCTGGTGCGAGAGGAGATTGCCTTAACTACTTTTTTTCTTGGAGTGTATATATTCTTTATTTTGAAAGAAAAAAGGCATGGAATAACGACCGCGGGTATTTCCATTTTCTATTTTTTGCTCATTACTAAGGTTATGATGCCATACTTTGCCGGCAATTCGAATAGTATTCATTACCATGTGGCTTCAGGTAACTTTTCATATTTAGGAAATTCTCCTTCTCAGATATTGGCGTATATCATTTTACATCCATTAACCATTATTTCGAACTTATTAGATAAAATAAAAATCGCTAATTTTTTCATGTATGTTTTGCCACTCCTTTTCATCCCTTTTTTTTCACCGTCGATTTTCCTTATCTCTATCGGCAATCTATTCCTGAATTTTTTAAGTGTTTCAATTTCTCATTACTCATATATCCTCTATTATCTTTCCCCCAGTATTCCATTTTTCTTTTTATCGGCAATGAAAGGTGTGAAAAATATCAGTGACAAGGGTTACCCTTTTTTAAAGGCCAGGAATATTTTTCTTAGTAAATTTGATAATAAAAAATTTACCTGTGCAATAGTAAGTTCTATTTTTGTTGCTTCTGTGTTGTCACATATCTTCTTCGGTCCTTCACCTTTATCCATTCAGTTCTGGAATAAGGATTATAAACTGGCGCCTTATAAAACTCATAATTTTCACTATTCTCAATATATACTTACAGAACATCATAAAAAGGCATTTCAATTTTTACAACTAATTCCAGATGATGCGGCGGTTTCAGCAGAACACTTTTTTCTGCCGTATCTTTACAAGAAAAAAACCTTAATGGTATTTCCTATTTTTGAAGGGGCTGATTATGTGTTAATTGACAAAAAACATCCTGTTAAATTTGGAACTATAGATGTTGACCCAATAGAAGCAAGAAAGAATCCGCAAAAGTATTATGACCTTATCGAAAAAGACACAAAAAATTGGGAATTGATTAAGGAAGAAGATGGAATATTTTTATTCAAAAAAAGATATTGGAATTATGAAAATTAGTGTAATTATACCTACATTTAACAGTGCAAAGACCATTGAAGATACGCTGAAAAGCATTATTGGCCAGCATTGGCCTGATATCCAGGTTATCATTCAGGATGGTGGTTCTACAGATGGGACAAAGGATATCGTTGACAGGTATCCAGTAGCCATGTCTGGCTGGGATGCAACGCCAGACAATGGTATATATGACGCAATGAATAAAGGTATTAATCGCGCAACAGGCGAAGTCGTTGCCATCCTTAATAGTGATGATGTATGGTTCCCTGGCACTCTTAAACGCGTTGCCGAAGGATTCTCTCGTAATCCTGGCGTAGGTATTGTCTCAGGTTCTATAGAAGTATGGGAAGATTTACCCAGTGGCGCTAAAGTAGTTTTAAGATCAAGTTTACTCCATCTGCATAAAGGCATGACGATTCAGCATCCGGCTACATTTGTACGGCGAAATGTGTATGAGCGTGTCGGACTCTTTAATACCTCTTACCGCATAGGTGCCGACTATGATTTTGTGCTGAGATGCATGGAAGCCAATATTCCATGGATTATACTCGATGATGTTCTTACACGTATGCGGGCAGGTGGTAAAGGCGGTTTAACATTTACTCTCGAAGATTGGAAAATCCGTCAATCCCACAGACTTTCATCAGCAATTACTGAGATCATAACCTGCATTAACAGCCTTGCGAGACATCTGGCCAGACAGATTATTTTAAAAATTTTTGGCAGGAAAACATTATCAGGTTTTAGAAATTATTTATGGAATAAGCGCAAATACCGGTAGTACCGGTAGAGGCGCAGGTACTAAAAATATCGGAGAATGGCATGAGCTCTATTCGCTATTTTGAGAGATTATAATTTAAGCGATATTTTCAAAATTTTTTAACGTTCTGATTGCTGTATTTTCCCATGAAAAAATTTTTGACCTTTTTAATAAATTTATTTTTAATGTTGAGATTACATCTTTATCCATTATTGTCTTGAATATCACGTCCGCTATTATAGCAGGATTTGTTGGATCAAAATAAATAGCCGCGTTTGCGCAGATTTCTGTCATGGGCTCTATGTTAGAAGTAAGTATTGGAGCACCACAGGCCATAGCTTCAACTAAAGTCATTCCAAACGATTCACAGGTTGAAGGATAAACAAATATCATACAAGCAGAATAGAGAAAGGGTAATTCCTCATAGGGAACATTGCCCAAAAAAATGATTCGGTCCTCATATCTATGCTCTCGAATAAAATCCTGCATCTTTCTGTAATATTCCTCGTCAAAGCATCCTCCAGCAAAAACAAGTTGAATATCATTTCCTATTTTGTCCTTCAATAACACAAACGCCTTTATAAGTTCTAAGAAATTTTTATATCTTTGGATATGGGATACATAAAGAATAAACTTATCTANATTATATTTTTTCTTACATTGATATGACATGTCCTCTTCAGTATGNGGATGAAATATTTCTTTGTTGATACCATGATAAATAACTTCCGCATGNTTGACAAAAGTTCCGGAAGTNTCTATAAGGTTACGCGCTCTCATTGAGGGGAAAATAACTCGTTGAGCCTTTTTAATCGATAGCATAGTTAATAATTTTAATAGTCTTAGCCTTAAACCGCGCTTTTTCGAAAGANGATTGCTAAATGGNTCAATGTTCTGTATCATAATCACATTAGGAATCTGAGTGAAAAGGGGGCATACATTGCCAGGAGAAAAAAGAACATTAACGCCTTCTTTTTTCAGGATAAAAGGCANGTTTAATTGCTCCCAGAGAATGCGTAGTAGCGAATTTTTTGAGGGTGTCCTGAAAGACAAAAATTTGAAATTGGGATGCTGGAAATAAAATACCTCTTTTCCTTTGAGTGTAGTGAGTATAAGATATTGGTGGTTAGTGTTTATCTTTGATAAATACGTTAGCAGGTTTTTTAGGTANGTAACACCACCACCTGCAACGGCAGACGTTGTATTAATAGCTATCTTCATGCATCATACGAGAGACTCAAAAAGGTGAAAACCATATCTGCAATTCTCAACATACGCGTACATCCTCCAGAGGTAAAACTTTTTTGATTATAACTGTTATCAAAACTATGTCCAAATAAATTACTGGAACTAACGGTAAAAACTGGTTAACGTAAAGAAATTTTGATAGNAATGAAAAACACTGAAAGCCAACAGATTTTGCAAAGGAACAAAAAACCAATGAGTAATTCACTCAAGAACGTTTCTGCCTTGTGTGATAAATTACTCGTAGGTTTATTAATGGCTACGGTTATAATCGTTCCACTTTTCTTTGATATACGGCTTTACAGCGTCTTTGACCTTAGCAAGGTAATGGCCTTATCTCTGTTAACAATCGTCACCCTAGTTGTGTGGTCTATTGCACTGGTCTTTAAACACGATTTTAAATTCTCACATACGGCAATAGATGTCCCCATCCTTGCCTATATATTCATCTTTATAATTTCAACAATCATATCTATAAATCCCATTGTGAGCCTTTTTGGCACATACAAGCGATTTGAGGGTTTAACTGCGACTTTGTGCTATATACTTCTTTTTTATTCCATAGTTAATTTTATAACAACAAAAAGAGGGTGTATTTCTTTATTATAGCAATTGTTACAGGAGCCTTCATCTCGTCAATGTATGGTATTGCACAACACCTCGGATTCGATATATTTAAGTGGAGCAGTTTTGAGGCAAGGCGGGTATTTTCCACCTTTGGAAATCCTGTATTTTTCTCTGCGTACCTTGTCACGACCCTGCCAGTAGCTGTTGCCTTGTTTTTGAGGGATTCATTGCAGAAGAAAGAAGTATCGGTTTCGAAAAGTGTACATATTCTATGGGTTTTTTTAATAGTATCTTTAATTATTTATACTACATTTTGGTTTACCAACACCCGCGCATGTTTTATGGCGCTCATAGGAGGTTTCACTCCGTTTCTTTTTTTAATTTTTAAAAGACAAACACATAAGAAATACAAATTTTTTGTTTTAGTGGCTTCATTTACTCTCATTGGAATTTTTTTCAATATACGATATGATTCATCAATTGTTAAACGTTTTATCGAGCACTTTACTGATGATGCAAAGACAGATGTCCAACCTACGGCATCTTCTTATGATAAAAAGGGTATTGAAGAATTGCCAATTTCTGAACAAACACAATTTCATCAGAGACCCTGGATTGCGAATAAGTTTCCTCNGTCTGAATCTACATTTTCCCGAATATTTCAGTATTTAGCCGCTGTAGAGATCATAAAAGATTATCCTGCATTTGGTATCGGTCCTGATACTATAGGCATAGTATATCAAAAGTATTTATCAAATGTATATTCTGTACAAGAAGGAGATATCTATGGTTTTCCTTTCCCCAGGCAAGATAGGATACATAATGATATTCTTGATACCGCCGCCACCCGGGGTATCTTTGGATTGGGCACTTATATATGGTTGTTGACCGCCTTTGGCATATACGTTGGCAGAAACTACAGGCGACTAAATAATCAGAATAAAATGCTTGTGTTAGGGCTTTTGGCAGGAATAATTTCTTATCTTATTCAAAACGAGTTCAGTTTTGGAAATACACCCATTGTGACGCTTTTCTGGGGAATGATGGGGTTGTGTGTTTCTATCGTGAAAATAAATGAAGAAGAGATGACATTACGTATAGAAGATACAGGATTAAAGATCAAGGTGGAGGGGGGTAGTGAGAAGTTGAGAGGTCGGGAAGGGGCGAGGGTGGTATCTGCTCAGCTTCCCAGGTTCCCATCTTTCCAAATTCCTGTCTTTTGCAAATGGATAGGTTGTGGAATTGCGTTAATAGCATTGGGTTTTTCTACAGTCTTTATTATTCGGTTCTACAGGGCAGATGCTTATTTTGAATACGGAAGAAGGATCTTGGAATACGAAAAAGAAAACTTGCCTGCCACAACGGAGAAGGGTTTATTTTTTATGAAACATGCTATACGCCTCAATCCATACGAGACCTTCTATCGTGATGAACTTTGCAGGACATATATACAAAATGCGCTTAAGACAAACGACGAAGCCTGGCTGCAAAAGGCATATATGGAGGCAAATAATAGCTTAAAACTGATTCCACAACACTACATGGGGTTTTTCCATCTTGGCATGATTTATCAATTTATGGCTGAGCATTTTGGCCGCAATACCAGCGACCAGGCGATTGCCTGTTACCAAAAAGCCATTGAGTCTGACCCATTTCAAGCGCCTTTCCACAGCAATCTTGCTTCTTTGTACCTTAACAAGGGGAATTTGGATCAAGCGATTGAAGAGCTTTGCCGAACATACTTAATTCGACCCGAAGAGTTAAATCATGCAGATCGCCTTGCTAATGCTTACTTACAAAAAGGTGATTTCAAGAAGGCATTGTATTTTTCGAGAAAAACTGTTGAGCTTAACCCTTCAGAACCAGGGTATTATAATAATCTGGGTGCTGTCCTAAGCAAAAATGGTATGTATGAGGACGCTATTAATGCGTTTAAAAAGGCAATTGAAATAAACCCCAAAG
>C687J26845_10001816_pt1 | contig 12797 bp, 4 predicted proteins | sample RifCSPlowO2_12_FD_26845 | JGI IMG/M metagenome (IMG submission 26845) | reverse complement strand
TTCACCATCCACTCCTTTAAAAAACCAAATACCCCAATAATGCGATCTTCAATGGATTTGTGCCTTTCAACGCTATCTTCCAACCACTTCATCCAAACAACGTGACGCTCCTGCAAATACGCAAGACAAAGATTCTCTTTTGACGAAAAATGGCTATAAAATGTTGCCTTTGCAACCTGTGATTCTGCAATAATCTGATTAATACCGGTCGCAAGATACCCTTGCTCATAAAACAGACGCAAGGCAGTGTCAATTATCCTGTCCCGTGGCTGGCTTTCTACTTCACGAAGCATAACATAATATATACCAGACAGAGTTGTCTGTCAAAGGAAAAGTAAAATGAAACATTGGCAAATGCTTTAAAACTAATTTTATTTTTGAGAGACACTAATTAGGTATTTGGCGACTTTCTTACAGGGATGGACATGATTAACAGGATAAAAATATCTTGTTTATCCCGTTGATCCTGTCAAATAAATTTCCCTTGATTTTGCACTGCAAATACCGTATTTTCAACACAACAATAGTTATGCATTCCGTGTTTTTCACACCATATCGGAACATGTCATTGATTCACACCCGGTAAGGACATGGGCGATGAGACATATCTTATTTTGGAATTTATCGTTAATGATATATCGTAGAATGTCGGGGCAAGAAGACAGTCATTCGCAAATAGGATTTTTTCTCAAACGGTCATGAAGATCGCCAAGGGTTTAGGAATTACTATTGATGATTTGATGAACTAAAAATATGAATACTCTACCCAAAGTAATACTAAATTATTTCGCAACGTTTACCGAAACGCGCTTTAATTTCAGGCGACTGATCAACTATAAATGGACAAATAATGAGATTACGCTCGACCTGTCTTTTTTCCCAGAATTTCAACTGTCTCTGCTCAAAAAAATAGAAAATAGTGATTTGTCGCCGGTATTCATTAAAAAAAATGAATATACGATAGTAATCAGCAAAGACATTTTTCTCGTAGAAGTCAAAAAACTATTGCAGAGTAATTTTAATGCAGTGTATTTAGAAAAATGCATCAGTGATGAATATGCCCAAGTTGCGGAGAAAAATAAAATATTTATCGTCGGCGGGAACGGAGAACTAAGGTTAGCGCAAGAAAGCAAAGAAGGAAAAGATTTGCTTACCCAGCAGAAAGACTTAGCGCAAAAAGAAGGATTGCGAACTTATAACCTTGCTTTTCGTCGTCAGCTTGAAAAAACACTTAATGATCTTCAGGATAAAATTGTTGATCAAAAAAAGGCTGAGTTAAACATCGAGCATGCACCATCTTCAATCTTCGGTGTGGCCAATTATGCGACCCAGCAGTTTGAACAACTAAAAAGAATTGGCAGTAATTTTTCCGAAACCGAAACGTATATTGCAGAAATCTTAAAATATTTTTCAGACACAATTGATGATATTGTCATCTATGATCTGTATTACAATTTTCAAAAATATTCGGATTTTGCCCGACTCGGGACTCTTTTTGTTTTTTTTCATATGCTTGAAAGAGGCCATGAAGCATACCCGCTTTATTTTATTGAGGTTGAATATCGCACATCCAATTCAGAGGTAACTCTTTCATTTCCAAGAAATTTGATGCTACTGAATACGCCGGCAGTGAATTATTTTAAGTTTGATAGTGTTTTGACCGTGCCGCGCGCAGCCTCTATCGCCACGACTAAGGGGCATCTTGGCGCAATGGAGAGATTTATCCAAGCGCAATATGGATTCCAACAACCATTTATTCTGGAGCCGTCATTTGCGCGTGTAACACATGCAAACAAGGACTTTCCTCAAATAAAAAACCGGATTGGCCTTCAAACGGTTACTAATGAAGATAAAAAACTCCTAGACTATTCCGAGCTCATGACCAGGATGGAGCTGGGAGAGTCAAGTAAGTTTTCTGAATTCATAGACCAGTATGTCAAAGGGACAGTACCTAATCATCAAGAAGAAGTAGATAAGAAATATTTAGAGAAATACTCTCTTAAAAAACCTGAGAGGTATGTGTTCAATAGCCCAATTCCAGTTAACAATTACCAAAAGCGTATTTTGCTGGCTCTCGCCAATGAAAAAAACAGTATTATCGTTGTAGACGGGCCTCCGGGAACCGGTAAATCCCACGCAATTGCCGCATTAACATATTGGGCTAATGAAAATAATAAATCCGTCGTCATTACTTCGCATAAGCAAGAGGCGCTTGATGTTGTCGACCGAATGCTGACGGATAAATATAAAAGTCTTCACCCGCAATCAAAGCCGTCAATTGTACGCATGGATAAAGAAACCGGTTCGGCAAATAATCTGCAAAATACCTTGCAATCCGCAGTCGTGAGCGCTGCCAATGAGCGTGCATTGGAATACAACCAAGCAGCAACTGAAAGCGATGAGAAAAAACTTGGCACCAAGCTTATCTCAGCAATTGAAAAGAAATTACAGCAATCCGGTAAATATGAAGAGGTTATACGAAAAACCGTACAGTTTGACTGTGTAGACCGTGAATTGTCAACGGACACAACTATCGCAAACATTACATCAACCATTGCCGTGCCGGATCAGGAGATTGATTTTGAAAAAATCACCGCTTTTATGGCGTCGGGGACTTTGCAAAAGCTTTTACACACAAGTCTGGAAGAATATGCCTATCTCATTGATCAAAACGATAAAATACCAGACTTTTTAGAAGCCTGTGAAAAGATCAACCAGCTTCCAGAAGATGCGCAGCACATTGAGACTGCTCTGACAGAAATTCCGGCAGACTTCCCACAGTTGTTGGACAGCCTTAAAAAACATTTTAAGCACGACATAAAGATATCCGAGATAACCACAAAGCACACTACTACCGGCAAGCTTCAGAAAATATTTGGCAAGGCGCCAAAAGAAGAAGACCTCAAATTACTTCTGGCGCAGCTTGCGAGTTTGAAATTTGCCAACGTGGTAAAAGAAGTGGCAAGAATCCTGAACATCGAAAAAGAAAAGGTGACGATTGCCAATCTCTTATCCGGAGTAGATAAAGTCCTATTTGCACTGTCAATGCGAAAGCACCAAGCGCTGTTGGCTTCCTATAGGGCATTACCCGGAAATCAAGATAAGGGTATTAGTGATGTATATGAAACATTCAGAAAATACAGTGAAGCAAACGACCTGGTAACCGATGAAGTGTATCAGGGTCTAAGTTCGCTATTCAGGCAGTACGGCGTACTGCTTAATCATTTTGGAATAACCGAAACTAACCTGGACACACTTGCAATGCTGGACGGGCACAATGAGCAGGTTAAAAAAGCCTGGCAGTGGGTCCATTTGCATTATTTCCTCTCAGAAAATGCTCGTGCATCAGCAATCAGTCTGCAAGACATCCAGGCATACTACAAGCTCAAACAAAAAAATATTGAGCATCTCAACGATAATCGCTTAAAAGATCTCAACAAGCATTTGGGCGAGATGGCCAGAATTAAAGTGTCGTACGAGGGCGGAAAAAGGTTCACTATCGAAGAAGCTACGGTGCTATTAAATAGCATTTCCTGCATTATTGCCGAGCCCAGCACGATATCAAAACATTTCCCAATGGAAGAAGGCTTGATTGATATACTGATTATTGATGAGGCTTCACAAGTGTCTATAGCCGACTCCATCTCGCTCATCTTGCGCGCCAAGCAAGTTGTGATATTCGGCGATGAATACCAGTACGGTGCAGTGAGTGCAACCAATGTCAGCTCTAAGTATTCTGCCAGCTATTTCAGCGAGATTATTACCGCTTATGCGGATGATTACAGCACCACAGTATCAGAAACAGCCAAAAAAGAGCTTGTCGATGAAGTTTCCAAAGAAGTTTCGGTTGATGAACAGCAAAGCGATATCTTGCTCAAACCGCAAGACGGCACCGTGCTTTGGCTCAAAACCTTTAATATTCGTACCTCTACCCTTACTTTTGCCAAGGCGATAGCCAATTACACAACCTCGCTCAAAGAACACTTCCGCAGTTTTCCGGAGATTATTAGTTATTCAAATGATTTCTTTTACAAAGAAGCGCAAATGGAGTTGATCGTTAACCGTATCCGTACCAAGCCGATTGGGGAGGTATTGCAGTTTATACCTGTGACAACGCAAGGCAAGTCTGGCCCCAATATCAATCTGGACGAAATAGAAGCAATCACTGCTGACATTCAAAAACGCATAGATAATGGCTTCAAAGGCACTATCGGCGTCATTGCTTCATTTAAAGAACAACAGGCTAGATTAGAACAAGCACTAAATGAAAAGTTTAATATGGCGATTTTGAGGCGCGATCACAAATTGGCGATCTGGTTTGTGGGCGATGTGCAGGGTGAAGAACGCGATATTGTGTACTACTCGTTTGTGGAAGATAAAAATCTGAAAAATGCCAATCTGGCCAGTATCTATCCGGTCATTGGCGGCACTGCCGACAGTATTCGGAGCCTCAAGATGCAGCGCTTGAATGTTGGCTTTAGCCGCGCCAAAGATACGATGATTTTTGTGCATAGCCAGCCCATCGAGCAGTTTAGCAATACTCGTCTCGGGGAAGCGCTCAAACATTATCAAAGAACGCTGGAATCAAATAAACAAAATGATTTCTTTGTAGAAGATGAGTCAGTGTTTGGTTCGCCAATGGAGAAGAAGTTATACCGCCTTCTTTTAGAAACAAAATTTGTCAAAGATCACCGAGAACATATCAAAATAGTTCCGCAGTTTGATATCGGCAAATATATTGCCGCCGAGTACAAGGTATATATCCCTAAATACCGCACCGATTTTCTGTTGACCTTTACCAAAGGAGGAAAAGACCAGACGCTCATTTTAGAATATGATGGACTCGAATATCATTTTAAAAATCCGCATGAGGTCAATAATCTCACTTTTTCCCAGAGCTATCTGGACTATGACACCTCGCGCCAGTTGGAGCTTGAAAGCTATGGTTATCGATTCCTGCGGATAAATAAATTTAATTTAAGGCCGCAAAACCAGGGACATACGGAGGCGGATGTATTAAATCACCTATTGGAAAAGGCTTTTGTTTTATAATAATCCAATGGTGATAAAGGGGTATCATGGGTAAGATTGAAAATCAGAATAAAGAATTTAAACAGGTCTGGAATGAAAACTGTTTAAAGACCATTTGCGCATTTGCCAACACCGCGGGCGGAAAGCTCTATATCGGCATTGACGATGCGGGAAAACCGGTGGGCGTGAAGGATGCGGCCAGATACATGGATGATATACCCAACAAAACAAAAGATATTTTAGGCATTACGCCGGATGTATTGCTAAAAAAGAAAGCCGCCAAGGATATCATTGAAGTAGCGGTTTCCCAATCTTTTGCTCCAATTTCCTACCACGGCCGTTTTTATACGCGCAGTGGCAGTTCATCGGTTGAAATTAAAGGTCATGAGTTGGTGGAATTACTGCTGGAAAGATCCGGGCGTTCATGGGACGGATTCATCGAAAAGAGCGCCACATTAAAAGATATAGACACAGCCGCCATAAAAAAATTTAGTAGACTCGCCGCCAAAAGGATTCCCCATATTGAGGGCGAAAAAACTGTGCAAGCGATTCTGCATAAATTAAACCTTCTGGAAAAGGGCAAATTGCGGCGCGCCGCTCTATTGCTTTTCGGCAAAAACCCGAAAAAATTCTACATAAGCGCTTATATTAAAATCGGCAAGTTTGCCAACGAAACCGACATTGTCAGCACAGATGATATTGAAGGCAATCTTTTCCAGCAGGTAGAAAAGGCAATGGATATTTTAAGGGTAAAATATCTGGTGTCGAATATTACCTATGAAGGGATATATCGCAAAGACACTTTGGAATATCCTGAAGACGCTTTGCGTGAGGCGGTGATCAACGCTGTGATTCACCGCAGTTATATGGGCGCGCATACTCAGCTTAAGATATCTCCCGGGAGATTGAGTCTCTGGAATAACGGCGGCCTCCATCCCTGCATTGGGATAGATGATTTGAAGAGATGGCATAAGTCCAAACCAAGAAACGAGTTTTTGGCAGATGTGTTTTTTAAGGCAGGAATGATTGAAGCCTGGGGCCGCGGCACGATCAAGATCGTTGATGAATGTAAAAAGGCGGGATTGCCGGAGCCGGAATTTAAAGAAGAATTTGGGGGATTTTCTGTAACTTTCCGTAATGAGAGAGTCGGTAAAAAGTTGGGTGATAGGTTGGGTGATAGGTTGGGTGATAGGTTGAATGAAACAGAAAAGAAGATATTAACTCTGATAAAGAGTGACTCCTTTATGTCTATTCCTGCTATAGCCCGCACGATTGATGTTAGCACCACAGCCGTAGAAAATAATTTGAAGAAACTTAAAGACAAGGGTATCATCAAACGCATTGGTTCTCCCCGAAAAGGGTATTGGTTAGTCATTTCATAGGAAGGCAGACGATAAATCATTGCATAAAATAACACGAGGTAACATATGCCAAAAATTAACCTAACACCGGAAGACAAAGCAAGGCTCATCGAAGCAATAAATAATGGCACCGAGCCTACGCCTGATTTATTGCCCAAGCTTTTTCCAGGCACAGCAGAGAAGTTTGATGTGCAGGCGTTAGATAGAGCCAAGATTCCCACACTGGAATATGCCGGCAAACGTTCCAAAGCGGCAATTCTGGCAGAAGGCGGAGCAGGTATTGGCTCGGCACCGCTCCAGATCGTACGTTGTTTTGGCGAAATAAAGAATGGTGAATGGAATAATCTGATCGTGCAGGGTGATAACCTGCAGTTCTTAAAAACCTGCTACAAAAACACTGATCCGTTGATTAAAAATAAAGTAAAAGGACAAGTTAAACTCATCTGTATTGATCCGCCATTTGCGACCAAAAGTGACTTTGGCGGTAATGATGGTGAGCGAAGTTACAGCGATAAAGTCGCCACCGCGGAATTTATTGAAGGTTTGCGGGAACGCTCAATTTATTTACGTGAATTATTAGCTGATGATGGCAGTATTTATTTACATCTTGATCAGAAAATGAGCCATTACGCAAAAATAATAATGGATGAGATTTTTGGGAAAGAGAATTTTATTAATGAAATTATTTGGAAAAGATCTACTGCGCATAGTGATAATAAAACGTTTGGAAACCTTCATGATTCTATCTACTTTTATACGAAAGCGGGGAAGCATACCTTCAACCTTCAATATGATTCATATACAGAGGATTATGTTGAAAAATATTTTAGACATACTGATTCTAAGAAGGGGCGCTATCTTGATCGTGATTTATCTGCAAAGGGGCTTCAAGGTGGCGGGTATCCATATGAATGGAAAGGCAAGCAAGGTATTTGGCGATGTCCGATTGAAACCATGAAAAGATATGAAAGTGAAGATAGAATTTATTACACTTCAAATGGTACTCCTCGATATAAACAATTCTTGAATGAAATGAAGGGTGTTCCAGCGCAAGATATTTGGATGAATATTTTTGCTGTTAATTCTCAAGCATCTGAGCGTATCGACTACCCAACCCAAAAACCAGAAGCATTACTTGAACGAATCATATTAGCCTCCTCAAACCCTGACGATTTAGTCATGGATATTTTTGGTGGCTCCGGTACCACTGTAGCGGTAGCCGAAAAACTTGGCCGACGCTGGATTACTTGCGACTTTGGTAAGCACGCTATCTACACCATGCAAAGGCGTATGCTCCGCATCGGCGAGTCCAAGGCGCTGATAGAAGAAACAGAGGATGCGGGCAAGGTAATAGTGAAAAAAGGTGATCCGTATAGAAAAAAGGCCAAGCCATTTTGTGTCGTATCCTCCGGGGCCTATGATTTCTCGCACATTATGGATCTGCGTAAGCACAAAGAAACCTACATCGATTTTGTGTTGGGGCTTTTCCAACTTGCGCGTGATGAAGAAAAAGCCAAAAAATACAAACTTGCTAACATTTATGCCGTCAAAAACAATAATCCAGTAGAAGTCTACCCCATTTGGGACGATCAATTTCTAAAAGAAGTGAAGATTGACGAAACCTACCTGCGCGGGATCATTGCGCAATCAGGCGGAAAGCTAAAGGGCGACTATTACATTATCACCCCGGAATCTTGTACCAATGTCGGCGATACCACGCTCAAAAATCAAGACGGCAAGGATATTCATTTCCAGATGCTCACCTTCCCCTACAAAGTGTTGGAAGATGTCTCTCGCAAACTGGAACTAACAGAACAACCAAACTCGCAAGAAAATGTGAACAATCTTATCACCTCCACCGCCTTTTACTTTAATGAAGATGTGAAGTTAGAAGCAAAACGCACAAGGGACGGCGTCAAGATCACCAGGTTTAAAACAAAAATATTAAATAATGAAGGCAAGCGGCTTGAGGGCATTTCGGGGCTGGCGATGCTTTTGGTCGATTTGGATTATGAAACTGGCAAGCCTTTTGATATGGAGAGGACTGTGTTTGCCAAAGAGATTGCCGAAGACGGCTCTATGAAAATTGAAGGTCTTACCAAAAGTGTTGGCCTGATCGCCATTGACAAGCACGGCAACGAATCTAAACCATTTAATCTTGAATAATTATGCCACCAAGAAGAACTCCACGAAGAATTCAACAAGTAGAGAAACTCAATCTCTCTGAGCATACGCTGGATATCAATATCCGTAAATGCAGTTACGAAAAGTTTCGGTTTTCTGATATTGAAGACTATGTCCGCGCGGTTGCAGGTGGGCGTGAGTATCAGTATCAGGCCATCAAACACACGATGATCTATCTGTGGGGTGGCGGATATGAAAATGTAGCTGAACTGGCGAAAGAAAACTTTGCAAAAAAAATACACATCAAAGATCGATTTGGCTCCGAAGAAATCATGCTGGGGCATTTGCCTCTTGCCGACCGTCTTTCGGGCGTAGTGCATATGGCAACCGGCACGGGCAAGTCTTATGTTATTTTTGCCGTTGCTTACCTCTCGCTTGTGATGGGGCTTACCAAGCGGGTTTTGGTTTTGGGCCCCCCATCAACAATTATCGAGGAAGGCCTGCGCGACAAATTTCAGGCTTTTATAAACAATAAGGAGTGGAATGATCGTCTGCCCAAAGAATATCAAGGTAAAGCGATTGATCTGCTGACCAACAATGATGCGATTGAAGATGGAAGCATCACTATTGAAAATATCAATGCCATTTATTCTGTTGGCGGTATTCGCGATACCCTATTTAAAGGCACAAATGAAGTGCTGGTACTGGGCGATGAGATACATCACGCCTATTCGCACCTTAATTTTAATGCAACCAAAAAAGCGCTTGAGTTAGATCAAGAAGTAGAAGCCGGTAATGGCAGGGAATCAGAGGATAAAGCCGAGCGGCTTTGGATGCAGTTTTTAAAAAAGAATAAAAAAATAACCCGGCATATCGGTTTTACCGGTACGCCGTACAACAAAGACGATTATTTTGCTGATGTGATCTTTGATTACAATATCCGTACGGCTATCAATGAAAAATATATCAAAGAAATAAACCCAATCATTAGTACCGAAACCGACGATGGTGAAATGCAGTGGACGACCGAAAAGCGATTTGCCATTGTACTAAAAAAGCATCTCGAAATATCCAAAACATACGCATACAAAAAAGGTGGTAAGCGACAAGTCAAACCGATAACGGTTTTTTATTGTCCAACTCGCACAAATGCACAGAACCGTACGGAAGAATTTATCCGCTTTTTGACAAAATGGGAGAGAGAAGAAAATGGAGCTACTGGTTCTGATTCAGAACTGGATCAACTGGTTAGAGAGAAAGTTATATGCGTGATAACTGGCATATCTGATTCAGAATTTAAAAGCAAACTTGATAATGTCGAAGAAACAGACCCAAAGAAAGTAGGAGGCAAAGTTGAATTTATCTTTTCAGTCGGTAAGCTTTTGGAAGGCTGGGACGTGGACAATGTGTTTCAAATTGTGCCGATGGAGGAGCGCATCTTTAATTCAAAATTATTGATTTCCCAGGTGCTGGGAAGAGGTTTGCGCATACCAAGAAAGCTTTCTTATGCCGATATTCAGATGACATATCCGTGGCTTACGGTAACCAATCACGAAAAATTCGCTGATCATATCAGAGAGCTGATGGATGCTGTCACAAACTCTGATATGTACATCTCCTCGGAACCGTTAATGGTAATAGATAAGGACAACTGGCGTGGAAGGCATCACTTCTCGCTTTTTAATCTCAATTATTTTCCTCAAGTGAAGTTAGAAGATATAACCGAAGAAGAACAGGCAACGCTCCCGATGCGCGAGCTTATTTTGACAAAATACGATGTCAATGAAAATGTTACCATCGAACGCATTAAGGGTACAGACAAGTATGCGCTCAAGAAAAAAACCGTCTCCGTGGACAGTTTGGTAGATGCACTCTATCGCCGGTTTAAAGGAAGAGAATTTGAGGGGATACAATTTGATTTTGGCAATGGTGAGCATGAGAGATGTCCAAGCGAAGATGAAATTAGAAACACCATACTTGCAGCGATGGAAAAATTTGAAATCCCGGACAAAGGCCTGACCGAAGATAATAAAAAAGAAATTGAATTATATTTCAATTATTTTTTGCCACACGGAAAGAAAAAACGCGTGTTTGAAAATATTAAAGGTGATGTTGTCCCGACAAGTACGCAAAAGATTGAGCGGGGATCAGTGAGAGTCGGTGAGTTGGAACGAGATGCGACCGCCTTTATGAGCGAGTCGTATGAAGAGGAAGTTGATGAAAAGACACAGGCACTGCTTAAACATCTTGGCGATACCAGAAAGCCAAAAGACCAGCAAGGAGGACAAAAGAGCTTTAGTTTTATTGATTCAACTGGTTTGCTTGGGAAACATAGTGAATATGTCCGGCCATTAATTAAAAACGACGATCGGCCGCCATATATCGTAAACTCGTCCGTGTTTAAAACACCCCAAAGCACCGTGCTTGTTTCTCATCATCCGGAAAAAGAATTTGTTTTTCGATTGTTGGAGCACTCGCAATACATTGACGCGTGGATTAAATCACCGGACAAGGGTTTTTACTCTATTGATTACGAGTATTGGAAGGGCGGGAAGGACCGAGTCCGTCGCGGATTTAACCCCGATTTCTTTATAAAAATTGATTTAGATAAATATATTGCTCTTCTGAAAAAGAAAGGCAAAGTACATAATATAGACGTCCTTAGGGAATTGCAGGACAAGGGCTATGAGACTCTTATCCGCGCTGTAGAAATAAAATCCGATGAAGACGATGATGAAGCCACGCCAGCAAAGGCCGAGTGGGCAAAGGCTCATTTTGAGGCAGTGAACGCAAAATTACTGGAGCCACTTCCGGGAAATTTTGACAAGGAATATAAACCGGACATAAAACAATTCTATACATTCGATCTTCTTAAGCCAGAGGAATATGCCAAGTGGTTTGAGAATTTGTGTGAGGGGAAGGTAAATCCATGAAAGCAACCGAAAAACAATTAGTAGATTTTCTCAGTAAGAAGAACGTTTTTGGGTCGGGACTTGATTTGTGATTTTAGAATTTCAAATTTCTTTTTAAGTATCAGTACAAACGGGACCAAATTTGTGTCATTGACAAATCGTACCGATACAACGGTTAATGCGGAACCACAGAGAACACAGATTTGATTAGTACGCAGAATTGCAGTCTCCTTGAAAACTCTGTTGGCATGACAGAATTTTCAAGGTAAGCTTTTATCATGATTAATAAAAAATGTGACATAAAAAAGCTTGTTTCTCTTCTGAAACGCCACCCTGTAACCAAGTAGGGCAGGCATTGCCTGCCAATAAATAACCGTCCGGCAAGATCAAACATTATAAGTGCCGCACACATCCCCAACACCGCGAGTTTGGGTCGGAATGGTGGGCAATGCCCACCCTACCAGGCTTGAGATTCCTCAATACATTCGGAACAAGGATTTCTCCCTTTGGTCGAAATGACAATTACGGGTGAAAATTCCTTACCATATCTTACTTCTGATAATTTGAATAAATCTTTTTTGCCCTTGCTGTAAATTGTTTTGCCTTGCTTTTCCTTCCGGTTCCCTTATAAAATTCTGCCATTTTCTCCAGCACGGTTGCAATTAAAGGGTGGTCTTTGCCATATTCTTTTTCATATATTTCAAGCGCCTGCTTATAAAGGGACTCAGCCGTAGTGTTTTCACCCTGGTAGTAATAAAGCGTTGCCAGATTGTTCATTGCAGAGGCAAGGTCGGGGTGGCCGGAACCGAGTGTTTTTTCTTCGATGGCCAAGGCTCTTTTGTAGAACGGTATCGCATCAACATATTTCTTCTGGTCTTGATAAAGCTCTCCCATTCTGTTCAGGACGTTAACAACACCGGGATAATCCGGGCCAAACACATTCTCATATATACCGAGAGATTGCTTGTAAAATGGCTCTGCTTCAGTATATTTGTCTTGAAGGAGAAACATTTCCGCAAGCTCATACAATACTTTGGCAACAGAGGGATGGTCTGAACCAAGCGATTCTTTGTAAATAGTGAGGGACTGACTAAAGAGAGGCTCGGCTTCGGCATATCTGCCATAGGTTCTATAAAGTATTCCCAGCAAGTTCATTGAATCAGCAATACAGGTATTGCCGGGAGGAAAGGTATTTTTCGCTACCTTTAATGCTTCTTCACCCGCCTTTATTGCATCCGCATATCTCTTTTTTTGTAAAAGCGAAGTAGTTTTATCATTGAGTTCCTTCCACAAATTCTCTTGAGTATATGCAGGCAAAGCGCAAGAACCAAACAGAACCAATATAAAAAAGACTTTCGTTCCATAGCGG
>C687J26845_10001815_pt1 | contig 12800 bp, 12 predicted proteins | sample RifCSPlowO2_12_FD_26845 | JGI IMG/M metagenome (IMG submission 26845) | reverse complement strand
GATTCCCGATGCCTCGGGAATGACAACCTAAATTCTTGCATGGGCATGACACGGGTTGTTGGCTCATCATTCGGCTTAGTTCGTTCAACTTGCCTTAAGGTAGTGCCATTGCGGCCCGGCCCCATATATTCTTGGCTGCGTGTCGTAATCACACATGGCATGCTGCCGTGCGTGAAGTGCTCCAGCACCCTCAGAATTCATCCCGACCGTTATGCTATTTGCTGTCCGACTCGTCGATCTTAGCGCTATCAAAGCCCTCGATCTGACCGGCGCTTCAAACGCAGAAATTGCCGAGCGGCTTCGTCAGGTCTTTGACTTCCTTCCCAAAGAAACAAGAATTGAAGTGACAGATGGGATCGTAACCATCGACATCCCGGATTCAGCTATTGAAGACAAATCCGAAGCTGACCGACTGCACATTAAGGCCATCCAGCGAGCCAAGCAGGGGGATTATCGAAAAGCGGTAGGGATCTGGGAACGTGTCATTGCACTCGACCCCGCGAATGTTGAGGCAAGAAGAAACCTGGGGATGGCTTACGTTGAATTGCAGGAGACAGATAAAGCCAGAGAGAACCTGGTCGAAGCGGCGATTCTTGATCCCAAGGATGCCTGGTCATTTGTGGTCTTGGGCAATATTCTGGCCAAAGAAGACGATTTGGCGGGGGCCGAGCGCTTTTACAAGCAAGCGCTCGAACTAAAGCTGGAAGATGGCTGGGCGATGAATTCTCTCGGTGCTATCTGCACCGAGCGCCACGAATACGAAGATGCAATCGCTTGGTTCGAGAAATCCATTCGCTTTAATCCCAAGTTCGCCAATCCTTACTACGGCCGCGCCCACGCGCTGGTCGGCATGGGCAAGCCGGAAGCAGCATTAGCATCTATCGAGGAGCTTTTTCAAAAAACCGAGAGACAAGATGCGCGATCAGAGTCAGTTTTTCGGGCGGCGCGCGAAACCTATTGGGAGACGACCAGGGTAATCGCCAAAATCAACAAGGAGAAAGCTGACAAAGCCTTGGAAGTGTACGAGGAACATGTCGAGGATCTCTCGGGCTTTCCGGTGAAGGAAGAGCGGCGTGATCTGGAAGCCATGATCGCCGGGTAAACGCAAATGGCGTGGAAGAAGAACCGCGATCACCACCTTGTTCTTATTCGGCCCGCCTATCCAGAGCCTCTCTGGCAGCACATCAAGGCCCATGAACTTACGCACATTGCACTGGAAGCGGAAGCGCGTGCGCTTGGCAGGAACAAGTGGTTCTCTACAACCGCTGCCACCCGCGAGCGCGCAATCCGCTCGATGGCGGCGGATATCAAAAAGCTCGAACGCAAGGGGCTCAATAACAAGCGCACGGCCGAGCTGATGGTGGAACTACTCAATGGCGCATGCGGCCTTGTTTTCAATGCGCCGCTCGACATGATGATCGAGCAGCGCATTCGGGAGCGTCTCCCGGATTTACGTTACAACCAGTTATGCTCCTTGACTCAGTTGGCGAATGAGGCAGAGAGCATCTCGACAAACAAAGACACGAGAGAGTTGACGCCAGGGCGAATCCTGCGTGTCAATGATGCCCTCAATGGAGCAATGGCGCTTTGGTTAAGTGATTTCTCTGGGGGAATCGGTGATTTTGTGCAGAGCTACCGGAAGTTTGATGCGTTCCCGGTAGCCCAGAAGATCTACCAGCATTTTCAAGCGCGCAATAAAGGCAAGCTCGATCCGGGCGATGAGTACTTGCTCGTCGATGAATTCGCAGAGATGCTTGGCGTCCGTGATTGGTATCAGTGGATCGATGACCCGGGCGTTGCGCCGCAACCCGCGAGGGAGCAAGCGGCCGCGACAGATTCTCACCCGCAAGGAACCACAAATCCAGCGTTGCTGCGATCCATGGCCATGGCCTCAACCATGTATCTATTGGCTGCGCTTGAGCGATTCGAGAAACTTCCCGCCACCAAGGTCAAACAAATCGCGCTCGAAATTTCAGTACTTGGCATGAGCGGCTTGGATTACTCCTCGCCGGAAAAAAAGTACAGGCTGAATGCTATTCCCGGAGAGGAATTCTCTGCTCTCGAAGTGATGTGCCTGATGCATGCTGGGCTTCGCCAGGTTGAGCCAGAAATGGATACGGGAATGGATCTCGACGAACCCTTTTCCACGGCCAAGAAACTCCACACCGCTAGACTGAAGTTCCGGCTGAGCCGGAGCGGAATTGTCTTGTAGTTCTGGGCCTTGAGTTCATTTTGGGCGTTTCGCTTCTGGCTACACGCGGATCGTCTCAAGCAGTTGCAGCGCGCGCTGCTGGGTGGGGTTGGGCCGCGTGGTGATGGTGAAGGTGGGGCGATCTTCCGGTGCGCTCGGAGTGCGACAGGTATTGCGCACGATGCTCGATAGTTCTTCGATCAGCGTACGGAAACTGTGCGCGGGCGAGCCGTCGGACAGCGTATGGGTGAGTGCTTTGTGTTCGGCGGCATCGGAGCGCTTGGCTGGGGCGACCGGATCGCGCCGTGCTTTGGCTTCGATGTCCTCGTCGGCAAACAGCAACGCTCGCCAGGCTTCGCGCATATGCCACTCGACATAATAGGCGAGCATGCACAACAGGATGTGGGCGCGCACTCGATCGGCCAAGCGGTGGTGAATGGGTCGGATATTGAGGTCTACGGTCTTCAGGCAGCGAAAGGCACGCTCGACTTCGGCCAGCGACTTGTAGCTGCGCACCACTTGGGCGGCGTCCATGTGCTTTCGTTCAAGCGGGGTTCGCAGCACGTAGATACCGTCTAGGGCCGCTTCCGCAGCGACTTGCGCCTCGCGGATGCGAAACGCGAAACTCCGCGGCTCGATCTGCAGTTCGAAGTGCTTGGCCATCTTGTACTTGTTGAGCACGCGCCCTACGCGCAACCCGATTCTATCGGCCCCGCGTAGCCGGCCGCGCTCGACCATCGCGCGCACCTTGTCCAGTTCGGCTCGGGTCGCCTCAAGCAACTCGCGGCGCTTGTGCGCGCGCAGCTCGGCCAACTGAGGATTGCGGCAAGCCACCAGCCGCTCGCCGCGGAACTGTTCGTGCCTGAACTCAAAGAGGTTGCGCTTATCGAATAGGCCTAACTGCAGCGCGCCCTGCTCGACCAGAGCTCGGATCTGCACACTCTTGAGCGCGGTGATCCAGGCCATGGCCTCAAGCTCGCGCAGCTCATCGATCGCCCCCTGCGAGATCATGCCCCGGTCACCGACCATGACCACGGAGTCGATGCCAAAGTCCTGGCGCAAGCGCTTGGCCTGCGGTAGCAGGGTCTCACAATCGGCCGTATTACCCTCGAACACCGCCACCGCCACCGGACAGCCGCGCTCGTTCGCGAGCAGCCCATAGTTCACCTGAAGCTTGTTTTTCTTGCCGTCGCGGTTATGCCCAATCTTTGCCAGCGGGCAGGTGGTCCCCTCGAAGTAGCTCGAGGACAGATCGTAGAGCGCCAGATCCCCTGCGCGTAAGTGCCGCGCAGCGAGCTTTTTTTCGATTGCACCCTGACGCTCAAGCAACCAGTCCATCGCCGCGTACAGATCGTCTTCGTCGGCATCGGCTACGCTAAACTCCTCGGCCAGCGTGGTACTGTGCCACCAGCGCGTGGTGGCAAGCTTGGTGTGCGGGGCAAGCACCCGCGCCGCCACCATGGCGCACACCAGATCACGCTCGCGGCGGGGGGAAGTCCCAAGCACGCTCGCCACAGCCAGCCGGCGCATGGCTACGCGAACGGCCTGCACCTGCCCATGAGCCCTTGAGGCGATCGCTTCAAACAGCGTATCGACCGGGGCCAGTTGCTCCCCGCGCAGTACCGCACGTATCGCAAGGAGCTGCTCATCGGAGAGCGAGGACAGATTGGCGAGCGTGCGCTTGCGCACCCGTTCGCCCTCGCGATAGGACTCGCGCAGCAAATACGCCGGGCGTGAGCCGCGGTTGGCAACGACATCGATATGCATGGCCACATAATAGCCGTTCACGCAGCGTATGTCAAGCTATTACATGGCTACACATTGAATGACCAAGAAACGCCCAACGCCAAGATTCCCAACGACTTTTTATCGCCAAACTGAACTACTGAAGGGGGAACTTCGGGCTAGAAATCGGAAGGCTACGTAGTCATGCGCCTCTACCCACTGGGCCGTTCGCTTCCCAGCTTAGACGGGCGGGCGCCGGCCCCGTGGGGACCGGTGAGGATGTGAACGAGCGCGCTTCCCGTGACTTCCTTGAGGCGGTGCAGGCGTTCTTCAACTAAACAGAGCAGCCAATGGGGTTCCCCTGGCTACTTTAGGTGCCATCAAACTCACTTTGCCGTGATGCCCGCTTGCGAGATAACTTCGCGCCATTTCGCGAGATCTTCTCGCAGAGTCTTCGCGTACGCTTCTGGTGAACCGCCAACCGGCTCTGCCCCATAGGCTGCGAGTTTTTCCCTGACGTCTGCAGTCTGCAGTGCCTTGTTGATCGCTGCGTTAAGGTGGTTGACTATGACGGACGGGGTGCCCGCTGGCGCGAGCACGCCATACCAAGGGCTGACTTCATAGCCCCTGAGACCCTGCTCATCGATCGTCGGCACGTCTTTGAGGAAAGGGGAACGGCGCTTGCCCGTGACCCCGATAGCACGCAGTTTCTTGTTCTGGATATGCGAGAGTGAAACCGGCGTTGGCAGAAATGCCATGTGCACTTGGCCAGCAATTAAGTCGGTGGTAGCGAGGACGGAACCGCGGTATGGAATGTGAACGATATTGACCTTTGCCATCTGGTTGAAGAGCGCACCCGACAAATGAGGGTTGCTGCCGGTGCCGCCAGATCCATAGTTAAGCTCTCCTGGACGCGCCTTGGCTAACGAAATGAGTTCCTTCACCGATCTGACAGGCAGTGAAGGATGCACGGAAAGCACATTGGGGGATTCGGCAACTAAGATCACAGGGGCGAAGTCCTTGATGGGATCGTATGGGACTTTTGCGATGAGCGGGTTCATGACGAGACTGCCCATTCCCCCCGAAAGAATGGTGTAACCGTCGGGAGCGGCTTTCGCCACGAAATCGGTGCCGATGTTGCCGCCAGCGCCTGGCCGATTTTCCACAATTACCTGTTGCCCCAAAGCCTTGGACAACCGTTCCGCAATTATGCGACCCACCGTATCGTTAACACCGCCGGCAGGAAACGGTGAAACCATGCGCACCACCCGTAAAGGGTAACTTTGTGCAAAAGAAGACGTCCCTACTCCGAACACGCACGAGACACTAACCAGCCAGAGAATCGTCGCCCACTTGAGTCTCATCAGTTCCTCCTTCGATCGTTGTCCGGCGCCCGCGTCCTTGTTCCCCGGAAAGCTCACTCTGGTATACGAGCCTAGATCGGCCCTGTGCTGAGGGGATAGTGAAAGAGCCCTCTACCCATCACGCCGCTTTCAATGAGCTTCCAGTCAGTCACTTGCGCGCCCTGCTTGATCCTCAAGCCCCAACGACTAATTGTGCACTCCGATTTCCGCCCAGATGAGGCGGAACGCGTCCTCCTGGTCCCGAAGGAAACGATCAAACGCCGAGCCCGTTTTGAAATTTTTGCTCCAGAAATTTCGCTCCAGTTCCTTCTGCCACGCTTCGCTACGGCTCACCTGCTCCAGAGCCCGCACCCAGAACGCCGCCTGTCGCTTTCCCATGTCCTTGGGGCCGACCACGCCGCGCCAGTTGATAAAATTCGCATCGACGCCCTGCTCCTTTACCGTGGCGACTTGTGCCAGTTGGCCCGGGAGTCGCCGGGGCGCGATGACCCCGATCGCACGCACGCGCCCGCTTCCAATGAAGGGCGGTGCCGTCACTGCCGTGCCGCTGACGATATCGATCTGCCCGCTAAGCATACCCGCAACCGCTTCGCCTGCGTTGCGATACGGAATGAAACGCCCCTTCTTCACGTCGACACCCATTGCCTTGACAGCCACCGCGGCTGCGATGTGCGTCCCCGCGCCTATGCCGGGGCCGAAGCCGAAGGCCAGCGCCGCTGGGTCTTGAAGCAAACGCTGCTTAACATCCGCAATCGACTTGAGCGCGGAATCTGTACGAACCATGAGGATAAAATAGTCGTCAAACAGCAGTGCAAGCGGCGTGACTTCGCGGTAGCCGAGCAGATTTTTTCCCATCACCGGATTTGAGACGAGGTTGGCAGTGCCAACCGCAATGGCATGACCGTCGCCACCGCGTTCGTTGAGGTACTTCCAAGCTACGGTATTGCCTGCGCCCGGCTTGTTGATTACAACTACCGGCGGCTTTACGATCTGGCTCTGCTCCCACATGCGCTGCAGAAGGCGTGCTGTCAAATCGATGCCGCCGCCTGCCGCGGATCCAACGACAAATGCGACTGGGCGTGATGGCATCCATTGTTGCGCATGAGCCGGCGCAATCCATACGACCGCGCCACACAACAGTGCAACAAATGTGCAGCGTGCTAACCATTTTTTCACCGCGACGCCTCCTCCAGGATATTCGGTCTCAACGTATAAGAATTAGTCCACTCTCGCGCCGGTTTTCTGGATGACTTCGGTCCAGCGCGGAGTCTCGCTTTTTATGAGTGCAGCAAACTCACCCGGACTAGATGGCGCCGGAATAAGGCCCGCGCGGTCTAGCCTCTGCTTTACCTCCGCATCGTTCAGGATGTCGACGATCTCGTCGTTGAGTTTCTTCACGATTGCGGGCGGAGTCCCTGCAGTTGTGAGCACGCCGAACCAGGTGGTGACCACATAATTCGGGTAGCCGGACTCTGCTATGGTTGGCACTTCGGGCAGCAGTGGCAGCCGGTTTTCGGTCGTCACCGCGATGGCGCGTACCCGCCCGGCTTTGACCTGCGGCACGGTAAACACCGCGTTGCCGAACATGAGCTTGGTGTCGCCGCGGATTACGGCGGCGAGTGCAGGTGGCCCGCCCCGAAAAGGCACATGCAGGAGCTCGATGCCAGCCATGCTGCTGAAGAGCTCAGTGGCAAGGTGGTTGCCATTGCCGTTGCCCGAGGACGAATATGCGATCTTTTTCGGCTGCGCCTTGGCGAGCGCGGCCAACTCGCGAATCGATTTGACCGGTAACGAGAGGCTCGCCGCTACCACGATTGGGGAACGCGCCACGAGACTGATGGGCGCGAAATCCCTCTGCGGGTCGTACGGCAACTTGCTAAACAGCCCCGGGTTGATTGAAAGGTTGCCGATGAAGCCCAAGAGCAGCGTATACCCGTCCGGCTGGGCCTTGGCCGCGATCTCGGAGCCGATGATGCCGCTCGCGCCGACGCGATTGTCGACCACGATCTGCTGGCCCCAACGCTCGGTGAGCTTTTCGCCGATGGTTCGTGCGCAGGTGTCGCTCACCCCGCCCGGAGGGTTTAAGGCAATCATGCGGATCGGACGTTCGGGATACGCGGCTGTGGCACCCACCACAGTGAATAGGCCCGCGACAAACGTGGCGAGGACCGCTTTGCTATAGCGTTTCAATATCGCCTCCTCCTTATTGATGCGCGAGTTACGCCCGCCCGCCGATTTACATAGCCATCACGCGTTTCGCCAACGGGATTCTTGTTTTAATTTGCCGACGCTAAACGCTCGCCAAAGCTTGCTTGGTTGAGGCCTTCTCCGGCCCTATGGTGTAGCGTTGAAGCGCGGCGTCTGAAAGAGTGACGCCCAAGCCCGCACCTTCCGGCAGATCCAGGTAGCCGCTTCCCAAATCAAGTTTCGGCTCAACCAGATCGCCTTTAAGCTTGGTCGGACCCACCATCTCTGCCACCGGGCAAACATGCGGGTAAGCGCAGGCGAGGTGCGCTTCAGCTGCCGCCTCAAGACTTGAACATATGCCTTGTCCTATAACGAGCTTAATGCCCGCCGCCTCGCATATATCGACGATCTTCCGGGCGGGAATGTAGCCGCCGACCTTGCTGATCTTGATCTTGATCGCGTCCACGGCGCCCGCGGAAATTACGCGGTAAGCGTCGTCGGGGGTATGCACGCTCTCGTCGGCGAGGATCGGAACGATACCAAGGCGGGTTAACTTCACCATCCCGTCCAGGTGCTCCGCCGCAACAGGTTGTTCGACGTATTCGATGCCGAGATCGCCTAACCCGCGAATGAAAGTCAATGCATCGGTGTACGACCAGCCGGCATTGGCATCAAGACGAATTGCCACCGCCTCGCCCACAGCCCTACGCACCTCCCGCACGCATGCGAGGTCCTGAGTGATATTGTTGGTGCCAACCTTCACCTTGATGGTACGGTAGCCCGCTGCAACCAGGGTGGCCGCTTTCTCAGCCATTACTGATGGCTCGTCGATACCAAGACTGCCGGAGAGCTCGAGTCGGCGGCGCACCGGTCCGCCAAGCATCGCGGCAATCGGTTGACCACGTGCACGCCCCAGCGCATCGAAGAGCGCGGTTTCTACCGCGCAACGGGCAAAGAGGTTGCCACGGCGCGCAAGCCCCATTTCGGCCGAAAGACCCTCCACCGCGTCAAGCTCGCACCCCACCAAGAGGGGGCCGTATACCTCGCTGATAACGGCGTCCATGGTGCCGAGAGTCTCTGACGAATAGCCGGAGACCCCTTGGTGTGCTTCCCCTACGCCGACTACGCCAATGTCGGTGTGGACGCGCACCACCACAGAACGCATCGCATCATGCACCCCCTTGGCCATCCTATAGTCGCCCTTGATCGGGATCTTGACGCGGAATGCTTCAACTTTGGTGATCTTCGTGGGACTCCTCCAGTAGCCAGTCGGGGTCCAGTCATATATATGAGTGGAATGATTGGCATGATAGGTACTGTTTCGATTGCTTGTCAATGTGAAACGAAGATCTGCGCCAAAGTCTACGGGTATACTACGGCTCACGTTCGGTACTTAGTGCCAGATAGGGCTTGAAGAACATTCTCGTCGATGGTCTTGAACAATTTGTCTTCGGACGCCCCACTCTATAAGGAGGTGCGGCGACGCATCCTTGAAGCGCTTGCGCGAGGCGAATGGCGGCCGGGGGGGCGTTTGCCGAACGAAGCCGACCTCGCAGAACGATTCGGTGTCGCAGTGTCGACTATCCGCGCCGGCGTGCGAGAGCTGACGGCTGCAGGCGTTTTGGTGAGGCGGCAGGGCAAGGGGACGTTTGTTGCACGCCACGATTTTGAGCGTCAGCAGTTTCGGTTCTCCAACGTCTATAGCAGCGGCCGGAAGAAGGTCGTAACGCGCCGCCACATTACGGCCATGAAGAGGGTGCGGGCAGACGCGGCAACTCGCCTACTACTTCAGCTGGATGGCACTGGCTCTGCAGACGTGCATCGGATATCGGCGATACTCAAGGTCGGCGACGAGCCAGTTGCCGTTATGGAACTTGTATTGCCTGTAGCGAAGTTTCCGTATCTAAGCCAAAAAGACCTCGAGCAGAAGTCGGAGAACCTCTATTCCGTCTACCAACGCGTAGTTGGAATCACTGTGGTGAGGATGGAGGAAAGAGTATTTGCGAAGACCGCTACCGCCGCCTTGGCGCGGAAGCTTAACGTGCAGGCCGGCCACCCCATACTATGCGTGGACCGTATCGCATTCAGCTTCAACGATATGCCAGTGGAAATTCGAAGGCGACTCTATGAGGGAAGCCAACATTACTATCTGTTCGTCCACGACCGCCTGGATTAAGCGCTTTTTGTCGTCTCTTGCGGCGCTGTCGCCGACGACAAGACAAACGAGTGATTAATGGAAAAGCGCACCATGGCACAGAGCGAAAGCCGGCTGACGGCCATCCGCAGCCGTCGGTTGATCGACGGAAGTAGTGACTCGGTCGTAGAGGACCCGATCGTTCTTATTGAAGGCCGCCGTATTAAGGCCGTTGGCCCCGCAAGGCATACGGTTATCCCGGAAGGTGCGCGCATCATAGATGCGGGAGCGTGCACGCTAATGCCAGGCATGATTGACCTGCACGTGCACGTTGCCGCCTTCAATTGTCTGACATTTCAAAATTACCGTGTCGCGACCTTCGAGGTGTCCCCGCAATTGCAGATGTTCTACTGTTTATATCACGCGCAGCTGTGTTTCGAGATGGGATTCACGACGCTACGTGACATGGGGCGCGGGACGCCTTACGGCGGATATACAGCCGAACTGTGCGCTTTGCGCGATGCGATCAACGCCGGGATCGTGCCGGGACCACGTATGATTGTCAGTGGCCGCACCATGATTACTGGCTCCCATTTCGATCTCCTTACGCTGCCGCGCGCTGCCAAGCGAGAACCAGGCTTCACTGCCGACGGCCCGTGGGCGCTGCGTCAGCTCGCACGCGAGCATCTGCGCACGGGCTGTGACGTAATCAAGACCTGCGTCTCCGGCGGCGTAGCAGCGAAGTCAGACCACAACGTACGAAACATGACGCAGGAAGAACTCGATGCAGTGGTAGACGAGGCGCACGCATTCAACAAGCCCGTGGCCGTCCACTGCTTCACAGCTGATGGTCAGCGCATGTGCGTTAAAGCGGGTGTCGATACCATAGAGCATATGGTCTATACCGACGACGACGCCATTGCGCGAATCAAAGAAAGTGGTCGCTACGTCGTGCCCACTCTACTGCATCGCTCCGATATCGCCATCGCGCGTCGCCGCGAACACGGCGCCTCTGAAGGACTGATACGAAAAATGAAGGAGATTCAACCGGCATGCTTTCAAACGTTTCGGCGCATGCACGCGGCTGGCATTAGGATCGCGATGGGCACCGACACGACGGTGGATCCGGAAATGGGAGAAAACGCTAGAGAGCTTGCGCTCTATGTCGAGCTCGGCATGTCACCCATGGAGGCGATCAAGACCACCACGCGGAACGCAGCCGAGGCGCTTGGCATGCTCCCTGACATTGGCACAGTGGAGAGCGGTAAGCTTGCTGACATAATTGCAGTCGACGGCGACCCGTCACGAGACATTCGCGTGCTGCAGGAGGGGGAGTGCATAAAGCTCGTAGTAAAGGAGGGCGAAATCTACGTGGACAAGCTCTCCACGGACCGCAAGTACGTAATCCATCCTCACCCAACGGAACGCAGCGTCATAGATGCCCTGTAGCGCCGCCAAGCACCCTCAAGCTTTCTTGTTCATCAGCATCTTCTATCATCATCTTGGTCTCCCCGGCGCGCGCACAAATCATAAACGATCACCGTCGGCTCGCATTCTGACGCTTCATCGACATCAAAACGCTCAGCGTGCGCCGTCGCGTCGCCGCGCGGTTGCGCCGAGGGCTCTATGCAGCGAATGAATCTCTTGTTGATGTTAATCTTCAGTTCAAGTCGCTCGGGAGTGAGCTTCGGTTTACGCATGACTCCGCAGTAGAAGTCGTACTCCAGGAAGGTGATCCACTCCATCTTGCAAGCGTGCGCGAGTGCCTCCTTGTTGAGCGACTTGCTGGGGTCAGCTCGAACCCGCCGGTAATGCGTCGGGTCGGACCCGCGTAACGCACTGTTTTAGCCACTGACAGATTCGAAGAACGCGATGGTTTCTGCCCTTAGAGGCACGTTTGTGCGTATTCCGGACGATCCACACCCGATCGAGAGCAGTGGCTCCACTGGTTTAGACAGAAAAAGTGCCTTCGTTAAGTGTTGAACTGCGGTGCAAGAGTTGTCCACGGCGGCGTGCGTGCGGCGCTTCACACGCACGGGGTCGCGCGCCGCGGTGCGCAATTCGATTCTGGTTGGCATCATGCTCAGGTCTTCGGTAAAGGCGAGTCGGTTTGAGGCGAGATCGCAGAAACTGGGCACCTGGCGGCTGCGACACCCGTTTTGGGGAAAATCGGCTTGCCAGGATGCGCCAGGATCAACGCGAACGCTCAGGTCCATATCCAACCCTTACCCGTTTTCGCCCTCCACCGCCGTGATCCGATCACGCCGCCCTCTTCATTTTGCCGGTTGCGAAGTAGACCTCGTCCGGCGTTTGATAGTCGAGGCTCTGATGCGGCCGGCGCGCGTTGTAGAAATGGAAGTAATCGGTGAGTGCGATTCTCACCTCCCGCGGCGTCTCGTATCCGTGCCTCGCTTGGTTCCTGTCGCGCCAGTGTATCCCTTGTCAGAACCGCGTGCACCCTTATGCATGCGAGGGCGTCGCAGGGTCATGTGATCTGTCTCCTTGGAGAAATTCCCTCCTGAATCTTACGCCGATTTTACAGTCGCCTTCAAACCGCGAGCTTGAGTATCTCCGCGAGATCGTCTGCGCCCCGCACCGGCCGCGGATTGGTCGCGATCGGGCCGCTGCCGTCGTACTGCCGCGCCAGCTCCGGGATGCGGTCTGCAGCGATGCCGAGATCGCCGAGCCGGGTGGGCAGGCAGTTTGTTTTCTAACGGCCGATGATCGACACGGTCTTTGCCTTCGACGATTTGCCGGCAGCAAGTGTCATGCTCACGGAGGCGGGCATTCAATCTGGTTTGCTTTGAAATTGGATTCCCGATCCCCGATTAAGGCACTCGAGGACAAGCTTCTCGGGAATGACAATAGTGCCGTTAGGGCCGGCCCCTGTTAATTTTCTCTGGATTTGAACCCGCGAAGAATTTGGTGCGATACTCTCTCGCAAATTGCGCACGCGACAGTTCCCCGTTCCGGCCGCGGCCCAATTGGAGAAAACGCGTGCGTGTCGCTTTACCGACTTGTGAATGCATCGCCTTAACTTGAGGAGCACAGCGTGACCACCAGCGTACTTTCGACTTACGAAATCGACATCAAGGACATCGAATACCTCCGCCACGGCAACAAGCCGCTGCTCGCGCGGCTGTATCAGCCGCGCGGAACGGGACCCTTCCCGCTCATCGTGGATCTGCNCGGGGGCGCC
>C687J26845_10001813_pt1 | contig 12811 bp, 12 predicted proteins | sample RifCSPlowO2_12_FD_26845 | JGI IMG/M metagenome (IMG submission 26845) | reverse complement strand
CCCGCGTTGAGCTGCGTGAAGCGGTGCTCGACGTCGCTCTCCCAGTAGAAGTCCGAGGACATCTCGGTCAGGCTGCGAAAGCGCGCCTCGCTCTCGCGCAGGACGCCGATCGTAGCTTCGAGTTCCGCGGTACGCTCGGCCACGCGGCGCTCCAGCGCCTCGTTGGCCGCGCGCAGCCCGCCCTCGAGGCACTTGCGCTCGATCGCGTAACGCAGCGTGCGCGCGATGAGCGCTCCACCGGATTCCCGCTTGACCAGGTAATCCTGCGCTCCATGCTGGATCGCCGCGCGCCCGAGATCCGCGTCGTGCGATACCGTCAACACCACCAGCGGCAGCGCGGGGGACTGGGCCGCGATCGCCTGTGCGGTCGCAAGCCCGGTGCTGTCGGGCAGGCCGAGGTCGCACAGCACGGCGTCAAAGCGATCCGTGGCGATGCGTGCCAGCGCGTCCGCAAGCCGCTCGACCCAAGTAACGTCGAACTCGCCCGGAGCGTGCTCGGCGAGCACCACCTGCACGAGCCGCGCATCGCCCGGGCTGTCCTCGAGCAGCAACAATCGGATCGGCACTGCGGTCACGGAATCATTTCCTCGGCAAAGTCACAACCTTTTCACAAACTGCGCCAGATTCACTGGCTTGGTCACGTAACAGTTGGCGTGCAGGTCGTAGGCGGGCACCTCGCGTTCGTCTTTGCACGGCAGGTTGAGGTCGAGCAGGATCTCGATCGAATGGGTGTTGTTTTCCATGGAGCTGGTCATTTGCCTGTCTCCTCCGGAAGCGTGAACCAGTATACCGAGCCGCCGCCGGGCGCGGACTCGATCCCGATTTCCCCGCCATGGCGCTCGACGATACGATTGCAGATCGCCAGCCCGATCCCGGTGCCCGGATGGTTCGCGCGTGCGGTCGTCATGCGACCAGCCCGGTGGCTGCGGCCCCGGCGCCGGATGACCGGGGGTCAGGCTGGAATGACATAGCTCTTGTCGCGGAATAGCTTCAGGCAGGCGTCGGCGACGTTCGGGTCATACAATGTCCCGCGCCCGCGTTCGATTTCCGCCAGCGCTTTGTCGATCCCGAGCCCCGCGCGATAGGGCCGGTGCGAGGACATCGCCTCAACCACGTCAGCCACAGCCATGACGCGCGCCTCGATCAGGATCGCCTCGCCTTTGAGGCCCTGCGGGTAGCCGCTTCCATCCCCGCGTTCGTGGTGCTGCAGCGCGGCTTGCGCCACCGGCCAGGGAAACTCCACGTCCTTCAGAACGTCGTAGCTTGCCTGCGCATGGCCTTGGATCAACTGGAACTCGGTCGCGCTAAGCTTGCCGGGCTTGGCGAGAATCTCCGACGGGATGGTGATCTTGCCAACGTCGTGCAGATACCCCGCAACCCGCAGGCCCTCCTTCCGGCGCGCGCCGAAGCGGAGTTCGGCTCCGATCGCCACGGCAATCTCGGCCACCCGGCGCTGGTGGCCGGCAGTGTACGGGTCGCGCATCTCGCCTAAGGTCCTGGCGACCGCCACGGTGCTCATGAACGCGGTTTCGAGTTCCGCAGTGCGCTCGGCAACACGTCGCTCAAGCACCTCGTTCGCGGTGCGCAGCCCGATTTCCAGTCGCTTGCGTTCGATCGCGTAACGCAGCGTGCGCGCGATGACGGGCCCGCTCGCCTCACCCTTGACCAGGTAGTCCTGCGCGCCATGCTGGATTGCCTCGCGTCCGAGGTCCTGGTCATGCGATCCGGTCAGCACCACCAGCGCCAGCGCAGGCGCCCCAACGGCAATCGCCTGCGCGGTGGCCAGTCCCGTGCTGTCGGGCAATCCGAGATCGGACAGCACGACGTCAAAACGATCCGTGGCGATGCGTGCCAGCGCGTCCGCCAGCCGCTCGACCCAGGTGACACCGAACGCGCCCGGCGCATGCTCGGCGAGCGCTACCTGCACCAGACGTGCATCGCCCGGGTTGTCTTCGAGCAACAGCATTCGGATCGGTACTGCGGTCACGAAATCATTTCCTCGGCAATGTCACAACCTTGACCCAGAATTCGTCGATCTCCCTGACCACCCTCATGAATTGCTCGAAATCCACCGGCTTCGTGACGTAACAGTTGGCGTGCAGATCGTAGGCGCGCAGCACGTCCTCCTCGGCCCGCGAGGTGGTGAGAACGACGACTGGAATGCGCTTGAGATCGGGATCGGTCTTGACCTCGGCGAGCACCTCGCGCCCGTCCTTCCGCGGCAGGTTGAGGTCGAGCAGGATCAGATCCGGCCGCGGCGCATCGCCGAAGCGCCCCTGACGCCTCAGAAACTCCATCGCTTCGACGCCGTCCTCGACGACATGCATCCGGTTGCGGACCTTCGCCTCGCGCATGGCCTCGATGGTGAGGCGGGCGTCGCCCGGGTTGTCCTCGACCAGCAGGATCTCGATCGAATGGGTGTTGTTTTCCATGGAGCTCGTCATTTGCCTGTCTCCTCCGGAAGCGTGAACCAGAACACCGAGCCGCCGCCGGGCGCGGACTCGATCCCGATTTCCCCGCCATGGCGCTCGACGATGCGTTTGCAGATCGCCAGCCCGATCCCGGTGCCCGGATATTCGCGCCGCGTGTGCAGCCGCTTGAAAACAACGAACAGCTGCCCCCGGTATTCGGGCGCGATGCCGATGCCGTTGTCCCTGACCGAGAAGCGCCACCGCCCCGCCTCATGCGCTGCGTCCACTCGCACGCGCGGCGCATGATCCTTGCAGAACTTGATCGCGTTGCCGATCAAATTCTGAAACAACTGCGCGAGCTGCGTCCGGTCCGCCATCACGACCGGCAGCGACTGCGCATCCACCTTGGCGCCGGTGTCGGCAATCCGGCTAGCGAGCAGCCCGAGCGCCTCCTTCAGGGCTGCGGCGCTGTCCACCGGCGCGAGTGCCTGACCTTTGGTGCCGACGCGCGAATAGGCAAGGATGTCCAGGACGAGATTCTGCATGCGCTGCGCGCCGTCCACCGCGAAGCCCATTAATTCGCGCGTGTCCTGATCGAGCTTGTCCGTGAGGCGCTTTTCGAGCAATTGCACGTAGCCAATCACCATGCGTAGCGGTTCCTGCAAGTCGTGCGAGGCGACATAGGCGAACTGCTCGAGTTCGGCGTTGGAGCGCGTCAGGTCTTCGGCCGCCGCACTGAGCGCGTCCTTCAGGGCCGCAAGTTCCCGGTTCTGCAGCACTGCGTCGGAGTAGGTGGAAACAAGCAGTTTGAGAACCCGCTGTCGCCCGGCGCTGATATCGCAAGACTGCCCGTCGATTTCCATCTTCATCTCGATCGGCGCCTCGTCGTGAACGGGCGGCTCGGCGATCAGGGCCCCGAGGCGCGACCGCAGGAGTTGCTCGCTGCAGGGCTTGGTCAGGAAACAGTCGGCGCCCGCGTTCACGCCGTGGATCACGTCGCGCACCTCCGACAACGTAGTGAGCAAAATAAACGGCGTCTCGCGCAGGCCGCGGTCCTGCCGCATGCGATGGCACAGCTCGTAGCCGTCCATGACCGGCATGTTGATATCGCTCACGACCGCCGCCGGATGACGGGCTTTGGCCATGGCAAGGCCCTCGGCGCCGTCTCTGGCCACCAGCGCCGCGTAGCCTGCCGCCTCGATGGTTCGGCGCAGCAGCTCCGCCTGAACCGCGCTGTCCTCGACGATCAGGATCGTTGCGGGCTCTAACGCGGCCACGAACTCTTCCCTTCGCGCGGCTTGCCGTTGGCATCCCGATCCGGCGCTGTTTCGGCCGCAATGTCGATCAACGCGGGGGCAATTCGATCCAGGGGCAGGACGTGGCGCGCGGCGCCCGCCTCGGCCGCCCGCTTGGGCATGCCGTACACGATGCTCGACTGCTCGTCCTGGGCGATGGTGAGTCCGCCTGCGCGCGATATGGCGAGCAGGCCTTGGACTCCGTCGCCGCCCATGCCGGTCAGCAGCACCCCCAGCGCGCCGTTGCCGTAACAGCGGGCGAGCGAGCCAAGCGCCAGATCGACCGACGGACGATGGTCGACGTTGGGATGCGCCTCCGGGCACTGAAACCTGCCTGCATCGTCGATCGCGAGATGCCGGCAGTCCGGGGCGAAGTAGGCGTTTCCCGCGAGTGGTGCGGTACCCTCCACGGCGGTGCGGACCCTGATGCGGCAGAGCTTGGCCAGCCAATCGACCAGCCCCTGCATGAAGCCCTCGGCGATGTGCTGCACGCACACCAGCGGCAGCGCAAAATCGGCGGGCAGTGCTCCCAGCACCGACTGGAAAGCCTGCGGCCCGCCGGTGGAGGCACCGATGCCGATGATTCTTGGCGCGGCGGTCGCGATGATGAGCGGCGCAGCCGGTACCTCCCGCGCCGCCGCGGCTGCGTTCCCGTCGGAGGCGCGAGCGTGCCTGCGTATGACGACCACGCCGGCGGCGACCCTGACTTTGCGCGCCAGATCCCGCGCCGTGGCATCGAAATCGGTATCCAGCCCGCCGCGCGGCTTGGCGACGACGTCGAGCGCTCCGGCCTCGATCATTCTGAAGATATTGTCCGTCTGCCCAGCCTGCACCGACTGACTCAGCACGAGCACCGGAAGCGGATGACGCTGCATCACTTCCTGCGTCAACTCCAGCCCACCCATCCCCGGCATGTGCAGGTCCGTCACGATGACGTCGGGCCGCAGATTGGGTATGAGTTCGAGCGCCTGCGCTCCGTTCGCCGCGCTGCCCGCGACTTCGATCTCGGGCGAGCCCGCGAGCATCCTGCGGACCATCTCGACAGCCAGCGGCGAGTCGTCCACCACCAGCACGCGTATCCTGCGCGCACGGCCTGCCGGAATCGTCATGTCAAGCGCTCCAGGCAGTCGAGCAGCGTCTTCTGGTCAAACGCGGGCTTGGTGATGTAGGCGTTCGCCCCCGCCTCCAGGCCGCGCTGCTTGTCCTCATCGGAGGCGAGCATGGTCACCAGGATGATCGGCAGTTCGGCGTACTTCGACTCGCGGCGGATGCGCTCGGTGAGCGCGAGGCCGTCGAGGTTCGGCATGTTAATGTCGCTGACCACGGCGTCGAATTCACGTGTCGCGAGCTGATTGTAGGCATCCAGCCCGTCCACCGCGGTGACCACTTCGTAGCCCGCATTGGCGAGGATGCGCGCTTCCTGCGTGCGGGTGGTGATGCTGTCCTCGGCCAGCAGGATCACCTTCTTCGACTTCGACTCCTCCTGCGCCTCGTGGGTGGCNGCCGGCGCGATGCGCTTGCGCATCGAGGCGAGCAGGTCCTGCGGGTTGAGCACCATGCAGATCTCGCCGCTGTCCAGAATGGTGGCGCCGGCGACGTTGCGCACCCGCTCCAGCAGCGCGCTTTGCGGCTTGAGCACCATTTCACGCTCATCGACAAGCGCGTCCACGAACACCCCGAACACCTCGCCGCCGGTGGCGATCAGCACGCAGGGCGTAGCGGCCGGCGCGGGCTGGCCCCTGGGCGCCACCGTCCGCTGGTGCAGTTCCAGCAGATCGGAGAGCCTCGCGACCGAAACCGGCCGGCCCTGGTGCGACGTGGCCTCCCGCCCCTCGACGGTGTACACGTCGCTCGGCGCCAGCATCCTCGCGGCCAGCACGCATTCAACCGGCAGCCCATAGGGATGGCCGTTGACTTCCACGATCAGCGCACGCACGGTGGCGAGCGTGAACGGCAGGGAAATCCTGATCGTCATCCCCTTGTGCGGCGCTGAATCGACTTCGATCGAACCTTTCAGCCGCGCAACATTCGTGCGCACCACGTCCAACCCCACGCCGCGGCCCGACACATCGGTGACGAAGCGGGTGGTCGAGAGCCCCGAGGTGAAAATCAGCGCCTGCACCTGCGTCTGCGTCATGGCGGTGAGCGCGGCGTCGGTCGCGATGCCGCGCTTGGCCGCGGCGCGTTTGATCGCCGGCTCGTCGAGGCCGCGCCCGTCGTCACTCACTTCGATCGCGACGCTGCTCGGCGTCTGGCTGGCCCTCAAGCGCAAGAGCCCTGAGCGCGGCTTGCCGGCCTGCTCGCGCGCCTGCGGCGGCTCGATGCCGTGATCGACCGCGTTGCGCAGGATGTGCATCAGGGGATCCTTCATCTCCTCCAGGATGCGCTTGTCGGCGTTGGTGTCCTCGCCCTCGAGCACGAGCTCCACCTCCTTGCCCTGTTCGCCGGCGAGATCGTGCACCATGCGCGGGAACAGCCGGAACACGTTGGACCAGGGCACCAGGCGAATCAGGCGAATCCCGCTCTCCAATTCGCCGGCGATATAGTCCAGTCGCGCGCTGTCCTCGGACGCGCCGGCGCGCAAGCGTGCGAACAGCGCCTCGACCCGCCCGAGCCGCTCCGTCGAGACGCCGGCCTCCGCCGCGGGCGCACGCCGCGCCCGGCGCGCTGCATCCTCGCGCTCCCATTCCTCGCAGAATTCGGACAACGCATCGATTTCCTCCAGCCGTCGCGCCACCCGCGTCTTGGTCACCGTCAGCTCGCCGGTGAGCGTCATCAGCGCGTCGAGTTTTCGCGGCTCGACACGCACCGATTCGATGCGAAATGGCGCCGATGGTAAGGGTATCGGGCCTTGGTCCGCCGGCGCGACGCCGGTATCGCCGGCCGCGGTGCCAGGGAGGTTACGGGAGTCAATAACCGGGGCCGGCGCGCGCCTTGGACCGCGGGCTGCGGCAGGCTCCCCTGCGATGGCTTCGCTCACGCGGCGGCGCAGCTCGGTCAGTTGCTCCGACATGATCTCTATCATTGCCGTGCTCAACGCCCGCTCTCCACGGCGCGCCGAGTTCAGCCCGTCCTCGAGCTGGTGCGCCAGCGTCTGCACCGCGTCCAGACCGAGCATGCGCGCCGCGCCTTTCATGCTGTGCGCCTCGCGGAACGCCTCTTCCAGCAGTGCTTGGTCGCCCGGAGTTTTCTCAAGGCGCAACAGCGCATCGTCGAGGCGCTGCAGATGCTCCCCGCTCTCGGTCCTGAACAGCTCGCGCAACGCCTGGTCTTCGATCATGGCTGATGTGTTCCGTGCACTCCGCGACTCCCGCCTCGTATCCGCATCAGCGCTACACCATGGCCTTCAGGCCGAGCGCCACCTGATTCAGCTTTTGCACGCCAACCTTGGTCTGCTCGGTGCCGGCGGCGATCTGCCTGGAACTCTCCGCCAGGCTCCTCATCGCTTCGGTCACCTGACCCAGCGCCGTGGACTGCTGCTTGCTGTTCAACGTCACCTGCTGCGCGTTCTCCGAAACCCGCTCCGCGGCGCTCGCAATCGAACCGAACGCCTGGGCCACCGACTGCGCGATCACCGTCACTTCTTCCGCGGACCTCGATCCCTCTTCGGTCACCATCACCGCCGAGTTGGTCGCCTTCTGAATTTCGGCCACCAGCGCATTGGCGCGCTCGGCCGATTTCTTGCTCTGGTCGGCGAGTTTGCGCACCTCCGCCGCCACCACCGCAAAACCCTTGCCCTGCTCGCCGGCGCGCGCCGCTTCCACCGCGGCGTTGAGGGCGAGCATATTGGTCTCGCCAGCGAGTTCCCCGACCACCTTGGCGATGCCGCCGATCTGCCCGGCCTGCTCCGACAGGCGCAGGATCTGCTCGGCCACCGAGGCGATTTTCTGTTTCATTCCGCTCACGCTCGCGCTGACGCGGTCGGCCAACCGCACGCCCTCCTGGGTCAGCGCAAGCGCCTGTTTGGCCGATGCCGCCGCGGATTCAGCCTGGCCCGCCGACTGAACCGCGGACGCCCCCAGTTCCTCCGCCGTACTCGTGACCTCCGTCGCCGCTGCCGTCTGCTGCGACACCGTGCGCTCGTGCTGCTCTACCGTCGCGGCGATCTCGGCCGATGAGCTGCTCATCACGGCGAGCGATTCGCTGATCGTCTGGCTGATGCGTGCAGCGATCCACGCGCCGAGAACTAGCGCGAGAATGACGGCGAATGCGGTGGCCCCGACTGCGACCGTCATCAACTGCGCCATGGCGCTGCTTTGCGCCTCGTGTCTGGCCTCCACGACTTCTGCCTCGCGCTTTTCGACCTGCCGTACCAACGCATCGAGTTCGCCGACCAAGCTGATAGATCTTCCCTCGCGGAAGAGCGCCAAGGCCTGGGCCGCTTTGCCCGCATCGACCAGATCGATATAGTTCTGCTCTTCGGCTTCCATGCGATTGCTCAGATCGGAGAGCCGGCGCAGATTCTCCAGTTGCGCCGGATCCTTCACTTCCTCAGTCAGCCGTCGAAGTCCCTGCCGAAGCAGCGATCGCGCCGCCTGGTAGTTCTTCAGTGACCCGTCGGTCTTGAACAGAACATAGCCCCGGGCGGATCGTTGCATCCGTACCAGGCTGAGGTGGACGCTTCCGACGTCTGCTGCAACCACGCGGGACTGGTCGAGCGCGCCGGAGATCTGGCGCAGCGTCCCGATGCTCCAGTACACCGCCAGGGCGACGCCCAGCATCAGCAACAGCGGTACGAGGTATCCGAGCAGGATTCGTTTTTTCAGATTCAGGTTGTAGGCCATGATCATTCCCTCCAGGTCACTGCATTCACTCGATGCCGACCCCCGCCGGCCCGTTCATCGCACTTCCTCAGCCACCTGCAACTCGCGCGCGGCCAGGATCTTGTCCAGGTCGAGAATACCGATCGCGCGCCGGCTGTCATTGGCGACGCCCCTGCAGTACTCCTTGCCGGCGCCATCGGAGGCCACCGGAACGGCGGCAATGTCCGATGGGCCCAGGTACACCACGTCGACGATCTCCGCCGCCGGCAAGCCCATCAGCAGCTCGCCGGCGCGCACAACCACCACCTCACCCATCGCTCCCTCGACCGCCATGCCCAGCGCGGGCCGAATGTCGATTAGCGTGAGGATGTCGCCGCGCAGGTTCATGTTGCCCAGGACCCACGGCGGGCAGCACGGCACCGGCGACACGCTGCCGATGTGCGCGAACTCCCGCACCACGTCCGTGTCCAGGCCGAACAGCTCGCCGCCCAGCCCGATTACCGCGAACGCCGATCGCCCCGCGCGCTCCCCCGAATCCGGCTTGCGCGCCAGGTTGCGCGCTCGCTCGCGAAATATTTGCGTTTCCTCGTCCGAAGCCGGCGCCGGTGGGAAAGCATGCGCCTCGATCGCCGGTCCCGGCTCGGCGAGGTCCACAACCATGGCCTCTTCGGGCGGCGCACTGCGCAGCAGCGCATTCTCATCCAGCAGCATCGCCAGGCCGGCACCAAGTTTCGCCGCGCCACGGACGAAATGCGCCATTGCGCCCAAACCTTCCTGGTAGCTCTGCGCGTCCTCGATGGCTTCGCGCGGAATGGCCGTCACGTCGTACAGCTCGTTCACCACGATGCCGACCCGGGCAGCTTGGGTCTCGATCACGACGACGCTGTCGCTCAACCGAAAGCTCTCCTGCGGGTGTCCGAACTGCAGGCCGAGATCCATCACCGGCACGACCCGGCCGCGCAGGTTGAACACGCCAACGATGTGCTGCGGCAGCTCCTCGATAGGCGAGAGTTCGGGCAGCCAGACGATCTCCCGCACCGCGCGCGCGTCGAGGCCGTAGCGCGCACCGCCATGACCGAAAACAAGGTAGGCCTCATCCATGCGTCCTCCCGCACGAGTACGAAGCGGCAGCGTCCGCTTGCTCCGCCGGCGCCGCGAGCACGCGCTCGACGTATTGAAGGATTTCTCCGGCGGTCGATTCGCCGTAGAGTCGGACTTGGGTCTGCGGCGGCATTTTTTTCAATTCGTGCCGTGCGTTTTGATGCATCCGGCGCGCGCGGCCCGCGTCGCCATCCCGCTCGTAGAGCGCGCCCAGATCCAGGTAAGCAGCGATGAACGACGCGTCGAGGTAGATCACCTTCTTCAGCATCGTCTTTGTTTCCTCGGTGTTGCCGCGCTCCAGCGCAAGCTGTGCCAGCAGGTAATAGGGGCGCGGATCGAAGGCGGCGATCGCCGTGGCCATGCGGCAGCTCGCCTCCGCGGCATCGCGCGCGCCGCGATTGGCCTCGCGCCACGCCGCGGCAAGCAGCGCCTCCAGGCCCTCCGCGGGCGGCGCCGCTGGCGCGGCTGCAGTGCGCGGAGCGGGTGCAGCAGCGGCTGCAGGTGGAGTGGAAGCGAGCGACGCAGGGACTACGCGCTGCTCGAACGCACGTTTGTCTTTCGCTACAGGGTCGGCGCGCCAAGCGGCGGCGTTCGATTCGTGTGCATTCGGTTCACGCCAATGTGGCGGCGGCGCTGCGAGCACCGTTGCATGCTCCGCCCACGTGGTCTTCTGGAACACCACCGATCCCGGATACGCGCGCGCGCGCAGGGGCCCGGTAGGGTGACCCATCAGCTCGGTGTGCCCGGTCATCAGGGTCCCGCCATCGGCCAGCGTGTCGGCGAACTTCGTGGCGATCTGCGCCACCGCCTGCGGCGCGAGGTAAATGAACACATTGCGGCATAGGATCAGGTCCATGTCGTGCGGCTCGGTGTCCGGATCGGGATAGCGATCGCGCAACAGGTCGCCCTGGCGGAAGCTCACCATGGCCCGCAGCCGCGTGTCGATTTTCCATTCGCCGCCGCGCTCGCGAAAGTAACGCTGCTTGCGCGCCGTATCCAGGGCGCGAAACGACCACTGGCCGTAGCTGCCCTTGCCCGCTTTTTGGATGGCCTCGTGGTTGATGTCGGTGCCCAGGATCAGGATGTTCCATCCATCCACGCGCGGCGCCAGTTCATCGACAAGCATTGCGAGTGAATACGCTTCCTCGCCGGTGGCGCAGCCTGCGCTCCAGATGCGCAGTGAACGCTGCGCGGCTCGCCGTTCGATCAGTTCCGGCAGGATCGTCGCCGCCAACAAATCGAACTGCCCCTGGTCGCGGAGGAAATAGGATTCGCCGGTCGTGAACCGCGCGGTAACAAGCTCGCGTTCACGGCTCCCGGCGACGCTGTCGTCGGCCAGGAGCCGGCCGTAGAACTCGATGCCACGGGGCCCGGCCCCGGGAAGCGCGATCGCGCGCGCCCGCTCGGTGGCCCAACGGGCGAGCCGGTCGAGATCCGTTTCGCGCACACTTAGCCCGGTGGCGAGGCGCACGAGTTCGCCGACGCGATGCCGAGCGCCCTCGAAGGTATGCGCCGGCACGTTTGAGTATCTGCTCGCGTCAACCATATCGGGTCTCGAGGTCTTCTCCGGAACGGTCGCGGCAGAGCGCGCGGTCCATTGCGGACAAGAGTTCCTGGCAGACCTTGTCCTTGGTGATGTAATCGAAAGCGCCCGCAGCCCGGGCGCGTTCGACATAGGCCGGGGCCGTGTGCTGGGAAACGATGATGACCGCGACCTCCGGCAACATTTCCCTGATCCGGCGGGTTGCTTCAATACCGCTGATTCCCGGGAGTTCGATGTCCATCAGAACGAGGTGGACCTCCCGGCTACCTGTCAGGGCAATGGCCTCTTCCCCGCTGCCGGCCTCGAGCAATTCAAAATCGCTGTGCAGTTCGGCGATCCAGTGCCTCATTGCACAGCGAAAATGGGCGTGGTCGTCGACGATCATCACCACGCGCGGCCTGGGGGCCGCTTTCGACTGCCTGTGCGTACCGGCATCCGGCATGGCAATCCCTTCCTCGCCGGTCGCTCGCTCAGGCGCCTGCGAGGACGGTTCCGGAACTGATGGACGTTCCATGAATTGCCCCCCGAATGCACGAGCCAAGACCCGGCGCGTACGCATCGCACACTGGAATATGACTCCCCCGGGGGACGCGCGCCATCGGGAGAACCCTGACGATGCTGTCGGGAGGCGGCCTAGATCTTTCGGACTAGCGGCCGAAGCGGATCATTCGGGCTTCACCAGCCCGGGAAGAGCGGGGTCAGGTCTTGCATTGACGCATTTATTTCTGCGGAAGATCTGCCCACAAAAACGGGGTCAGGTCTTGCATTGACACAAGTCATCCGGGCCGGCGTCCGCGCGTTCTTCCAGCATGTCCCGGCCGCTGCGCATCGGATATCCCGGCGCCCTCTATCACCTGACCTTGCGCGGCAATGCACGCGGGGATATTTTTCTCGATGACACCGACCGGGAGATCTTTCTCGGCGTGCTCGGGTCGGTGGGCGAGCGTTTCGCCTGGCGCATCCATGCCTACTGCCTGATGGGAAACCACTACCACCTTCTTGCCGAGACCCCACAGCCCAATCTCTCGCGCGGCATGCGCTGGCTGAACGGGGTCTATACGCAACGCTTCAACCGCCGCCACGAGCGCGTGGGGCACGTCTTTCAGGGCCGCTTCAAGGCGATCCTGGTCGAGCGCGACAGCTACCTGCTCGAGCTTGCGCGCTATATCGTCCTCAATCCCGTGCGGGCAGGGCTGGCGAGCGCTCGGGAGGGCTGGCGCTGGTCGTCATGCCAAGCTACCGCTGGCGAGCAGCATCCACCGCGCTGGCTCAGCGTGGCTTGGATCCACGACCAATTCGGGAATGGCCAAACGCCCGCACACGATCGCTACCGGGAATTCGTCGCCGCCGGACTCGATCGAGCTTCGCCCTGGCGCAACCTGCGGGGACAGCTGCTGCTGGGCACCGAGCCGTTCGTGCAGGCGCTCACGCCAAAGCTCGCCGCAGTGCAGGACATGATGGAGACGCCACGATTGCAGCGGTTCGCGCATCGGCCTGAATTGGCGAGGCTGTTGCCGGGCGCGGGCGCAGAGAGCAGAGCGCAACGCGACGCGTCGCGTATCCGCCATGCCTACACGCTCGCAGAAATCGCCCGCCACGTCGGCCTTCATTACGCGACGGTGAGCCGGATTGCCAACCGGCCGGTGCATCAAAGCAAGACCTGACCCCGGTCTTGCGGTCTTGCGGTACAATTTGCGA
>C687J26845_10001801_pt1 | contig 12872 bp, 14 predicted proteins | sample RifCSPlowO2_12_FD_26845 | JGI IMG/M metagenome (IMG submission 26845) | reverse complement strand
TGCACAAGCAATCGGTGGACGCCTTCTTCGAGGCCGCCGAGGCGCTCAACCTGCGGATGATCGCCGGCAAGGTGCTGATGGACCGCAACGCCCCGGACTACCTGACCGATACGCCCGAGTCGGGCTACGCCGAGAGCAAGGAACTGATCGAACGCTGGCATGGCAAGGGCCGCCTGCACTATGCCGTCACCCCGCGCTTCGCCGGACCTGTATATGCACACCCACCTGTCGGAGAACCGTCAGGAGATCGAATGGGTCAAGCAGTTGTTCCCCGAGCGCGACCTGGCCAAGCTGGAGCAGCACGGCGTGCGCGTCGGCCTGGGCACCGATGTCGGCGCGGGCACCAGCTTCAGCCAGCTGCAGTCGCTGAATGAGGCGTACAAGGTCATGCAGTTGCAGGGCAACAAGCTCGACCCCTTCAAGTCGTTGTACCTGGCGACCCTGGGCGGTGCCAACGCGCTGTATCTGGACGACAAGATCGGCAACTTCGCCAGCGGCAAGGACGCGGATTTCGTGGTGCTCGACTACAAGGCCACGCCGCTGATCGACTACCGCATGCAACAGGCCAAGAGCCTGGCCGAGAAGCTGTTCGCCCTGTGCATGCTCGGCGACGACCGCGCGATCAAGCAAACCTTCGCCGCCGGCCAGTCGGTGCATTGCAGGGATTGAAGGGGGGAATGTGACCGCTATCCCGTAGGGTGGGTTAGCGGCGCATGGCTGCCACATATGAAACGACACAAGGTTTGAAGCGCCGCGTAACCCACCACAACGGAGCCAAATAGAAACCGTTGGTGGGTTACGCCGCGCGCAGAGTCCTGCGCAACGTCAGATACCAAGTACAGCGCGGCTAACCCACCCTACAGGTCGACCGCCAATCAACGACCGGCAGGATTACGTCCCGGCTTTTTCTTACCAGTCTGTAACAGGTGCGAGAACACCGCGTGCAGGTCGTCGGAGGCGCCCTCCTCGTCGAGGTTGAGCTTGCTGTCGATATGATCCATGTGATGCATCATCAGGCTCACGGCCTTGATCGCATCACGGGCCTCGATGGCATCGATCAGCTGGTTGTGCTCGTCGTAGGAGCAATGCGAACGGCTGCCGCTTTCGTATTGGGCGATGATCAAAGAAGTCTGTGACACCAGACTGCGCTGGAAGCTGATCAGCGGCGCATTCTTCGCCGCCTCGGCCAGTTTCAGGTGGAACTCGCCGGACAGGCGGATACCCGCACCACGGTCGCCACGGGAGAAGCAGGCTTGCTCGTCCTTGACCATCTGCCGCAGTTCGGCCAATTGCTCGGTCGTGGCATGCACGACCGCCAACTCGGTAATCGCACGCTCGACCATGCGCCGCGCGTAGAAGATCTGCCGGGCTTCTTCGACGCTGGGGCTGGCGACCACCGCACCACGATTGGGTCGTAGCAGCACGACGCTTTCATGACCCAGGCGCGACAAGGCGCGGCGGATGATGGTGCGACTAACGCCGAAGATTTCGCCCAAGGCCTCTTCGCTCAGCTTGGTGCCAGGCGCCAGGCGCTGTTCGAGGATGGCGTCGAAGATATGCGCGTAGACGACATCGTCCTGAGTCCCGCTATGGCTGCTTTTTCCGGTACCCGGCTGTTTCTTGAGAGGCTGCAATTGCTCGTTCATTCTGGCTCGCGTTAAAGAGGTTCGGCCTGTTTCCGAGACTCTACTGCTGTTCACCCGGTGACAGGCAAGCAGTACGTGGCGAAAACAGAAAAAATACCGGCANATTGTACACAATTCGATCAGTTCGTTCACGATCTGAACGACCATCNCGATGCCGCGCAGCAATGGNGANCNNCCCTGCCGAATGTTGCCTGCGCGGCAATGCGGCCTGATACCACTAAATTGATTTCTTATAAAAAACGATATTTCTGCAGANAAATCAGCTTAAGGCGCCATTGATCACACTTGTAGTCGCGCAGAAAACACGCGCCGCNAGCGGCCGTAAAATCTCGACCAACAACTTTATCTAGNTGTTTTTAATAGATTTTTAAATATGCAAAGGCTGCAAGTGCCGCACTCAAAGCAGTGCAACACCGCCTGGTATGACACTGATCTGGCATCCGATCGAGAATAGAAAACATTATTTGCTTTTTTTGTATACAACCTCATAATCGCGCCAGTGTAGCTTTCTGACCTTATGGTCAACAAATGAGCCAGTGAGCGCACCCAAACACACCACCTACCTCAGAGAGCCGAAGCGTGCGCAATAACGACTCTGGGTGGTACACAACAAGAGAAATGAGGAGTACCCACTGTGGAAAGCGCTAAACAAGAACAACAGGCGACTCACGTCCAGGGGTTGGTCAACCCAGGCCTGCTCGAGCGGTTTTTCAAGCTGAGCGAGCACCGCACCACGATCAAGACCGAACTGCTGGCCGGCCTGACGACCTTCGTCACCATGGCNTACATCATCTTCGTCAACCCCAGCATCATGGCCAGCGCGGGTATCGATCACGGTGCGGCCTTCGTCGCCACCTGCATCGGTGCGGCGCTGGGTTGCTTCCTCATGGGCCTCTACGCCAACTGGCCGGTTGGCCTGGCACCCGGCATGGGCCTGAATGCCTTCTTCACCTATACCGTGGTCGGCGAGATGGGCTATAGCTGGCAGATTGCCCTGGGCGCCGTGTTCATCTCCGGCGTGCTGTTCATGATCATGAGCCTGTCACGCATCCGCGAATGGTTGCTCAACAGCATCCCCACGAGCCTGCGCTTTGCCATGGGCGCCGGGGTCGGCTTGTTCCTCGGGCTGATCGGCCTGAANACCGCTGGCATCGTCGTCGACAGCCCGGCCACCCTGCTCACCATGGGCTCGTTCGGCGAGCCGACCGCGCTGCTGGCCGCCCTGTGTTTTCTGCTGATCGCGGTACTCAGCCACCGCAACGTGTTCGGCGCCATTCTGTTCAGCATGCTCGGCGTCACCGCCGTGGGCTGGGCCATGGGCCTGGTCGAGTACAACGGCCTGATGTCGATGCCGCCAAGCCTGGCACCGACCTTTCTGGCCATGGATATCGCCGGTGCCTTCAACGTGGCGATGATCAGCGTGATTCTGGCCTTCCTCTTCGTCAACATGTTCGACACCGCCGGTACCCTGATGGGGGTGGCGCACCGCGCCAATCTGGTCGACGAGGACGGCAAGATCCAGAACCTGTCGAAAGCACTGAAGGCCGACAGTACCTCCAGCGTGATCGGCGCCATGGTCGGTTGCCCGCCGGTGACCAGCTACGTGGAAAGTGCCTCGGGCGTTGCCGCCGGTGGACGTACCGGGCTGACCGCGGTCACGGTCGGCGTCCTGTTCCTCGCGGCNATGTTCTTCGCCCCGCTGGCCGGCATGATTCCAGCCTTCGCCACCGCCGGCGCGCTGATCTATGTGGCGATGCTGATGATGAGCGGCATGGCGCATATCGACTGGAAAGACCAGACCGATACCATCCCGGCGATCGTGACCGTGGTGATGATGCCGCTGACCTTCTCCATCGCCAACGGCATCGCCCTGGGCTTCTTGACCTATGCCACGCTGAAGCTGCTGACTGGCCAACGTGACAAGGTTTCGATCAGTCTGTACGTTCTGTGCGTCATCTTTATCGCCAAGTTCGCCTTCTTGTAAGGCCGACCCGGGCAACACCCGAGCCCCGGCGTTGCAGCGCCGGGGCTTTGCCTTAGGCTATGTCGCTGTTAGGTGTTGTATCGCCAGGCGCNAATTGCCTGCGATCCGAAGGAGGGTCCGGGCGGCGTTCCGTGAACTCGGGGCGAGCTTTTCGCCGTATCCGCGAAACGATCAGCAGGCAGCCCTGCGGGCTGCATTCGCCGCGGGGTCGCGCCTCCTACAAGAGATCGCGCACGCCACAGTCAACGGGTACATAGCCTTGCCTTACTCTGGAGACCTGCAATGAGTCTGGAAACCTGGCTGCTGTTCAGCAGCGCCGCGCTGATCGTGATTCTGATCCCCGGGCCGCTGTCACTGCTGATGGTCAGCAACAGCCTGAACTACGGCCTGCGCCGCTCGCTGCCGGCGTTTCTCGGCGGGGTATCGGCCTCGATCTGCCTGCTCAGCGCCTCGGCGCTGGGCCTCGGCGCCCTGCTGCTGGCCTCGGAGCAGTTGTTCAGCGCCCTGAAGATCGTCGGCGCGCTCTACCTGTTCTACCTCGCCTGGCAGAGCTGGCAGGCCTCGCGCCAGGCCGCCAAGCCGGTCAGCAGCGAGGAGCAAGCGGTCAACCCGGGCTTTGCCGCGATGTTCTGGAAGGCCTTCGGCCTGGGCGCCAGCAACCCCAAGGACATCCTGTTCTTCGCCGCCTTCCTGCCGCAGTTCATGAGCGCCGAGCGGCCGATGCTGACCCAGCTGCTGGTGATGATCGCCACCTGGGCAGTGCTCGATCTGAGCTGCAAACTGTTCTATGGCCTCGGCGCCCGTGGCGCGGCGCGCTACCTGCGTTCGGGCAAAGGCCAGGTGTGGTTCAACCGGGTCAGCGCGGCCCTGTTTGGCGGTGCTGGCGCGGCCTCGTTGCTGAGCCGCTGATGCCAGGCGTGTGGTGGCGCACTTGACGCGCCGCAGCCCACCTTCAATACCCCGCGTTACCCCAGCCGCGCTTCCGTCGAGGCCTCGCCATCAACCGGCAAGACGCTGGCGAAACAACGCCTGATGCTCACGGCACTGCTGAGCCGCCAGCAGGAACACGCCATGGCCGCCGCGCTCGAACTCCAGCCAGGTGAAGTCGACTTCCGGGTATAGGGCGCTGACATGCACCTGGCTGTTGCCGACTTCGACGATCAGCAAGCCCTTGTCAGTCAGATGATCGGCCGCCTCGGCCAGCATGCGCCGTACCAGATTCAGTCCATCCTCGCCGCAGGCCAGGCCCAGGGCCGGCTCGTGCTGGTATTCGGCCGGCATATCGGCGAAATCCTCGGCATCGACGTAGGGCGGGTTGGATACGATCAAATCGAAACGCTGCCCCGGCAACCCGTCAAAGCCATCACCCTGCACGGTGTAGACGCGCTCATCCAGCTGGTGCCGCTCGATATTCTGGTTGGCCACCTCCAGCGCCTCATACGACAGGTCAGCCAATACCACCTCGGCCTCGGGGAACTCGTAGGCACAGGCGATGCCGATGCAGCCGGAGCCGCTGCACAGGTCGAGAATCCGCGCAGGTTCCTCGGGGAGCCAGGGATAGAAATGTTGCTCGATCAGCTCGGCAATCGGTGAGCGGGGGATCAGCACGCGCTCATCGACGATGAATGGCAGGCCACAGAACCAGGCCTCGCCCAGCAGGTAGGCAGTCGGTACGCGCTCCTCGATGCGCCGCTTGAGCAAGGCTTGCAGATGCGCCTGCTCGTCATCNTCCAGGCGGCAGTCGAGGTAGCTGTCAGCGATCTCCCAGGGCAGATGCACCGCACCCAGCACCAACTGGCGGGCCTCGTCCCAGGCATTGTCGCTGCCGTGACCGAAGAACAATTCTTCGCGATTGAAACAGCTGACAGCCCAGCGGATGTAATCACGCAGGGTCCGTAAACGGGTAGGCACGGCAGTCACAAGAGTCTCTCCTGGCAAAAGTTGCCGCAGTTTAGCCGAACCGCCCGAGCATGACGTATGGCCGCAATTAAATACCGTGCGGCCCATGCGACTCCGTGTCGCAGCGTCAGGCGTTCCGATAGAATCTGCGCCGATTTCTTAACCCTTCCCTACCCCTTCCTTCCGAGATCCACCCCAAATGGTCATAGAACCCTTCTCGCTCACGGGCTTGCTCGTGCTGGCGATATTCCTGCTTGGCATGACGCTTATCGTTTTTGAAGCACAACTGGAGATGGATAAATTCAAGCCGGCCATGTTCATGATGTCCGGCTTGATCGTCATCGGCGCCCACTACGCCATCAACGACCCCAACGGTTTCCAGTATTTCCTCCACGCGCAAAGCGAAACCAAGGAAGAGCTGTTCGGCCTGATCGCCTTCATGGCGTTCATGTGGATGGTGGTCGAACTGCTCAACGAGCGGAACGTGTTTACCGCGCTGAACGGCTACCTGATGCGCAAGGGCCTGGGTGCCAAAGGCATGTTCTGGGCCACTGGTGCCCTGTCGGCGCTGCTCTCGCCGTTTCTCAACAACATCACCACCGCGATGATCTTCGGTAAAACGGTGAAAAGCATCTCCACCAACCAGCGTTACACCCATGTGGCGCTGTGCAACATCGTCGTGGCGTCCAACAGCGGTGTGTGGTTTCTCGGCACCTCGACCAGCCTGATGGTGGTGCTGGCGGGCAAGATCAGCATCGCCGGGCTGTTGCTGTTGATTCCCTCGGCACTGATCGGCTGGCTGCTGTGCGCCGCCACCCTGCATTTCTTCTATCTGCGCAAGCTGGATGGCAAGGATCTGATCCACCTGGCCGATCCCTCGGAAACCGCCCTCAAGCCCGGAGGCGCGGGGCTGGCCATCGTTGGTTTCTTCGCGGTGGTCGGCGCGGTGCTGTGCAACATCCTGCTCAAGGTCAGCATCGAATTCGCCATCGGCATCGGCCTGGGCCTGGTTGCGCTCTATGCCTGGTTGCTGATGCGCCGCGGCATCGAACTGCCCTGGCAGGATCAACTGCAGAAGGTCGAATGGAACGCCCTGCTGTTCTTTATCGGCATCATCACCTCGGTCGCCTGCCTCAACCACGTCGGCTGGCTGACCTATATCTCGCAACTGTTCGAGGTCATGAGCCCAACCGGGGTCAACGTGATTCTCGGCATAGCCTCGGGGGTCATGGATAACGTGCCGGTCGAAGCCGCCGCCCTGATGTCCAACCCGCAACTGGGTCTCGATCAGTGGGCACTGAACGCCTTGATGGTCGGGATTGGCGGCTCGTTGACCGTGGTCGGCTCGGCCGCCGGGGTCATGGCCATGTCGCTGGACAAGAGCTACAGCTTCGGCGTGCACCTGAAGTTCCTGCCGGCCATCCTGGTCAACTTCCTCGGTTCACTGGGCATCTGGTACCTGCAGTTCCAGCTATTCGGCCTCTATTGACCGAACCACGCCCGGCGACCTGCCGGGCGCTCACTCGGTTTTCTTGCGCCGCGGCGCGCGCGCGGATGGCTCATTCGGCTCATTCGGCTCGCGCCTGAGTTCGCGAAACACCGCGATGGAAACCGCCAGGGCGAACAACAACCAGAAATGTGCGGAAAACAGTGACAACAAATCCATAAGCAACTCCTTTTGCGTACGACTCCAGACCCTCTGGATAGGTTCGATTCTGTTCGTCGCCGCGTTAGCGCGCAAGGCCGCGCGCCGAAGAGGTTCACAGCAGCGTCACACAGGCGGACAATGAACGCTGTCGTCCGCGCCAGCGAGGAGTTAGGTCATGTCTCATCCGCAAACACTGTTTCAGCTCACAGGGCGCAGCCATGCCCCCGCCACCCTGGGCAATGCGACCCTGCTGATCATCGACGCCCAGGAGGAGTACCGCAGCGGCGTGCTGCAACTGCCAGGGCTCGATCCGGCACTCGCGGAGATCGCCAAACTGCTGACCGCCGCGCGTAACACCGGCGCCTCTATCGTCCACGTCAAGCACCTGGGCATTCCCGACGGTCTGCTCGACCCCCGCGGCCCCCGCGGCCACCACCTGCCTGAGGTGGCACCGCTGCCCGGCGAGATCGTGGTGGAGAAACGCATGCCCAATGCCTTCTCCGGGACCGACTTACATGACCAGCTGCAAGCGCTTGGCCACCTCGATCTGATCGTCTGCGGCTTCATGACCCACTCGAGCATCAGCACCACGGTGCGCGCGGCCAAGGACTATGGCTATCGCTGCACGGTGGTCGATGCCGCCTGCGCCACCCGCGACCTACCGACACTGGACGGCAAGGTCATCAGCGCCGCCGACATGCACCGCGCAGAGATCATTGCCCTGGCTGACAACTTCGCGGCGGTGGTGGCGCAAGCCAGCGCCCTGATCTGAACCCAGACCAGGTCACAACCTGCGGCCATGCCTGGCATGCCGCCGGAACCACCACACCATCTGCCGGTCATACCGCCGATACCCACTGAGGAAATCGGAATGAAATTATCCGATGGTTTCGATGCTCGCCGCCTGCGCCCACGCGGTCCGGGTAACTGGCGCATGCGCCTCGCAGCCATACTGGCAGCCCTGTTTGCCGCCTTCGGCGTGCTGTTGGCGATGGCCGGCGCAGCCAGCCTGCTCGGCCGGGCACCAGCGCTCGGCGCGCTGAACGATTCGACCGGCGCAGCCGCGGTACTGCTGGTATTCGGTTTGTTCCTGCTGTGGGCCGGCATCGCGGTGTGGCGCCTGTGTCGACGCCGCCTGCGCCGTCCCAGCGATTTGAGCATGGCCCCCCACCTGATGAAGAAACGCGACTGAACCTTCCTTCGATCAAGGCGGCACGAAAGCCTCAGAGGGCGTGAAAATAGCGAGCGCCGTAGCGAGAGCCTCTCCAGGCGGCCGCAATAGGCGAGAGTTTTTTCACAAGCGCCCAGCCTTGGTTACACTAGCGGCCTTCGCGGAGGCCCAGATGCAAGACGACAGCAGAGACGATAACGACAGCGCCCTGTTCAAGGCCGAGTTGCGCGGCGTCAAGCCGATCAAACACGACCGCGCCGATACCGGCAAAGCCAAGCCCGACCGCAAACAGCTGGCCAGCCTGCGCCAGGCGGCGACCGTGCGCGTGGATACGGTCAAGGTCGATGGCCTGTCCGATCAGTTCGTCATCGACGTAGGCGCCGAAGACCCGCTGTACTGGGCCGCCAATGGCGTGCAGGAAGGCCAGATGCGCAAGCTTAAACTCGGCCAGATCAGCTTCGATGGCAGCCTTGACCTGCACGGCATGACCGTGGAAAAAGCCCGCGACACCCTGTGGGAGTTCCTCGCCGAAGCCACCAAGCTGGAAGTGCGCTGCGTGCGCATCACCCACGGCAAGGCAGTGCGCATGGATGGGCGCAAACCGATGATCAAAAGCCATGTCAACACCTGGCTGCGCCAGCATCCCCAGGTGCTGGGGTTCACCTCCTGCGTGGCCAAGCATGGCGGCACCGGTGCGGTTTATGTGCTGCTCAAGCGCACCATGATGGATGGCCGCGACGAATAGCTATCGAGCGGGGAAACGCGGCGCATGGGCTTCGTGCTCGACGCGCAGGCCGTTCACCACGAACGACACCGCATGATAGAGCCCCACCAGCAGCAGGCATTCGATCAACTGCTCCTCGCAGTAATGCTTGCCTAGCCGCTGCCACAGCCCATCGTCCACCGTCGAACCGGCATGCAGGCTATCGGCCAACGCCAGCAGCGCCTGCTCCGCAGCGTTCCACAGGCTTGCATTGGTGCTGGCAGCGCAGGTATCGGCAAGTTGCGGCTCACTGAAGCCGGCCTTGCCATTGAAGGCCGCGACATGCACGCCCCACTCGTACTCGGCGCCACAGATTGCGCTGGTGCGCAGAATCAGCAATTCGCGCTCACGCAGACTGATGCTGCCCCGATCGAGCAAGCCGCCGGCAAGAAAGCGCTGCAACACCCGCGGGTTATGCGCCATGCTGCGGAACAGCCTCAAGGGCGGTACGCCGGGCGGCATTATCCGGTCGAACGCCGCTTGAATCTCAGGAGCATAAGGGGGTGGTGCTGGCTGAATACGCGGGCTGTTCATAGGCAAATCTCCTATCGGGCTGTTAAGCTACTAAAAACGTAGCAATGCCAATATAGGGCGCTACTAAAAAAGAAGCAAGGAGACCTGATGAACGTAGTAAAACCCGGGCAACGGGTTCGCGGCTCCAGCACTGGCAGGCCGATCATGGTCTTACTCGACCTGCTCGGCAGACGCTGGAGCCTGCGTATCCTCTGGGAATTACACCAGAGCCCGGCCAACTTCCGTGAGCTGCAAAGCCGCTGCGAAGGTTTGTCGCCTTCGGTGCTCAATACCCGCCTGAACGAGTTACGCGAGACGCGCTTGCTGGAAAATGGCGACCAGGGCTACCAATTGTCCCGCGTGGGCATGGAGCTGATCGAGCAGTTCCTGCCGCTGACCCAATGGGCCGAAAGCTGGGCCGCCAATCTGGAGCCGCCCGAGGAAAACTGAGGTCGATCTCTTGCCAGCCCGGCAGCGCCGCCCTACCCTGCGCCTCTGCACTCCTCCTTTAGAAAGGCTCACAGGAAGATCCATGTCCCTGGAACAAAACTACACCGCAATCCTCGGTCAACTCGGCGAAGACGCGTCCCGCGAAGGCTTGCTCGACACCCCCAAGCGTGCCGCCAAGGCCATGCAGTACCTCTGCCGCGGTTATCAGCAGACCCTGGAAGAAGTCACCAACGGCGCGTTGTTCAGCTCCGACAACAGTGAGATGGTGCTGGTCAAGCACATCGAGCTGTACTCGTTGTGCGAGCACCATCTGCTGCCGTTCATCGGCAAAGCCCACGTCGCCTACATTCCGAACGGCAAGGTGCTCGGCCTGTCCAAGGTCGCGCGGATCGTCGACATGTATGCCCGCCGCCTGCAGATCCAGGAAAACCTCAGCCGGCAGATCGCCGAAGCCATCCAGGAGGTCACCGACGCCCTAGGCGTCGCCGTGGTGATCGAGGCCCAGCACATGTGCATGATGATGCGCGGCGTAGAAAAGCAGAATTCCTCGATGGTCACCTCGGTGATGCTCGGTGAATTTCGCGACAACGCCGCCACCCGCAGCGAATTTCTCAGCCTGATCAATAACTGATCAGCACCATGAGAAAACCGGGCTAACGGCAATCATCAGCCAGCTGTAGACGACCCGTCTTTTGTCGGATGGGTCGGGCGCAGCTTCTAGTGCGCGGCTTCGCTCTGAAAATCCCCCACAAGCAGCGGCGCAGCTGCGGCGAACAAATGCGGATAGACCGCCGCCAAATGGCCGAAGAACAGCGCTTGCGGCACGTCGGCGAAGCGGCCATGGTCGACCAGATACTCCATGTAACGCTGGCCCTCCTGGTTGAACGGATGGAACACGCTGTCGACAAGCCCATCGAACTCCAGCGGCGCCACCTTGAATAGCCGGCACAACTCCAGATTGAACGCCGGGGTGGCCTTGACCCAGCGCCCCTGCAGATACAACTCGGTATAGCCGTGCATCGCGAACACCTCGCTGCGCAGCAGTTCCAACAGTCGCGGAGTGGCCAGATGGTTACGCACATCGGCCAGACCGATTCGCGCCGGAATCCCGCAATGCCGCGCACAGGCCGCCAGCAGCGTGGCCTTCGGCACGCAGTAGCTCTCGCCACTGAGTAGCGCATGGCTGCCTTTCAGCGTTTGCGGATCACGACTGAATGTATAAGGGTTGTAGCGAATACCATCGCGCACCGCGTAATACAGCCTGACCGCCTGCTCAACCGGATCGCGACTGCTGCCGCGCGACTTTTCAGCGAACGCCACCAGCGCCGGGTGGTCACTATCGATGCAGCGGCCGGGCTCCAGGTATTCACGCATTGGTGGTTCTCCGTGATAGAGCACCCAGTCTAACGGCGCCGCGCAAGCGCATGTCACGACTATTCGGCCAAGCTCGGCGTCCTTGTCGCCGTCTTCGTGTGGATGCCGACTAAACTCAGAGGTTGTGAAAATACCGAACGCCGTAGCGAGAGCGTCTCCGGGTGTTCGCGGCAAGGCGCGTTACGCGAAAAATGGGGAAGTTTAGTGAGCTAAATGACCCTGTTTTTTGCGTAACGCAACGCCAGCAGCGGACGCCAGGGGGCGGTCGCAGTAGGTGAGAGTTTTTTCACAAGCTCTCAGCACTGTTCTTTTCAGCCCGTCGTCATGGAGGATTTTGCATGCTCGTTGTCTGGTTACTCGTTCTGCTGGTTGGCACGGCCTACCTGGCCCACCGCCGCACTGCCCCGCTGCCCGCCCTCGGCGGGGTGGCCGCCTACCTGGTCCTGATGAGCCAGTTCAGTCACGCTCCCGGTTGGCTGTTGCTGGCCTTCTGGCTATTGCTCCTGGCTGTGACGCTACCGCTGGTGCTGCCGGAACAACGGCGAAAATTGCTCAGCGCGCCCATTTTCGCCTGGTTTCAGCGGGTACTGCCACCCATGTCGGATACCGAACGCGATGCCATCGAAGCCGGCACAGTCTGGTGGGACGGCGAACTGTTCAGCGGCCGCCCGGACTGGGACAAACTGCTGGCCTACCCCAAGGCGCAACTGAGCGAGGAGGAGCAAGCCTTTCTCGACGGCCCCACCGAAGAACTCTGCGCCATGGTCAGCGACTGGCAGATCGGCCAGCAAATGGACTTGCCCGCCAAGGCCTGGGAACACATCAAGCAGCACGGTTTTTTCGCCCTGATCATCCCCAAGGAATATGGCGGCAAGGGCTTTTCCGCCTACGCCCACTCCCAGGTGGCGATGAAACTGGCCACCCGCAGCGGCGACCTGGCCTCCACCGTGATGGTGCCCAATTCCCTCGGCCCGGCAGAGTTGCTGCTGCATTACGGCACCGACGAGCAGCGCCAGCACTACCTGCCGCGCCTGGCCCGCGGCGATGACATCCCCTGCTTCGCCCTCACCGGCCCGCTGGCTGGCTCGGATGCCGGGGCCATGCCGGACAGCGGAATCATCTGCAAGGGTCAGTGGCAAGGCGAGGAAGTGCTCGGTCTGCGCCTGACCTGGGAAAAGCGCTACATCACCCTGGGCCCGGTCGCGACCCTGCTCGGACTGGCATTCAAGGCCTACGACCCGGATCATTTGCTCGGCGAGCAGGAAGACCTCGGCATCAGCCTGGCCCTGGTGCCAACCGACACGCCGGGCGTGGAAATCGGTCGCCGTCACCTGCCACTCGGCGCTGCTTTCATGAACGGACCGAACTCGGGGAAAGACGTGTTCATCCCGCTGGACTGCCTGATCGGCGGCCAGGACATGCTC
>C687J26845_10001794_pt1 | contig 12898 bp, 14 predicted proteins | sample RifCSPlowO2_12_FD_26845 | JGI IMG/M metagenome (IMG submission 26845) | reverse complement strand
ACCGACAGTTCGTTTTCCAGGCCCGAGCCTTCTTCAACGGTGATCACGCCTTCTTTACCGACTTTTTCCATGGCTTCGGCAATGATGTCGCCGATGGAGGTGTCGGAGTTGGCGGAAATGGTACCGACCTGGGCGATCGCCTTGGTGTCGGCGCACGGCTTGGATTGGGCTTTCAGCTGAGCAACGATGGCGATGGTCGCCTTGTCGATGCCGCGCTTGAGGTCCATCGGGTTCATGCCGGCAGCGACGGCTTTCAGGCCTTCGTTGACGATCGACTGAGCCAGTACGGTGGCGGTGGTGGTGCCGTCGCCNGCGTCATCGTTGGCGCGCGAAGCCACGTCCTTGACCAGCTGGGCGCCCATGTTTTCGAAGCGGTCTTTCAGCTCGATTTCTTTGGCGACGGAAACGCCGTCCTTGGTGATGGTCGGAGCGCCGAAGCTCTTCTCGATGATCACGTTACGGCCTTTCGGGCCGAGGGTCGCTTTAACGGCGTCAGCCAGGACGTTTACACCGGCGAGCATTTTCTTGCGGGCGGAGTCGCCAAACTTAACTTCTTTAGCAGCCATGATGGATATTCCTCAAAATTCGTTTTGGTGGAACGCGATACGCTGTGGCGGAGACGGCAATCAGGCTTCGAGAACGGCCAGGATTTCGCTCTCGCTCATGACCAACAGCTCTTCGCCGTCGACCTTGATGGCATTGCTGCCGGAGTAAGGACCAAACACCACTTTGTCACCGACCTTGACGGCCAGTGGGCGTACTTCGCCGTTGTCCAGCACGCGACCGGTGCCTACCGCGACGATTTCGCCCTGGTTCGGCTTCTCGGCAGCGGAACCCGGCAGCACGATGCCGCCTGCGGTTTTGGTCTCTTCTTCGCTGCGACGGATCACGACGCGGTCATGCAGAGGACGAAGCTTCATTGTCGATCTCTCCCAAATAGGTTGTTTACATCGGCCGGTGTTCACACCAGCGGGTTAGCAAAGTCCGGCGGNGCCGGTTGCGCTGCACCGAAGTACAACGCGGAAGTCTGTTCTGCCGAAACCGGCAGAAAACCTTGCGGTGACCGCTACATAAGGGCGCACAAGGGGATTTCAAGGGTCAGCGCTAATTTTTTTTGCTGTCGATGCACAGCTGCATCGGCATATTGAGACCAGCCCGGCGAGCAGAAACCGCCACGCAGGGGGGCAACTGCCCCGCCCACCATTGCCGTNCCGCCGAGGCGTGCACCCAGGCGTCAGAGGTTGTGAAAATATCGAGCGCCGTAGCGAGAACGTCTCCTGGTGTTCGCGGCAAGGCGCGTTACGCGAAAAACGGGGGAGTTTAGTGAGCTAAATGACCCTGTTTTTCGCATAGCGCAACGCCAGGGGGCGGTCGCAGTAGGCGAGAGTTTTTCCACAAGCCCTCAGTCGTGACGCTTGAATTCACCTTCCAGCACATTCGGCTGGGCCGCACCCGGTCGCGTCTGCCCCGAGCGCGCCGCCAGATCATCGGCAAAGGCCCGCTGGCGCATGGCCTGCTCGGCCGCACGCAGGCGAATTTTATTGACCAGCAGACGGCGGGTGAAGGGGATCAGGCAGAACACGCCGAAGATGTCGCTGATGAAACCCGGCAACAGCAACAGGCCGCCGCCAACCGCAATCAGCAACCCCTCGAGCATTTCCTGCTCGGGCAGCTCGCCGCGCGCCAGTTTCTCTCGCGCGCGCCAGGCGGTGGCGACACCGGCAACGCGCAGCAGGATGCTGCCGAGGATCGCCGTGCCTATGACCAGCAGCAACGTCGGCAGCACGCCAATGGCGCTGCCGACCTGGATCAGCAGCGCCAGTTCGATGATCGGGAACAACAAGAACAAAAACAGAAAAACACGCATCAAGGATTCCTTAGCGGAAGAACGGCTTCCAGTAAGAGTGAAATATGGGATGTTGCGCTTAATTCAAGCTGAAACAGCGCCACCGGTCGGCCAGACGTCTGCCCGAGCCAGCTGAACAAAGGCCTGGCGCACCTCCGCGGGAGTGTTACAGGGTGTGGCAAAGGCCAGCCAGTACACGCCTTGGCCGATGCGCAGGTGGAAACCCTCGCTGTCGATACCCACCAGTGCGGCCGGCACCTGGGTCGGCAAGCCGGCCAGCGCGACATAATGGCCGATGGCACTGGCATGGTCACTGTTCATGTGCTCCAGCATGCCCAGCTCGCTTTCACCAGCCCCGACTGCCNCAGCGAACGGGTTGGCCAGCGCCACGTGGTCCAGCCAGTGAATCGCGCCNAAACCACCGATGTAGCGCCAGCGCACCGGCGCCAGCACCCAGAAATCGAAATCATGGGCGCGGTGATAATCCTGCGATTCGGGAAAATAGCGGTAATAACGCCGGGCTGCCGCCTCGATTGCGGCCTGGTCACACAATTGTCGTGCTTCGGCGAGTAGCGTGAGACGACCGACCGCCTGCACATCCTCGGCGCCACGCTCACCGACAAACAGCGAGCACTTGGCGTCCTGCTTGAGGTTATGGGTGTGCTGGGCGATACGGCTGATCAGGATCAGCGGCCAGCCCTGAGCGTCCAGGCAGTAGGGCACCACTGATCCGAAAGGAAAGCCCGGCATGGCCTTCGAATGAGTCGAGAGCACCCCACGGTATTCCTTGAGCAGCAATTCTCGGGCATGCTTAACGGCTTTCACGCTCACCTTATGACTCCTTGCAAAGAATCCGTCACTAACGGACAGGCGCCCTAGAATAGCTGTTACAGCGCGCCAGCGGGGCTACACGACACACCTTGAGGGGATACGCGATGCAACTCAAAGACAAAGTTATCATCATCACCGGTGGCTGCCAGGGTCTGGGCCGCGCCATGGGCGAATACCTGGCGGGCAAAGGCGTGAAACTGGCGCTGGTCGATCTCAACCAGGAAAAACTCGACGAAACCGTGGCCGCCTGCAAGGCCTATGGCGTGGAAGCACGCGCCTACCTGTGCAACGTGGCCAACGAAGAGCAGGTGACCCACATGGTCGCCCAGGTTGCCGAAGATTTCGGTGCGATCAATGGCCTGNTCAACAACGCCGGCATCCTGCGTGACGGCCTGACCATCAAGGTCAAAGACGGCGAAATGAGCAAGATGAGCCTGGCCCAGTGGCAGTCGGTGATCGACGTCAACCTGACCGGNGTNTTCCTCTGCACCCGCGAAGTGGCGGCGAAGATGATCGAACTGCANAACCAGGGCGCGATCGTCAANATCTCCTCCATCTCCCGCGCCGGCAACATGGGCCAGGCCAACTATTCCGCGGCCAAGGCTGGCGTGGCCGCCGACACCGTGGTCTGGGCCAAGGAACTGGCGCGTTACGGCATTCGTGTGGCCGGCGTGGCGCCCGGCTTTATCGAAACCGAGATGGTCGCCAGCATGAAACCGGAAGCGCTGGAGAGAATGACCGCGGGCATCCCNCTGCGGCGCATGGGCAAACCGGCCGAGATCGCCCATTCGGTGGCCTACATCCTCGAGAACGACTACTACACCGGTCGCATCCTCGAGCTGGACGGCGGCTTGCGCATGTAACTTCACTGATCGCCTGGCCAGTAGCNGAACCAAACCGCAGCACGCGGGGCAATCCGGGCNGNCCCCAGCGCAAAAAATGCCGCGTTCCTGTCGAAGGGAACGCGGCATTTTCATTTGCACNCACAGCGAGACTGTTTTACTGGCGTGACCTGTTTACTTGCACAAGCTCAACTGGCCTGGACCAGATGCACCACCCGCTGCGGGAACGGAATACCGATACCGGCGTCGCTCAGGCGCTCCTTGGCCAGCTCGGTGAATTCGAAGGTCACCGGCCAGAAATCCGCNGTCGCCACCCATACCCGCAGTGACAGGTTGACCGCGCTATCCCCCAGCCCCGTGACGAACACCGCCGGAGCCGGATCGCGATGAATGCGCGGATCCTCGGCGATCTTCAGCAGCACATCGCGGGCTTTCCTGATGTCGCTGGAGTAGTCGATGCCCAGATTGATGTCGACGCGGCGCGTGGCTTCGCGCGAATAGTTGGTGATATTGCCGTTGGACAGACTGCCGTTCGGCACTATCACCACCTTGTTGTCGGCGGTTTTCAGGGTCGTGTGAAAAATATGGATGCTGTCGACGCTGCCCGCTACGCCCTGCCCTTCGATCCAGTCGCCGGCGCGGAACGGACGGAACAGCATGATCAGCACGCCACCGGCGAAGTTCGCCAGACTGCCTTGCAGGGCCAGGCCGATGGCCAGGCCGGCGGCACCGATCACCGCAATAAAGGAGGTGGTTTCCACGCCGATCATCGAGGCCACGCTGACCAGCAGCAGCACCTTGAGCACGATGCTGGCCAGGCTGCCAATGAAGCTGTGCAACGCACGGTCGACGTTGCGGNGATCCAGCACAGCGCCGACTTTATGGGTCAGCGTATTGATCAGCCACCAACCGACCAGCAGGGTGATGACCGCCAGGGTCAGCTGACCGCTGTATTGCAGCACCACCGGCAGCCAGCTCTCGGACATTTTCACCAGTTGCTCGACATTCATCTCCATTTGCCACTCCTTTTCGACGCTTAAAACGCGACCGCCATGGCAAGCCATGGCGGTCGCTTTACAATCATTGCCGCCGCGCCACCCGGGCCCGGCGGGCTTGCCGCATCAGTCGCGGAAGTTGTTGAATTGCAGCGGCATGCCGAAGTCCTTGGCGCGCAGGGCGGCGATCGCCTCCTGCAGGTCATCGCGCTTCTTGCCGGTAATGCGCACCTGCTCGCCCTGGATGGCGGCCTGCACCTTGAGCTTGCTGTCCTTGATGTGGGCGACAATTTTCTTCGCCAGTTCCTTNTCGATGCCTTCGCGCAGGGTCATCTCCTGCTTGACGCTCTTGCCCGAGGGGTAGGCGTCCTTGAACTCCAGACACTGCACATCGATCTTGCGCTTTACCAGGCAGAGCTTGAGAATCTCGACCATCTGCTCCAGCTGGAAATCCGCATCGGCCGTCAGGTTGACGGTCAGGTCTTTGAGCTCGAAGCTGCCTTTACCGCGCAGGTCATAACGACGCTCAAGTTCCTTGAGGGCGTTGTCGACAGCATTGGTGACTTCGTGTTTGTCCAGTTCGGACACCACGTCGAACGAGGGCATGGTATTCCTCCAGATAGACGGCGCGACCCAGATCACGGACGGGCCACGCGTGACTTGTTGACGGTTGAAAAACCCGGCCATTATATATCGATAGCGGCAAAGACTGCCCGGCGATGTACCGGGCCCATGCGACTTCCTCCTACGAGCCTGCCCATGCCCAACCCCCATCTCAGCATCCTGGTGGTGGACGACGCCAAGTTCTCCAGTGCCATGATCGGTCGCGCCCTGAGCCAGGTCGGCTACCAGGATATACGCTTCGCCAACAGCGCCGCGCAAGCCATCAAGCTGCTCGAACAGCGCCCGGCCAGCGTGCTCCTGGCGGACTGGTTGATGCCGGAAATGGATGGCCTGGAACTGACCGGGCGGGTTCGTCAGCTGGATGAAATGGCCGATCACTACACCTACGTCATGCTGCTGACCGGCAAGGAAGGTGAAAACGTACTGGGCGAAGCCTTCGACCGAGGGGTCGACGACTTCATCAACAAGGCGCAGATGAATGAGCAACTGGTGCCGCGGGTCTATGCCGCCGACCGCCTGTGCAACACCCTGCAACGCCTGCTGCAGGAAAACCGCCTGCTGACGGAAAACATCGCCAGCATGGAACAGCGCAATCTGGTCGATACGCTTACCGGCCTGGGCAACGCACGCTACCTGCGGCAGAAGCTGCTCGACAGCCTGCGCCAGATCGAGTCGCGCGGCGGCGCGCTGTGTTACCTGTTGATCGGCCTGCAGGAGGCCAGCGAACTGCGCCAGCGTCATGGCGACGGTTTCTACACCGAGCTGCTGCATGGCGTCGCCCGCCGTCTGCAGCAACTGGTGCGCCCGCTGGACGTGCTGGTGCGCCTGGACGACAACCATTTCGCCCTGATTACCCTGCTCGAAGACCTCCACGAGTGCTCGCCGAGCAGCTTCAAGCGCCTGCACGAAGGGCTCAACCTCAAGGCGTTCAAGACCAGCGAAGGCTTCGTCAGCCTCAAGGCCGGAATCTGCCTGGTCGGCCTCGACGCCAAAGCCCTGCCCATCGGCCCGGAGAGCCTGATCGCCCATGCGAGCAAGCTGCTGGCGGAGTCTTACGCCACCGGCCGGGTCGCCGCCGTGCGCCTGCCGCATGCAACCTAGCAAGCCGGCCATGAGCTGGCATGTCCTCGGCGCCGGCAGCCTGGGCTGCCTCTGGGCCGCACGCTTGGCGCGAGCCGGCGTGCCGGTGCAGCTGATCCTGCGCAACCCGGGCCGTCTCGCGGCTTATCAACGCGCAGGCGGCCTGACCCTGGTCGAACAGGGACAGGCCCGGCGTTACGCCGTGCCGGGGCAGACCGCCGCCGATTCGGCGCCAATCCAGCGTCTACTGCTGGCGTGCAAGGCCTACGACGCCGAAAGCGCCATTGCCAGTATCGCCCCGCGCCTGGCGCCAGGCGCCGAGCTGGTGCTTCTGCAAAACGGCCTGGGCAGCCAGGAGGCCGTGGCCGCCCGGGTACCCCAGGCGCGCTGCATTCTTGCCTCAAGCACCGAAGGCGCCTTTCGCGATGGCGCCGCTCCCGAAGGAGAATGGCGGGTGGTGTTCGCCGGCCAGGGCCACACCTGGCTCGGCGATCCGCTCGACGACCAGCCACCGGCTTGGCTGGCTGAGCTCGAGCGCAGTGGCATTCCCCACCAGTGGAGCCCGGATATTCTCAGCCGGCTCTGGCGCAAGCTGGCACTGAACTGCGCGATCAATCCACTGACCGTGCTCTACGATTGCCGCAACGGCGGCCTCANTGACCACCAGGCGGAGGTGGCCACGCTCTGCGCCGAACTCGGTCAGCTGCTGCAAACCTGTGGCCAGCCCGCCGCCGCGGTGGACCTGCATGCCGACGTGCAGCGGGTGATCCAGGCTACCGCGGCGAACTACTCCTCGATGCACCAGGATGTCGCCCAGGGCCGGCGCACCGAAGTTGCCTACCTGCTGGGCCATGCCTGTGCCACGGCGCAACGCCAGCGCCTGGTCTTGCCGCACTTGACGGCGCTGCATGAGCGCCTGCTGCAGTACCTTGACGCACACGGATTGCCCAGCCATTAAGCCGCGCGTTACCCTGCTCGAACTTCCTCGCCACTGCGACTCGCCCGCCCATGCCATTGCGCCAGCGCCTCGAAAATCTGCCAGTCGGCCGCAAACTGCTCGCCGCGCTCCTGGTATTGCTGGCCGCCGTGTTGCTGATGGCCAACCTGGCGTTCATCAGCGCGGCCTACTGGATTTCCCAGCAGAGCGTCGCCCCGCAGGCCTTGCACACCCTCGGTCAACTGATCGCCAGCCCCACCCTGGCTCAGGAGGCGCTGGGTTCGGCGAGTGCTGCCCAAGCCCTGCTGCAACGCCTGGATGACTACCCGCCACTGCGCGCCGCGGTGATCTACGACAGCAATGGCGCGAGTCTGGCGCAACTGCAACGCGGGGAATTCCTCGACTTGCCCCGGCGTGTCGAGCAATTGGACAGCTGGCGCCTTGGCGAATTGCGCACCAACCTGCTGGTCGAACTGCCGCAGCCCGACGCACGCCCCGGCCACCTGCTGCTGGTCGCCTCCGGCGAACTGCCCGGCGCCTTCTATACCGGAACCCTGACCGCCAGCCTGGCGATTCTTGCGTTCAGCGTGCTGCTCTGGCTGCTGGTGGCGCGGCAGATCCGCCGCCTGGTGACCAAGCCGATCCGCCGCCTGGAAGAACTGTCGCGCCAGGTCACCCGCGAGGAGAACTATTCCCTGCGGGCCAGACGCGGCAATCAGGACGAGATCGGCAGCCTGGCCGATGCCTTCAATACCATGCTGATGCGCATCGAGGCGCGCGAGCAGCAGCTCAAGCGCGCCCGCGACGATGCCCAGGCTGCATTCGATCAGGCCCAGAGCCTGGCCGAAGAAACCCGCCACTCCAACCGCAAGCTGGAAATGGAGGTACAGGTACGCAGCAAGATCGAGAAGAAGCTCACCGGCTTTCAGAAATACCTCAACAGCATCATCAACTCCATGCCCTCGGCCCTGATTGCCCTCGACGAACAGCTCTACGTCACCCAGTGGAACCAGGAGGCCAGCGCCCTCTCCGGCACGCGCCTGACGGAGGCGCTGAACCAGCCGGTGTTCCTCGCCTTCCCGCCGTTAAAGCCCTTCCTGCCGATACTCAAACGCACCGTCGAGCAACACAAGGTGGAGAAGATCGAGCGAGTGACCTGGAGCAAAGACGAAGACCCGCATCACTACGCCCTGACCTTTTACCCGCTGATGGGCGGCAGTGGCCGCGGCGTGGTGATCCGCATCGACGACATCACCCAACGCCTGAACATGGAAGAGATGATGGTGCAGTCGGAGAAGATGCTCTCGGTCGGNGGCCTGGCTGCCGGCATGGCCCACGAGATCAACAACCCGCTCGGCGCCATCCTGCATAACGTGCAGAACATTCGCCGGCGCCTGTCGCCGGATCTGGAGAAGAACCGCGAGCAGGCCGCGCTCATCGGCATCAGCCTGTCGAGCATCGACCGTTACCTGCAGGCGCGGGAAATTCCGCGCCTGCTCGATGACATCCAGCAGGCCGGCACCCGCGCGGCGAAAATCGTCAGCCACATGCTCAGCTTCAGTCGCCGCAGCGACCGCCAACTGGCCCCCTGCGTGCTGCCCGCGGTGATCGACCAGGCCCTGGAAATCGCCGGCAACGACTTCGACCTGACCGAAAGCTTCGACTTCAAGAGCCTGCTCATCCACCGCGAGTTCGACCCGAACCTGGGCCCGGTGCCCGGCACCGCCAACGAACTGGAACAGGTGCTGCTCAACCTGCTGAAAAACGCCGCCCAGGCGATTCACCAGCGCGAAGACTGCAGCACGCCCGGGCAGATCATCCTGCGCACCCGGCTGGCGCCGCCCTGGGCGGAGATCCAGGTGGAGGACAACGGTGCCGGCATGCCTGAAGTGGTGCGCAAACGCATCTTCGAGCCGTTCTTCACCACCAAGGAAGTCGGCCAAGGCACCGGGCTGGGCCTGTCGGTCTCCTACTTCATCATCACCAACAACCACAAAGGGCAGATGGAAGTGCAGTCCAAGGAAGGCCAGGGCACCTGCTTCACCCTGCGCCTGCCCCTGGCTGCAGCCCCCCTCCACACAGGTCATTGAACATGGGTTATCGACTGTCGAAGATTTACACACGCACCGGCGATGCCGGCGAAACCGGGCTGGCCGACGGCCGCCGGGTGGCCAAGGATCACCCACGGGTGGAGGCCATGGGCGAGGTGGATACGCTCAACAGCCAGCTCGGCCTGCTGCTGGCCGAACTGACCGAACAGGCGGCCCTGTGGCCGGGGCTGAGCGAGCTCATCGAGGTGCTCGCGCCCTGCCAGCACCGCCTGTTCGACCTCGGCGGCGAACTGGCCATGCCCGCGTACCAGGCCCTGCAACAAGCCGAAGTCGAACGCCTGGAAGCGGCCATAGACTGCTGGAACGAGGAGCTCGGCCCGCTGGAGAACTTCATCCTGCCGGGCGGCACCCGCCTGGTTGCCCAAGCCCACGTCTGCCGCAGCCTGGCGCGCAGCGCCGAACGCCGCTGTCAGCACCTGAACGCCGAGGAGCCGCTACGCGGCGTCGGTCTGGCCTATGTCAACCGCCTCTCCGACCTGCTGTTCGTCGCCGCCCGCCTGATCGCCAAGCGCCAGCGCAGCGCTGAAATACTCTGGCAGGCGGCGCCGAAACCACAGGCGTAACCCAAGCGGTTCTCAGGGATTCGTAGGAGCGGGCCATGCCCGCGATAGGCCATGCCCGCCAAAAAGCATTGCGGGCATATAGGATCTACCGGATCAGGTCAGGCTCAGCCGGCTCTCGAAGCGGCGCGCTTCGCCACTCAGCGGATCGATGAAGGCCAAGCCCTGAGCCAGTAGCTTGAGCGGCCGGCTGTAGTCGTCAGGGGCGTCGGGGCCTTCGCTGATCTCGGGGTAGAAGGGATCGTTGAGAATGGGTGCGCCCAGGGCAGCCATGTGCACCCGTAGCTGGTGCTTTTTCCCCGTCACCGGATAGAGCCCGTAGAGCCAGTGCTCACCCAGCCGCTGCGCCACCTCGATGCGGGTCTCGGTATTGGCCATGCCGGCGACTTCCTGCATGCGGAAAAACGGCTCGCCGGCGCCCAGCCGCGTGGCTCGGCGCAGGGGAAACTCCAGGCCCGGCAGGGCCGGTGCCAGGGCTTCGTAGCGCTTGTCCATCTGCCGCTCACGGAACAGCGCCTGATACAGCCCACGACTCTGGCGGTTGCAGGAAAACAGCACCAGCCCGGCGGTATGCCGGTCGATGCGGTGCAGCGGCACCAGGTCGGCATTGCCCAGGCGCTTGGCCAGGCGCGCCTGCAGCGTCTGCTCGACATACTCGCCGGCCGGCATCACCGGCAGAAAATGCGGCTTGTCGGCCACCAGCAGGTGCTCGTCGACATACAGCACGCTCTCGACGAAGGGAATCGGCGTCTCCGCCACCACCTCGCGAAAGTAATGCACGCGCAGGCCGACCCGATACGCATGCGCCGGGCCGATCGGCGCGCCCTCGGCATCCAGCACCCGCCCACGCGCCATGCGCTGCAGCCAGACCTCGCGGCCGATCGCCGGAAAATGCGTACACAGGCAGTCGAGCACCGTCGGCCAGTCGCCCTGAGGCAGATGCAGGGTGCTGGGACGCATGTTGGAAGGGGAACGGGCAGACACGGACATGAGCAGCTCGGCGGGCATCGATGAAGGTAACCAGCACCCATTAGGCCGCAGCCGCTCACCTGGCGTCAAAGGCCGAGCTGGTTACAGCAGTATCACCGCCCAGACTACGGCGATCAGACTCATGGTGAGCAATTGCGCGGCACTGCCCAGATCCTTGGCCTGTTTCGACAGCGGGTGCAGCNCCAGAGAGATGCGGTCCACCGTGGCCTCGATCGCAGAGTTGAGCAGCTCGACGATCAGCGCCAGCAGGCATACGCCGATCAGCAGCGCACGCTCGGCCTTGCCAACATCCAGATAGAACGCCAGAGGCAACAGTACGGCATTGAGCAGCAACAACTGGCGGAAGGCTGCCTCGCCCCGGAATGCGGCCAGCAGCCCCGCTCGGGAATAACCGAAGGCATGCACAATGCGCCGCCAGCCGGATTGGCCCTTCAGCGTGCTGCCATCGAGCACGGTGACAGCGGCTTCAGGCTTCACGAGGAGCAGCCGGGTGCTGGTAGGCCTCGAGCAAGATTTGCCAGTCTGCCAGCGGCATGCCGCCACGGTGGCGAAACAGCTGCCCCATGTCACGCCGCGAAGCCGCGCGAGCGGACAGCCGGCGCCGGCTTTTCTCCAGATCGAGCAACGCCACTTCGACCCCACCGCCCTCTCCTGCGGCGTGAGCCTTGATAAAGATGTGCTTGGGATACAAGCAGCCATGCTGCCAGCCGGCCCGGTGCAAACGACTGAGCGTTGCGGCCAGTTGCTGCAACATGCAGCGATTGAGTTGGCTGTCGAAGCACTGCGGCGCTTGGCCGGCGTACCACTGCTCCAAGCTGATGAAGCCCTCCAGGGCTTCGGTCACCAACAGCGCACGCCACTGGCCGGCCTGTTTGCGCGCCGCGCCATACACCACCTTCGGCACGCGGATGCCGAGCCGTTCCAGTGCCTGCAACGCCTGCAACTCACGCAATACCGTGGGCCTGCCCAAGGGGTGCATCCAGGAACGGTGCAGGTGCCCGGTCTGGCGCTTGAGGTACAACCAGCGCCCGGCTTGGTTATGCAGGCGCTGCACACCGCTCTCGCCACCACGGCGCTGATTGGGCGCCTCGACCCACTCACCCCGGGTCTGCCACCAACGCTCGAAGGTGCTGGGCACCTGCTCGGTCGCCGCCAACGCAATCAGGCCGCTCATCTCAATTGCCCTTGCGCAGTACATAGACCCGCCACATGGCGTAGCCAGGAAGGAAATCCTGGTGGCCGAGGAGGTCGAAACCGACCTGCTTGAACTCCGCCTCAATGGTCGACCTGGCGATGACGAAGCGGTTCTGATTGTCGCCTGCCCGCCCCTCGGCGGCACGCCGCGCTTCCAGACGTCGACGCTTCCAGGCCTTGTAGTTGCCGTCGACCCACAGCGAAACGATCAGGGTATCGCGGGTCACCCGGTGCAGCTCGCGCAACATGGCCAGGCGATGCTCGGGGTCGGCGATGTGATGTAGCAGGCGCATGCAGAAAATACTGTCGACCGCGTTATCGCCCAGCTCGATGGCGAAGGCCGAGGTCTGAAAGGGTTTTACCCTGGCCACCACCTCTGCCGGTTGCCCGGCCATGGCAATCGCCAGCATGTCCGCCGAATTGTCGGCCGCGAGGATCACCCGGTTCGGCTGCTCGGCCAGCAGCGGCCAGAAGCGCCCGGCACCGCACGGCAGGTCGAGCAGCAGATCAGGCTCGCCCGCCAACTTCAAGGCATACCTGGCCAATTGTTCGTCGCGCCAATGGGACAACCGGCGCGCCAGNCCATCCTGATGCTTTTGCAGATACTGACGGGCGTGCTCGCGGTCGTATTTGTGCGAGAAGTCCAATTCGATCGGTTTGGCGCTAGACATGACAACCTGCTCCCTTGAGGAATCCATGGCTGCCAAATTAACCAGCGGAGCATCAAGCCCCCGTCAAAAGGATGTGAAAAAAACGTGAAGTACGCAGCACGCCAGGCGGCGACGCCATCAGCGGTGCAGACTGACCTCGAACACACTGCCCTGCGGCGGTAGATCATGCACCTGCACCGTCCAGCCCTGGTGCATGCAGATCCGTTTGACCAGAGAC
>C687J26845_10001784_pt1 | contig 12947 bp, 12 predicted proteins | sample RifCSPlowO2_12_FD_26845 | JGI IMG/M metagenome (IMG submission 26845) | reverse complement strand
CCGNCCCCCNGGGCCANCCCCGCCGCGATCGAACTCGCGGCGTACAGAATGAAACCGGCCAGGAAAAGTTTCCCAATCCCGACGAGGTCGGACAAGCAGCCGCAGGGAAGATAGAGCGAAGCGGTGATCAACGCATGGACCAGAGCGATCCAACTGGCCAGGGTCAAGTCGGCGTTGAATTCCGTGATGATCGCCGGCAGCGCGATGCTCAGTTGCCCGGTGTCCGCGGTCACGATCAACGTCGCAATCGACGCTACCGACAAGGACCACCAGCGGTTTCGGTGCGGTGGGGAAGCCATGGTTCAGTTCAAGGTTCAATGTTCAAAGTAGGAGCGATCGTACAGCTCTGGAGACTTTGAACCCGTTCGCCAAGCTCAGGGCCGGCTTTAAACATTGAACTTTGAACTGTCTATCGACTGACCGGCCAGTAGCGTCCTTTTCTTTTCACGACCGCGAGCGGCGCGCCGTACAATTCCTCCAGCACGCGGGGCCGCAAGGCACGATCGGTCCCGCCCGCATAAAGAATTTTCCCTTCCCGCAGGACCAGCGTCTTTCGAAACAGGGGTAGAATCTCTTCGACGTGGTGGGTGACGTAGATCAATGAAGGGATTTTTTTCTGCGCCCCGACTTTTCGCAGCGTCGCAAGAAAACTCTCCCGCGCTCCTGGGTCCATGCCGGCGCAAGGCTCGTCGAGAACCACCAGGTAAGGTTTCGTCATGAGCGCCCGGGCGATCACAATTTTCTGCTGCTCTCCTTGGGACAGTGTGCCGAAATCCTGGTCCCGCAGATAGACGCAGCCCATTTGCTCCAACAAGCGCTCGGCCAAGCGGTAGTCCGCCTTCGTCGCATCGCCGCCGAAGCCTTCGAGGAGACCGATCTGGGCGAATTTTCCGGAGACCACCGTGCGGATGACTCTTTCCCATGCCGGAATCTCGGCTGCCAACGTCGACGTCACCCAGCCGATGCTTTTTCTTAGCTCACGAAGGTTAACGAGCGTCTTACCCCTGCGATAAATTTCTCCGCCGGCGTTGGGCCAGATATAACCGCAAGCCAACCTCAGCAGCGTCGTCTTGCCTGAGCCGTTGGGGCCCAAGATGGCCCAGTGCTCTCCCGGTTGAACCGTCCAGTTTATAGAGCGAACAATTTTCTTGCCGCCGTCTCCTACGTAGGAAACGTCGCGGAGGTCAAGGGCGGGAGTCTTTTTCATCGTTACAGCTCTCGCCGTCGAAGGTGAACGGAAAACGAAAAATTATCAAGGGAAGAAAGGCGGGGCGGAGTGGCGGAGTATAGGGTTAAACCCATTACTCCAGCATTTCAATGCACCGAATCGCCTGCCTTGATCAACTCAATGACACTCTGCCGCCGCAGATCGATCACCGCCAATTCATCCGTGCTCTCGCAGCCGACGAAGGCCAACTCGCCGTCCGGGCTAAACGCCAGATGCGCCGGCGCGGCGCCGACTGAGAGCCGTGCTCGTGGTTCGTGTTCGTGTGCGTCGATCAGGCAAATGCTCGACTCGCCGGTGTTGGAAACGACAATCCAGTTGCCGTCCGGACTCAGCGCGAAAAAGTGCGGATAGATGCCGACGGGAATTTGCCCGACGCCTCGGTGGGTCTTGGTGTCCCAAACCGTTAAATCATCTGAGGCGAAGTTCGCCACATAACCGTACCGCCCGTCATGGCTCAGCGCGGGAAGATGCGCTCCTTTTCCGGCGGGAATCGTCGCCGCCACTTCATGATTGCAGGTTTCGATGACCGTCACATCGCCGGAAACCGTATTCGCGACGAAAGCGTGGCGCCCCTCCGGATCGAAGGCGATATGCCCGGGGCCGAGACCTACTTTGACTTCGCCCGCGACGGAATAATCCCGGGCATCAACTACCGTGACCGTATGCGAGACTGAATTCGGCTGATACGCCCAACGGCCGTCCGGCGACACCGCGATATCGTGCGGCGCGATCCCGACCGCAACGGTTTTGCGAATCTCGCCCTCGGACCCAAGCACGGTTACGGTCCGATCCGGGCCGCTCGGGAGGTAAACCGATTTCCCGTCCGGCGCGACGCAAGGAAGCAGCGGCCGCTTTCCGGTGGGCGTCGTCGCGACCACGCGATCCGTCGCCGTATCGATGATCGTCACGTCGTTGGAGCCGGTGTTGGCGACGTACAAACGTTTCTCGTCATGAGATAACTCAAGATGCGATGCATCGTCGCCGACTGGAATATGTCTAATCAGCCGCCGGGTTGCGCCGTCGATGATGGCAACCCGATTCTCCGTCGTATTGGTGTAAACCCGGCCGTCTTTGCCGGAGGCGACGGAATGAGCGCCGCGCAAGCCCAGGCGCGGCGTCGAGCCGTCGGGCCGAAGCGTGAGAAAAATCTCTTCGCCGTCTCGTTCAATGGCCACGCGATAACCGCGCTCGAGCATCGAGATATACTGGCGCACCGGCAGCTCGCCGACGCGAGCGCGCACCACAGCGCCCTTGCCACGCAGTGAAACAAACTGCTCTTTGAGCTGATCGACCTGCCGGTCAGCCTGGAGCCCGCTCAAATCGAGATGATAAGTTTCAGAAGCCATTGAAACCCCGCACGCGCCAGGCAAGAAGCATTGAAGCCTGGATATTTCTTTCCTGCATTAACTCGAAGCCCGAGACTCGAAACGCCGGACGCGCACGCGACCGGCTACTGTTTGAACCGCGTGAACACTTTTTACGCGTTCTTTTGAAACATCTTACCTTTATCTTCCGGCGTGAGCCAAGGGCTGCTCTCGATATTCGTTGCTCATCGTTTACACATGTTTTGACAAGACTTCGATCTTGATTCGGAAGACGATGATGGTGGCGGAGATGAGTTTTAGATAACTCGATGCCCCCGCAATTGGGAGAGTAAGTGGCTCGTGGAACAAAGCACGATAACGGTGAGGAAGTAAAAGGATGCCGCCTAATTTTTTTGCACGCCTGTTGACGACGGCACCGCCTTCGGCTTGCTAGTTTGTCGTTTAAGACGAGGCGGCCCGGCGTGCGATGCCGCCTTTCACGGCCGATACCTTCTTGGTGGAGAGATCTTTAATGTTCACCTTGCTGCCCTTTTTGCTCATTTTTGCTATTGTTTTTCTCCGTTCCCCCCTCTCACTTTTTTTTGTTCTTTTTCTCCTCCTCTACGTCTACGTCCGAAAACGGGTCCGCGCCCTGGCCAAAAATAATCTTCCCCGCCCCCCCCTTCACCTCTTTCCGCGGCGCCAGGTCTTGAAGCAGGACGATCTCCTCGCCTCTCTTCTTGCGCTTCTCGCCTTTTTCCTTTTTCATGTTCGACCTCGAGGTCTAAGTTTCAGCTCTCAGCGTTCAGCTTCCGACGCTGATCGCTGACTGCTCGTGACTGCTGACCGTTAGCCTCTATACAGCAACTCGCGTGCTCAAGTCCAGCGCTTAATTGATCGCTGTTTTACATGCCCATGAATTCATCGACTACATTGAATGATCTTAATATGAGGCTACGCGGTTCCATTTTAAGACCGTGTTTCCGCCTTGAACTCTAGGCGGACATATTCGATGCTTCAGGCACCCAGGGCAAAGTGAGATAAAAGGTTGTCCCTTTGCCTGGCTGGCTCTTGTAGGCGATTGTCCCGTCATGGATTTCGACGATGCGTTGCGTTACCGCCAATCCGAGACCCAGGGCCCTGGGCTTCGACGTCGTAAAGGGTTGGAAAACATCCAAGCCGGGAGGAATCCCGCCGCCCGTGTCGGCGAGTTCGAATGACACCGAGCGTTCACACGCGCCGGCTTTGACGCTCAAGACTCCGCCTTTCGGCATCGCCTCCACGGCGTTTCTGAGAAGATTGACCAACGCCTGTTTGAGCAGTTTTTCATTGGCCTGGATCGGCGGCAGGTTGGCGGCGACGGACTTACGAACGCAAATTCCGCCGGCGTCACAGCGCATCGCTTCACTTTGGAAAATATCGTCGATGAGGGAATTCAAGTTTACTGACTTGAAATAGGGGGTGCTCAGCCAGAAACATTCCAACTGGGACCCCAGCGAGCTGACCAGCGAGACCAATTGCTCAACCCCCCCTTTTAATTGCTGGAACACCTGGTCCACGAAGGGGGCTTCACGGTTGTTGGTCTTGGGCATCTCTTGATCCATGAGGCCTGCGGCGCCATAAACCGCCTGGAGGGGATTATTGATCTGATGGATCAAATGCGCGAGACCGGCCAGAACCGGCGCCGTCGAGACGGTCCGCAAAGGCGTTGCTCGCGTTTTGGTTTGTTCGCTTCTAGCGATACCCTGTGCGAGATCGCCGTTGAATTTTGTTCCTCTCAAGGTCGTTTGCATGCGCATGTATCCTTTCCTAAACAGCGCCGGGCCCAGACGCGCACGCAGCGTTGTCGGGTTCAACCCGGCCGCCGATGAGCTGTGAGCCATTACCGTTCGCAGTCGCGATGGTTCTCGGCTCGAGTTCTAATTGTTGGAGCTGGGTGTTCAAAACCGCATTGGTTTCTTGGAGTATACGATCCATCCGCTGAAACTCCTGCTCATGCTCCCGGGTCAAAACATCGCGCAGATCCAACTTCAACGTGTCGGAGCAAAGCATGATAAACGTCAGCTGGTTGCGTAGCCGGTAAGCTGACTGATCGATAAGCTCTCTTTTTTCGTCGGTCATGGGCGGTGTCTCCTCATTAGATTCCCACCAGTAGGCACGAAGGGCTCGGATAATTATTTTCTCAAGCTTCTTGCCCCTCGCGACCTTCGTGGTGAAATTTCTGTTCCTACTTGGTTGCGGCTTCGCCTGGCGGGGATCTTGGTGGCTATTTTTCCTTTCCGTCACCTCTTCTCCGGCTTCCTGTCTCCGCTCTCGCTCTTACCGCAAGTCCCGTGCCGGAATTCAGACTCTTTCCAACCCATCGATTCTCTTGGAGATGGCCGTCTCGAGGAAACCGGCGCACCATTGGAATGGTCGCATTTCAAGACCATCCCAGCCTCAATTTGAGACTATAGTATTATTGTGTAGCGCCTGTCGCTAGGACAGCTTTCGGTCCAAAGTCGAACGGGAAATGCCCAAGGCCCTGGCCGCCTTGCGCTTGTTCCCGCCCACCTGTTCGAGAACCCGTAGAACATGCTGCCGCTCGGCGGCCCGCAATGAGTGATGGTTGTCTCGCGCTACGCCGGCAGTGGGGATAACCGATACGGCTTGGGAGGTAGAGTTAAGGGCAGATGGCGCGAAGGCGTCCTGCAATAGCAGCGCTTCCGCCGCGATGATTTCCGTTCGGGTCAGAGCCACCGCGGTATGGATCGCTCGGCTCAGCTCTCGCAGATTGCCGGGCCAGCAATAAGAGATGAGGCGCTCAGAGGCTCTAGCGTCCAGACCTTTGATCGCCTTTCGCTGGCGCCGGCTTGCCACGGCGATTTCAGCGGCGATCAAGAGCGGCAGATCCCGCGGCCGTTCTCTCAGCGCCGGAACCGTCATGGTGATGCCGCTGATGCGATAGAAAAGATCCCTGCGAAACCGGTCGGAGCCGATGAGCTGAGGCAGCGGCAGATGCGTGGCCGATATTAGACGCACATCCGCTTTTTTCAGAGTTTCGGAGCCGAGCCGCTCGAATTCGCCATACTCGACCGCGCGCAGGATCTTCGACTGGGCCGAGGGACTCATGTCGGCTATCTCGTCAATAAACAGCGTGCCGCCATCCGCCAGCTCGAACTTTCCCTTGACGGCTTTTTGCGCGCCGGTAAAGGCGCCTTTTTCGTGGCCGAAAAGCTGGCTGTCCATTAGCGTATCGCTCAAGGCGGCGGCGTTGAACGCGACGAAAGCACTCTTTGCTCGATTCGAAGAGTTGTGAATTGCCCGGGCAAGCAGCGTCTTGCCGGCCCCGGATTCGCCCAGAATGAGAATCGGCAGGTCAGTCTCAGCCGCGATCTGCGCAAGCTCAAGGCAGCGGATCATCGGCGCATCGGCGCTATGAAAATCGTCCAACGTCGCGCTCGCCAAGTCGGCGGCTATGTTCGGCGCAGACATGCTTGTCATGACGGCTTTTCTCCAGCCGGTCTTTGCGGCGGCTCGGCAAAACTCTCTCTCAACTGGCGCAAGGGCTCGAAGGCATAGGTGATAAGGGAACGCTTGCCCAGAACGATCTTGGCGGTACCGCGCATCCCCGCGCGCAGTGGCCTCGGACGGCCATCGACCGTAATCGCCTTATCATCAGTATCGACAAACGCGTGAAAGCTACGGCCATTCTGCGATTCAATACCGGCTGAGCTCACCCACCGCACTGTGCCATACCGGACGCCGTAGCGGCCGTAAGGGAAAGCATCGTAGAGTAACGTGACGCCTTGACCCGGTCGGACCCGCGCCGAGCCCGATTCCGGCAGGGTAAGCTTGGCCTGGAGTTTCTCTCCGGCGCAAGCAAGCTCGGATGGCAGGTCGCCTTCGTCGACAAACGCTTCCGACGCTTCGACCTGTTGACGCAAGAGCGTGCCCGAGCAAGGCGTGAGGAGAAACGGACTGGAAACCGTCTCCGGCATCTGCACGGCGACCGCAGCGACAGTCGCCAGCGCAACCACAAGGATGACCAGGTAGGCGAGGCCATTGGCCGCCCAGTGGGGCGGTTTCGGTTCTAAAAATGGCGGGCTGTCTTCCGGCATATTTAGTCGCTTACCATTGAATTGTTAAACAGAACGAGTTTAAGAAAGTGGTTCTACCGGGATTTCTGTGGATACATGTCCAGTTTCCCGCAGAAGAAAAGAATCGCTATCCGGTAGTTCTCAAATTTCCTGAACCCTCGCGCTGCTGACTTTACCTGCTGAATCTTGCTGTTGAGCCCCTCGGCCACCGCATTCGTGATCCGGTGTTTGAGGTAGGTTAGGATATTGTCCAGATGCCGCCACTGCCGCTCTTCCCGATGATCGTATATCCGACAACCCTTCCCGCATTCCGGGCACACCCCTTGTTGTTCTGGAGGCCATTCTACCCATACATCAACTCTTAGCCCTTCAAAGTCTATTTTGACTTCTGTCACCGCCCACGGTTCCCTTAACCCCATCAACTGTCGGTACAGTTCTCGATCCTGCATACGCCACCCCCGGTTTGAGGATAGCTTGCTTTATCCCTTGATCCCTTTATTCAACTCGTTGCCACTCCGATCCCAGAAGAACCTCTTTTTTGGAGAATTTTCAAGTCGGCTGAAAAATTGCAACCAACTTTTGAAGCAATGATTATGTCAAAAAGGGGGCAGTAATGGTTGACTTTCGAGACACAAGGGAATGGTTAGACAGAGCGCGGGAAATGAGAGAGCTGGCAGTCATTGAAGGGGCTGACACAAAGTATGAGATAGGGATGTTAGCGCCTGTTTCACCTCTAAAAAGCCACCCCTATTCCGTTCACTGAATCCGTCCGATCAATACAACGCGCCGGTCCGACCGGGTCCTTAAGCTTCAACCAAAAAGATCAATACGGTTTGCCTGAGGTGACCCCAAATCAAGTCGGTCTGTCTGACGGCTTGTAAACTGACATCCGACAGTCAATGATTTGCCTATCGAAACGTCTAACCTACAAGGGCAGGTGCGTGCGAAGCCGGCCTTTGTGCGATTTCGGCTCTCCATGACTGCGAGGCGCAAAATGAAGCCCAGAGTGAAATCTTCAATCGCTAAATTCTTTTTAATCGTTTTACTGACGGCGTTCCCTGGTCAGGTTTGGGCCGGTGGGGCGCGAGTTGGAGAGAGAGCCGCGACTCACTCTCCCAGGTCACATGTTCCACGGCCTTGGGTACAAGGCGGAACACCAGCGACGCGGTTTCAAAATTTCTACCAGCCTTATTATTACTATTATCCTTACCCTTACCGGTTCACCGGGTACTATGGCCAACCGATCGTGGTCATTTCACGTGCTTATTATCCTTATTACGTTTCCCCGACCATCGTCGCGAGCTCGCCGTTCTACTGTCTGGCGCACCTGGCGGGATGGGTCACCCGGGCCGGCATGCTCGATCATTTGAGCGGCACTCATAAGATCCCGCTTGCGACGGCTGCGTCGGTATGTCCGGAAGCGACTGAGAGCTGTGTCGTGGACGGCTATTAGCGGCTAACAAACCACGCCCCCTGTATTCATCTCTCCGATCGTCACCTGCTTTATAAACTTCACGTTTGACCGCTTACTTTTGCCGTTGTCCGTGGTAATAATTTTACGTTATACCGGGTTGCTGCCGATATGGCCGATAAAATCTTTTCCCCGACCGAGCTCTATGATGCCTGGCCGGTGCTTTCGTTGGATGAAAGGGTCGAGGGTTTCGAGTTTCTCCAAAGAGAGCAGGCCGACGACTTTTTCCTACAACTGAGCGCGCGCGACCGTGCGCATCTGGTCCTAGCGTTGCCCCCGGGGGAAAGACGACTCTGGATGAGACTGCTGGCGCCGGACGACGCTGCGGACGTCGTTCAAGAAGCTCCCGCCGAAGAACGCGAGGGGCTCTTGGCGCTCCTCGATGACGCCACGCGACGCGAAGTCAAGGGACTCCTCGACTACGCGGAGGATGAAGCGGGCGGGCTGATGAATACGCGCTATTCGCGCCTGCGCGCCGATATGTCCGTGGGGGAAGCGATCAGCTACCTACGCCGCGACGCGCAGCATCGGGAGAAATCGGTTTACTATGTGTATGTCATCGATGCCGAGGAGCGCTTGTTGGGAGTCGTCTCATTTCGTGATCTGATCGTCGCGCCTCCAGACAAATCGATCAGGGAAGTGATGCACACCGATGTCATCTCCGCGCGCGACGACTTGGACCAGGAGGCGTTGAGCAAGCTGTTCATGCGCCATCATCTCTTGATGATGCCGATCGTCGACGCCGAAGGACGGATCAAAGGCGTGGTGAGCGTCGACGACATCGTCCAGGTCGTTCAGGAAGAAGCAACCGAGGATATCCAAAAGATCGGCGGCGTCGAAACACTGGAGGGGCCGTACCTCCAGGTGCCGCTGCTGCGCATGATCCGCAAGCGGGCCGGTTGGCTGGCGGCTCTGTTCCTTGGCGAGATGCTCACCGCCACGGCGATGGGCCAGTTCGAGGCCGAGATCGCNCGCGCNGTGGTGTTGGCCTTGTTCGTGCCGTTGATCATCAGCAGCGGCGGCAACTCGGGGTCCCAGGCGACCACCCTGGTGATCCGCGCCATGGCGTTGGGGGAACTCCGAATCCGCGATTGGTGGCGGGTGATTCGCCGGGAGCTGGTAACGGGTCTCGGTTTGGGCTTGATCCTGGCATCCATCGGACTCGTCCGAATTCTCCTTTGGCAGCTATTGTTCAGCGCGTACGGGGATCACTACTTCCTCATCGCCATGACCGTGGCCTTGAGCCTTACGGGGGTCGTTTTGTGGGGTTCGTTGATGGGGTCGATCCTGCCGTTTATTTTGCGCGGGCTGGGATTCGATCCCGCCAGCGCGTCCGCGCCGTTCGTGGCGACGCTGGTGGATGTGACCGGATTGGTCATTTATTTTACCGTCGCGGCGATGGTGCTGCGCGGCACGCTTCTCTAGGTTCGGCGGCCGGTAGGGATGAGTTCTTCGATACATAGCGATCTTTCAGCGAGGCTCTCCGAGATCGTCGGCGCGCACCGTGTTCATGTCGAAGCGGCCCGTCTCGACGAGATGTCTTGGGATGCCCTGAGCGAGGGGCGGCTTCATCCGTTGAGACGGCCGCAAACCGCGCTTCCGCTTTGCGTGGTGGAACCCGGGACGACCTCCGAGGTCCAAGAAATCGTTCGGCTCGCCAATGCGGAAAAAATCCCGACCGTGCCATTCGGTGGCGGCTCGGGGCTCATGGGTGGGGCGCTGTCGATCCGTCCGAATATTTTGCTCGATCTCCGGGGCATGAATCAAATTCTCGAAATCGACCCGGTGGCATGTTCGGCACGGGTCCAAGCCGGAGTCGTGTTGGAGGCGTTGGAGAAGAAATTGAACGACGCGAGTTTTATCTTGGGCCACGATCCCTGGACGCTTCCCGTGGCGACGGTGGGCGGGGCGATCTCGACCAATAGCGTGGGTTACCGCGCGGGAATTTATGGCTCCATGGGCGAGCAGGTCTTGGGTTTGGAAGCGGTCATGGCCAATGGCGAGATTCTGCTTACGCGGGGGGTGCGAAAATCGTCGGTGGGTATCGATCTCAACGCGCTCTTGATCGGCGGCGAAGGCTGCTTCGGGATCATCACCGAGGCGACGGTGCGGATCTTTCCCGCGCCGCAAGCGCGTTTGCTTAGCGGCTTCATGTTTGAATCTTTCGAGCAGGGATACGTAGCGGTCCAGGAAATGTTTTTGCAGCGCTTAAGACCCGCGCTGATCGACCTTGGCGACGATGCCGAGAAGCATGAGGCCGGAGCAGTCCTATATCTTGGATTCGAAGGTAACCGGGACGTCGTTGACGCGGAAGGCAATCGCGCGCTGGCGATTTGCGCTCAACAAGGGGGAAATCGATTGCCCGACGCCGAAGCGGAGGACTTCTTCCGCGACCGCCATGTCATCGCCCGCCGATTCATGCAGAACCGCCGCCAACGGCGCGAGCGCGGCAGAGACGGCATCTATCACGACTGGATCCATGTCGCCCTGCCGGCTTCGAAGGTGCTTGCGTTCCGCGGTGCGGCGGCGGCGATCATCGAGCGCCGCGGCGTGCGGCTGCAGGAAAGCGGCCTTTGGGTTCACCCCGAGCTTTTTTCCATGCGCTTGAACCGAAGACGACGGCGCGAACCAGGCGCAACTTCGATTGGAGGAGACGGTCGAGGAGTTACTCCGGCTCGCGCAGAAAATGGGCGGATCGATGGAGTACACTCACGGCATCGGCGTGAAGCTCGCGCCGCTGATGGCCGAGGAGCATGGCTACGGGCTGGAAGTCATGCGCCGGATCAAGCAAACGCTCGATCCCAACGGCATCCTCAATCCGGGAAAAATGGGGCTTTAGCCGGCATTATTCAAAGTAGACAGTGACCGAAGGGTAAAGCCTTCCGGGAAAAGGCAATGGGCCTGTGCCTTGAAGTAGACTACGAACAGCTCGACCGAAACAAACAACAGTGGAAATAAGGAACAGCGTGACCAAGCGCCAGACAAGTCAACGCAACTGCACGTCCGGGTGCCTTCTGCCTCCAGGTTCTACCCTTCGGTCTACAATGTTTTGTTGCTTTACCTGGGTCCATGAATAATCCATGGCCAGTTGGCGGCGAATTTTCCTGCTGAATTTTTTCCCAACAGAAACGCGAAACGCTTTCTTGCCTGGAGCGAATCGAAAAGTTACTATTCATTCATAGGACCACGATGAAAAGGATTTTCTTATCGTTGGGGGCACTAGTTTTCGCCGCAGGATGCGTGTCGGCGCCTTACACCGGCCGGAGCCAGCTAATGCTGGTATCTGAGAGCCAAGAGGCGGCATCCGGTGAACAAGCCTATCGGCATATTCTACGCGACAGCGTATTGTCGGAAAACTCGGAAGCGCTGCGGATCGTGCGCAGGGTGGGCGAACGGATTGCGCGCGTGGCCGACAAACCGGAGTACCGATGGGAATTCCGCATGATCAATGATCCTGAATCGATCAACGCCTTTGCCGTACCCGGCGGCAAGGTGGCGGTCTTTACCGGCATATTTCCGATCGCTAGGGATGAGGCGGGTCTGGCGGTCATCATGGGACATGAGGTGGCGCATGCGTTGCTTCGTCACTCGGGAGAGCGCATGAGCCAAGCCGGGATCTTGGGTACGGGTATGGCTCTTGCCGGGGCTTCCGGGATCAATCCGCAGATTCTTCAGGCGCTCGGTTTAGGGGCATCGGTGGGCTTGTTCTTACCCTTTAGCCGCTCCCAGGAGTCGGAGGCCGACCGGGTGGGTCTCATTCTCATGGCAAAAGCAGGATATGACCCGAGAGTCGCTCTCGAGGTTTGGGAAAGAATGGCACGCAACGAAAAAGGCGCCCCCCCTCCGTTCCTCTCCACCCACCCCGGCTACGACACGCGCGTACAACAGCTGCGCTCCTTCATGCCTGAGGCGCTACGTTACTATCGATCGAGCAATGCGCGGATTGAGACGCTGCCGACGCCGGCGGCGCTGGATTCGCCGGCGGCAAAGTCGGAGCGGGAATTATTGAAACGGGTCCAGCTGATCAATCGTTTTGTCGCGGAACAAAACGGCGAACGGGCGATCATCGAAGGACTAGCCTATGAGTTGCGTCTGCGCCCGGAAATAGTCTATCGAGAACGGCAGCAATTGAGCATGGGTTATGGGCAATATGCCGCCCTCAGGGGCGTTTCTTATTTGGGCCGCGGTTCGATTAACCGGATCGTCGACGACTATCAGCGCGGCCGGCCCTGGTCCGACATTGCCCAGAGCAACGGCAGCAGAATCAGCGAATTGACGACATGGATCGGCGACGTCATGCGCACGACCCATGGGCTGGCCCAAAGGCTGAGATAGCTGCGCTATTGTCCGAGCACGCGATTTCGCTGAGCGCATGGGTGTAAAATGGTTATTGCGCGTACATTTCCGTTAAGTGAACTCCAACCTGAGGAAGCGCCGGTTTTTGGCCGCAGTACGCCCCGGACGGTGCTTTGACAAGCGGGAAAAATCCAGATAAGTAACTGTCGGGAGTACTGACGGGGAGTGAGTAAGGTAAAACCCAGGCAATCTTTTTTGACCAGCATTTGCAGCGAAGAAATGCACCCCGAGGGGTGCATTTCTTTTTTTAGTTGATCGGGGGAATCGAAGTTGCGAGCACAAATCGAGATCTTGGCATCGTTACAATCTGTGGATCGTGAGATACGGGAGCAAACCGGGATCAAACAGGGACTGCTGGTCGAGCTCCGGATTAAAGAGACGGAGATCGACGCGAAGAAGCAGGAGGTCGAAGCGTTAACGGCTCTTTTAGCGGAAAAAGAAAAACTGCGCCGGGAAAAAGACCGGATATTTCAGGACGAAGGCAAAAAGGTCATGGATAAGCGGATGCG
>C687J26845_10001778_pt1 | contig 12982 bp, 14 predicted proteins | sample RifCSPlowO2_12_FD_26845 | JGI IMG/M metagenome (IMG submission 26845) | reverse complement strand
CACTTCTTGAGCGCGTCGAACGGGAAGGCCGTGGCGGGATCGATGCCCGCCCGGCGGTCCCACTCGGCGGCGCGGGGCTTGAGCTCGCCCTTCGCGAAGTCCGCCGCCTTCTTCCGCCACTGCCGGATCTCGTCGTTCAAGAGATAGTCCATCATGTCCGTTCTCCTGGGCCGACCGGAGGAGCGCTGAACCGACGCCCTGCGTCAGAGGGATGGTGGAAGCGGGGGTGGCGGGGACTGGCGCATCCAGCGGATGAGCTCAAGCCCCCGGGCCTCGAACATCTCCTGGATCTGATCCGGCGTCCAGCGGTAGAACCCCTGGCCACTCTTGATGCCGAGCCGCCCGTCCTCGATCAAGCGGTCGAGGAGGGGCGACGGGTCCGGCCGGTGGTCCAAGTGGGGCTGGATGTTCCGGTGGACGTCCCGCAGGACGTCGACGCCAGAGAAATCCGTCATCACCATGACTCCGATCACCGGTATCAGGCGCGCCACCGCGCGGAGGACCGTGTCCACCGCCTCGGGGGTGGCGTAGCCTTGCTCAACGATGTAGTAGGCCTCCCGCCGGAGGGCAGTCGTCAGGCGGGTGCCGATGTGGCCGGGCACCTCCTTGCAAAGGACGGGCTCCTTGCCCGCTCGGCGGAGGAGGGCGCAGGTGGCCTCGACCACCTCGGGCGCCGTCCGCTCGCCTGGCACCACCTCGACCACGGGGACGAGGTAGGGAGGAGTGTAATTATGGGTGGCGATGCAGCGCTCGGGACGTCGCGTCCCTCGCGCGATGTCGCTGATGCGGAGGCCCGAGGTCTCGCTCGCGAAGATGGCGCTCCCGGGGGCGAGGCCATCCAGGCGCAGGAAAAGCTCCTGCTTGACAGGGAGCCGCTCGGCCACGGCCTCGACGACGAAATCCGCGCCGCGGACGGCGTCCCTCAGATCATTCGTGGGCCGGACCCGGGCCCGGGCGGCTTCCGCCTCCGCCGGGGTGGAGAGACCCGCGTCCACAAAGAGCTTGAGCCCCCTCTCCACGCCGGCCATGGCGCGGGCGGAACTCTCCCCGGTGCGGTTGTACATCGAGACCGGATAGCCCGCTTGGGCGAACTGCTGGGCCACCCCGTGGCCCACGTAACCGCCCCCGACGACGGCGATTCTCTCGATGCTTTCCAGCCGGGCAGCGGCGTTCATACAGCGAGAGCGGAAGGACCGAACGCCGTCTGGCAGGCCATGAGCTCACTCCGCGATGTACCCGGTCCGCGCAACGCCGCGAAGCATCTCGCCGATCTTGATCCGGTGAACATCTGAGGTTCCATCGATATGATAGCACATCAGGGCGTCCCGCATAATCTTCTCGATCGGGTAGTCCCGCATGTAGCCGTAGCCCCCCATGATCTGGAGGGCCATGTCGCATATTTTGGGGCCGACGTCGGAGGCGAAGATGGAAGCCAGGATTCCATGCCTGGCGTCATAGTCGGGCTGGTCGGCCATCCACGCCGCCTGGAGGCAGACGGCCCGGGCGGCCTCGATCTGGGCGGCCATCTCCCCGAGCCGGAGGGCGACGGTGGTGTGCTCGATGATCGGCTTGCCTCCCTGCACCCGGCTCTTCGTGTACTCGACGACGTACTCGAACGCCGCCCGCGCCAGGGCGAGGCCGAAGGCGCCCGTCGTGGGAACATGACGCGCGCCGAAGGAGGCGAGGAACTGGAGCCCCCGGCCCACTTCACTCACGCGGTTGAAGTCGGGCACACGGCAGTTCTCGAAGATAAGCTCAGCGTTCATCATCAAGCGGTTGCCCATCTTATCGTGGATGCGGCCAATGCGGAAACCCGGCGTCCCTTTCTCGATGAGGAATGTCGTGAGGCCCTTGGTGACGCCGACGGTCCTGTCCGTCCGCGTGGCCACAAAAAAGAGCTTGGCGACCGAAGCGCAAGCGATAAAGTGCTTGGTGCCGTTGATCACCCAGCCGTCCCCATCCCGCACTGCGGTGGTCCGTACGCCGCCGTCCGGCTCGTCGTAAGGCATCAAGGTGTCGCACCCGGAGTCCGGCTCGGTGATCCCCACGGCGAGAAGGGCGGTGTCGTCGTCCTTGAATTTGGGAAGAAAATGCTCCCGCTGTTCTTTCGAGCACTTTTGGACGAGGAGCTTGGCCATCTTCCACGCTTGGTGGAAATGGGTGGCGAAACCCGAATCCGCCTGGCAGAGCTCCTCCAGCATGAGGAGATGAGTGAGGATTCCGATTCCGGCGCCGCCGTATTCCCTCGGCAGGGCAGCCGTGCGCAGTCCGACCTTCGAGCCTTCCTTGATGACGTTCCAGGGAAAACGCTTCTGCACCTCGTTGGGATCCGAAAGCTTGTCCAGCTCGGCCACCACAGGCTTCATCTCCCTCATGGCGAAATCGCGGGCCAGCCGTTGCAGTCTGATCTGTTCGTCCGAGAGCCTCAGGTCCATGGTTCCATCCCTCCGATGTGGGTCATATGCGGCTCGTGCCGCAAAAGCCGGTCACCCGTGCCCGAAGCACGCTCTCCGCGCGACGGGCTTCCTTTCCGCAGCACTCGGGCGGAAGGGGAACACGGGCAGAAAATCCGGACACCGTTCCGCCGGAAGAATACATCCTTATCGGATATTGTAATCCTGTTTATGCCGCAACGCTCCCCCCCTCGGGCTGATAGAAACTCATATTGAAATCATTGAGGTTTTGTGGGCGAAGAGTCCGCTTCTCCCGCCTCTTTTCAGGCCTGGAGCTTCGACTCAGACGCCGAGAAAGCGCGCCTTCACCTCGTGGTTCTTGTCGAGCGCCTCTGGCGAGGAGGAGTGCACCACGCGGCCCCGGTTCAGGATGTGCACGTGATTGGAGAACTGCAACGCGAACTTCAGGTTCTGCTCGACCAGGAGAATGGAGAGTTTCCGCTCCTTCAACTTCAGGAGAATGTCGCCCAGGGCTCGGACCAAGAGCGGGGCCAGCCCCTCGGTCGGTTCGTCGAGGAGAAGGAGCCGGGGGTTGGTCATCAGGGCCCGGGCGAATGCGAGCATTTGCTGCTCCCCGCCGCTGAGCTTGTTGCCCGTGTTCGAGAGCCGCTCCTTGAGGCGGGGGAAGAGATCGAGGACGAGGTCCAGGTTCCAGGCTTCCCCTCTCCCATTCGCGCCGGGCGGCTTCTCGCCGAGGGTGAGATTCTCCCGCACAGTCAGGGAGGGGAATATCCGCCGCCCCTGGGGGACGAGCGCTATCCCCAAGCTCACGATCTGGTGAGACCGGAGGGGGGTGATGTCCCTGCCCTCGAAGATAATCCGGCCGGCTCTTGGCTTGGTAAAACCGATGATGGAGCGGATGAGGGTTGTCTTCCCCATGCCGTTGCGGCCGAGGACGGCCATGACGGTCCCGCTGGGCACCCCGAGCGAGATCCCTTGGAGGACGTAGCTCTCGCCGTAATAGGTGTGAATGTCGTCCACCTGGAGCATCAATCCCCGATCATCCATAGCCGAGGTAGATCTCCTGGACCGTTTGGTTGTTCCGCACCTCGTCCTTGGGCCCGTCGGCGAGGATGGAGCCTTCGTGCATGACCGTGAGCCGGTCGGTCAGCTCGAAGGCCACGTCCATGTCATGCTCGATGATGAGTATGGTGATGCCCGGGTCAAGCTCCTTGAGGAGGCCCACCATCTCCGCCGACTCGGCCGGAGACAGGCCGGCCGTCGGTTCGTCGAGAAGAAGGACCTTCGGCTCCTCGACGAGAGCCAGGGCGACCTCGATCTGGCGCTGGACGCCGTAGGAAAGGTGCTTGATCGGGATGTCCCGCAAATCTCCCATCTTGATCTGCTCCAAGGCCCGCTCCGCCCGTGCGACGATATGTTCATGGCTCTGGATAGGCCGGAACATGGAAAACTTTGCGCGATCCAGCGCCTGGGCCGCCAAGAGCAGGTTGTCAATCACCGTCATGTTGGGAAACAGATTGGTGATCTGAAAGGTCCGCGCCATGCCCAGGTACGCCCGCTGGTGGTTGGGCATGTGGGTGATGTCCTGGCCGTGGAGGAGGATCTTGCCCGCGGAGGGCTTGAGGTCGCCAGCGATGAGGTTGAAGAGGGTGGTCTTCCCGGCCCCGTTGGGGCCCAGGATCCCCCGCCGCTCCCCGCGCTCGACCCGGAGGCTGACCTCCTTGACGGCGGCCAGCCCCCCGAAGTTCTTTGACACGCTCTCAACGGCGAGAGAAACCTCTGCGGGAGTCACGATGCGGCCNCCCCTTCTCTTCCCGGGGCGCGACGAGCCCCGAAAGCTGGCGAAGCCCGCCCCCTCGCCGCTCAGGATCGCGGGAGGGGGCGGATTTCCCCCGTTCTCCGCCCCGCCCTCACTTGCAAAACTTGCAGGGAGGGAAGTCCTTGTCGTAGACCGCTTGCTTCAGGAACTCTTCCGGCCTGTAGCTCCAGAATTGGCTCACGTTCTCATACACATGCAGCACGTGGTGATACAACTTTCCGGAAGCCTCCTTACGCACGTCGCGGATGTAGACGTTCGTGTTCAGGTTCCCGTATCCGTCGGAGACCTTCGGGCCGCCCGGCATGCCCTCCGTGACCTTGGTGCGGCCCAGGGCCTCCATGAATTTCGCCTTGTTCTCGACGTCTCCCTTGATCGCCTCGATGGCCTTGTAGATCAGCACCAGGGCGCCGTAGTACCCTTCGGCGTAATAGCCTGGGTCCTTGTTGCCAAGATGCTTCTTGAAGTTCCTGACGAACTCCTGGTTGTCCTGCGAGGGGTAGGCGGCGCCACCGTAGATGTGGGCCGTGATCCAGCCGAGAACATCCTCGCCCTGGGCCGCGAGGGCGAACTCGTCGGTGTTGGTGCCGTTCCCCACGAGGACATATTTGTCCCTGAGCCCCGCCTGCTGGTACTGCTTCGGGAAGCGGAGGGCCTGCGGCCCCGCGAGGGTCACGAACATCCCTTCCGCGTCCTTGCGGAACTGGCCGATGTAGGGTCCGTAGTCCACGGTGTTGATGGGCGCGTAGATTTTCTGGACGACCTGGCCGCCCATGTCCTCGAACACCTTCTGGAAGCCCCCCGAGGACTCGTAGCCGAAGGCGTAGTCAGGCCCGAAGATGATGACCTTCTTCACCTGGGGCTTGTTCTTGCGCAACCAATGGGCCATGGCGTGCTGAGGCTGGCTGCAGGAGAAGTACTTGACGACGAACTTGTATCGTTTGCGCTGAGAGAGGTCGTCCGGACAACTCCACACGAAGATCGGGGTCTGGTACTGGTCCCCGAGCGGCGCGATGGCGTAGCCCGTCGAGGCGAACAGGCCGCCCATCACGATGTGGACCTTGTCGCCCGTGATGAGCTTGCGCACCTTGGTCACCCCCAGCGGGACCTTGCTCTGATCGTCCTCGGGGTAGAACTCTACCTTCCGCCCCGCCACCGTGGTCCCGTACTTGTCCTTGAACGCCTCGACAGCCGCCATCTGATGGGTGCCATGGATGGCGAGCACACCGGTCTTCGAGGTGAGCAGCCCGATGCGGATGGGGCCCTTCTCGGCAGCGTCCCCCCGTGGGGCCAGGACGAGGCCAAGGACCAACGCCGTTGCCAAGACAGTCAATCCGACAAGCGCTCTTTTCATTTCGATCCCTCCTTGCCCGCCGACGCGTTTGCCCGACCCGCGACTTCGAGTGCCGCCCTGTTCATTTCCCTGCGCGCCATCAGGTCCCTCAGGAGACCAATGATCCCCTGAGGGGCCAGAAGCACCACGGTGATGTAGACGAGGGCTACCACGGTAAGCCACCGGTCCGTGACGAGATTCACAAGATTCTCAAGCATCTTGACGATGACGGCGCCCAGGACGGCGCCCACGAGGGTGCCCCCTCCTCCGACGGACACCATCAGGAGGGCGTCGAAGGAGGTGCTGAGGTCCACCAGGGGGGGCGCGACCAGGCTGTCGTAGAACACCCAGAGCACCCCAGCCAGCCCGCTGAAGAGGCCCGAGATGAGAAAGACGATGTACTTGTGGAGCCACACGTTGTAGCCGAGGGTCCGCATCCGGGACTCGCTCTCGCGGATGCCCACGAGGGTGCGCCCGAACGACGAGCGCACCAGGACACCGAAAAAGACGAACACGGCGGCCGCGATTGCCAGCACGAAATAGTAGAAGGTCGTCGTGCCCGCGATGAAGGAGGGGCGCTGAACGCCCGCGATGCCATTCTCACCGCCCGTCATGGAGTTCCACCGGTAGGCGAGCCCCCAGATGAGCATGGCGAGGGCGAAGGTGATCATGAGGAAGTACACCCCCGTCGCCCTCAGCGCCACAAGGGCGAACACCGCCGTCACGGCGACCGCGACGATCAGTCCCACCGCCAGCGCCTCGGGGAAGCTCGCTTTGTAGGTGACGGACACGATGGCCGCCGCGTAGGCGCCCGAGCCGAAGTAGGCGGCGTGGCCGAGCGAGGCCATCCCGGTGTAGCCCACCATGAGGTCGAGGCTCATGGCCAGGATGGCCATGATGAGGCACTGGACGAGCACGGTGATCATGAAGCGGCTTGCGAACCAGGGATAGACCGCGAAGAAAACCAGCGCGGCGACGGCCACCGCCACCCTCCCCCGGCCGCGGAGCAGCTCGAAGATCACAGCGTCCTCCCGAAAAGCCCCTGGGGGCGGACTGCCAGAATGACCGCCATGGGGAGGAAGAGGGTGAAGTAGGCGAGGTCGGGGAAGAAGCCCTTCCCGAAATTGTCGACGAGGCCGACGAGCAAGCTCGCGAGGATCGCCCCCTTGAGGCTCCCCATCCCCCCCACGATGACGACCACAAACGCGTAGGGGAGAATCTCCAGGTCCAGCCCGTACTGCAGGCCCAGCCAGGGGCCGCTCAGCACCCCCCCCAGCCCCGCCAGAAACGACCCCAGCCCGAAGACCACCGTGAAGACGAGAGGGACGTTCACCCCCATCCCCGACGCCATCTCGACGTCGTCCACCGCCGCGCGGACGGCGGAGCCGAACTTGGTCTTGTTCTCGAAGAGCCAGAGGCCCGCCGCCACCGCCGCCGCCACGACGATTACGAAGAGGCGGTAGGAAGGGAAGGTGAAGCTCCCGATATGGGCGGTGAAGGAGATCGACTTGGGCTCCCCCATCAACTTCGGGTCGGGTCCCCAGATGAGAAGGATGGCGTCCTGGAGCAAGAGGACGAAGCCGAACGTGATGAGCACCTGGCCCAGGTCGTTCCCCCGCAGCCGCCGCAAGAAGAAGCGCTCGATGAAGATTCCGACCAGCGCGATCACGAGACCTCCCCCCAGTATGGCGAGGTAGAAGTTGCCGGTCCACGTGAGGATGCTCAGCCCGATGTAGGTGCCGACCAGGAAGTAGGTCCCATGTGTCACGTTGATGACCTGCATCACGCCGAAGATCAGGGAGAGACCCATGGCGAGGAGGAAAATGAGCGCACCGTAGGAAAATCCGTTGAACAGCTGGGTGAGCCAATAGTTCATCGCCGTCCCCCGGAACAAGCAGAGTACCCGCCGCGCGAAGATGACGGCCAAGCGGAAGAGGCCGCCCTAAGCCAAGGCCCTGCTGCGAAGGCACACCGCGCTCCGGCACCCGCGACGAACCGGAGAATGGCCACCCGATTTAATGCTAATGGGGGTATTCTAGAATTGCGCGCACAGAACTGTCAACCAACTAGAAAATGAGGAAAAACGATGCACATCCCTGGCATCGTTTCCACGCCGGGAGCGAGACAATCTGGCAGAAGCGGAAAGAACGATTCTTGGAGCCGACGCCGCAAGTGCCGCGACCGGCGCTTTCGCCCTGACTGCTTCCCGCCGAAGCCGACAGTCTCTCCGTGCTGGGCGCCAATCTTGTCGCCAGCTGGCTGCGGCCTATGCCGGCTCCCGCCGTCAGCGCACAGGCCCGCAAAGAGGAGGCCGATCTTCGAAGTACTTGCCATTAAACCCACTTGGACCGCGTGGAGACAGAACGGATTGGCGACACCCGGCGGGGATTCTAGCCAACGTCCGAATCGGCCAAGATTTCGACGCTGTACTTGTGCCGATCCCCCGGGTAGTAAATCTGGGAGAATTCGAGCGGTCTTTCCATTTTGTCACGGACAAAAGTCTCGACATAAAAGACGGGAGCCATCATGGCGATAGAAAGGCGATTCGCGATTTCATTGTCCGCTATCCGGGCCTCGAACGTCTGAAGGATTTTTCCCAGCGAGATGGCGAGCCTCCCTTGAATGATTTCCAGCATGGTCTTGTTCTCGAATTTCGCGCCCTTGATGCCCCTCGCGATCTCCCGCCCCAAATAATTGACGATGTAGCAATAAGGCGTATTCTGCTCCAGCCTCAGGCGCCTGAAGCGCGTCAGGCCCTCGTCCGGCCTCAGCCCGAAGAACTCGGCCAACTGCGGGGTGGGGGCCACATCTTCCACTGCTATCATGCGGTGCTCCTTCCCCTTGGAAATTTTCCCGCCGATGAGCCCCGTCAGCCGGAATGATTCGGTCTTCGCGATGCCCTCGCGGACGAAAGTCCCGCGCCCGCGCTTATGGGTCAGCACACCCTCGGCGGCCAGCAAAGACAGGGCTTGACGAACGGGTACACGGCTGACCCCGAACATCTCCGCCAGATCCATCTCCTTGGGAAGTCTTTCGCCAGGCGCCATTTCCCCTGCTTCGATTCTGCGGCGCAAGACCCCAGCGATCTGATAGTAATAGGGGATCGGGTGGCTCGCGATCGGCATTTCCGAGAGATGCCCTCTCATATATTCCCACCTGAACCGAAAGAGAAAGGCGATGACCATTCCTTGCTGAGTCGGCGCCGAAAAATTCGCCGGTTCCTCGGGTCGCCTTGAAAAGTTCTCCGGATTGCCAGGTGCGAATTGCTAAAACCAGGTATTCCTTTCCTATGTCTCCGGCCGGTGCACTCGATTGCTGGACGAAGGGCCACTCCCGACTGTCCGCTTCTTCCACCCGCAGGCCGCACGAAGAGTGCGACACGCTCCCGGGACCGTTTTCCTCCTCATCCACTGAGTCGCATTCCCTTATTTTGCGCGCCGGGCCGAGAATCTCTTGCGAGGCCAGGTTGGATTGTTTATGATAACAAACATATTCTCGATTGAAAGCACAATTTTTGTGCATCCACTCGGCTGCATGGAACAGCGCCCGCATGTGCGCTGGATGAAATGGAATTCCCCCCGGGGCACCGCCGGTGGAAAAGCACTCAGGCGCCCCTCGCCGCTCGGGCCCGAGCGAGCCTGAGCTCCTGCGGGAGCCCCTGAGCGACATTTTTCCAGAATGCTGCCTGCCAGGTTCTTGGGCTCCGGACGGGAGCCGGGCTGTACGTCCACCTGCAAGGAGGGAATCAGAATGCGGAAACCGGCATATTTCTTCTTGGCGTTGGCGATTTCGCTTGCCCTATCCCCGATTTCTCCCGCCGGGGCTTTTAAAGGGGTGGTCACCATCGGCCATGCGACCGATCCGCCCACCATGGACCCGAACGCCACCTCCGACGCCCTTGGGTTCGTAGTCTGGGGCTGGGCCTATGACACTCTGGTGAAATATAACCTGCAAAAGAAAGAAACCATTCCGTGGCTCGCGGAGAAGTGGGAGAAGCNCGGCCCCACGAGCTTCAAGTTCTGGTTGAGGAAAGACGCCAAGTTCTCCGACGGGACCCCCGTCACCGCTCACGCCGTGAAGTTCACTATGGACCGCATCTTCGACAAAGACCTCAAGAGCCGTCAGCGGGGCTATTTCCAAACCTTCAAGAGCATCGAGGTCCTCGACGATCACACTTTCATCTGGCACCAAAAGGGGCCCGATAACGGCCTGTTCGGGCGCCTGCACAATTGGTTCCTCATCATCAACCCCAAGTCGAAGGGAGTGGATAAGGCCAAGGTCAGCCTCAATACCTACGGTGGAGGGCCGTACGTCCTCAAGTCGTGGACAAAGGGCTCCAAGATGGTGTTCGAGGCAAACCCGCACTGGTGGGGAAACCGCCAGTACCCGGACCGGCCCCAGACCGTCGCCCTCCGGCCCATCCGCGAAGCCACGACGCGGGTGAAGGCGCTGTTGACCGGAGAGCTTGACTTCATCCAGGGAGTAGACGCCCAATTCATCCCCGAGCTTCAGAAGGATCCCAACACGAAAGTCGTGGTGGTCCCCGGGATGCGGATCTTTTACCTCGCCTTCGCCATGCGCCACGGAGGGCCGTTTGCGGATCCCAAGGTCCGCCAGGCGGTGAACTACGCCATCGACTCCGATCTCATCGGCAAGACCATCATGGGCGGGCTGACGGACCCATTCCACATGCTCTATCACCCTTGGTCCTTTTCGGGCTACAACCCCGGCCTTAAATGGTTCGGCTACGATCTCGCCAAGGCCAAGGCGCTGATGAAGGAGGCCGGCTATCCGAACGGGTTCAAAGCCGTGTTCGTCGCCCCGAACGGAAGGTTCGTCGGAGATCGCGAGACGGGCGAAGCCGTCTCCGCGATGCTCAAGAAGATCGGTATCGACATGAAGGTCGAGGCCTACACCTGGCCCCTCTACCGGCGGGCGGTGAACAACGCCCAAGAAGGGAAGACCAAGGAGCCGGCGCTGGTCTGGCGAAGCTGGGGAAACTCGGTCGGTGACACCACGGGCGTCTGGCGGGGCACGAGCTCATGCACCGGCGTCTGGAGCGTGTCGTGCTTCCCGGAGCTGGATAAGCTCAACGAGGAAGCGGGCGCCATGGCCGACCCCGAGATGCAGCAGGCGGCGTTCGAGAAGCTATGGGGAAAGATGAAGGAACAGGCAATGCACAAGATCCTGTTCAAATTCCGCGAGACGTTCGGCTTGCGCAAGACCTTGAGGTTTGAGCCTCGCGGCGACGAGACCATCGCCGTCTGGGAGATGGTTCAGACAAAGTGACCGGCCGGGCGCCCGAGTGGGGGCCGTGCCTGTCCCTCCTTCTCAGTCTTGGGGGCGAGAAATGAAAGTGACGGAGCGGAAGTTCGGCCGGATATTCAACTTGCGGATGGAGGAATCGGATGAGTTCTACGGCGTGCTTGTCCGCTTCGTGAAAGAGAAGAGCATCCGGTCCGGCCTCGTGTTCTTTCTCGGCGCCTTCTACGAGTGCGACATCATCCCCGGGGTGCTGAAACCTTCCCCCCCGATGCCCCCGGAGGAGTGGACACGGAAGCACCTGACCGACTGGAGGGACGTCCACGGCCAGGGCTACATCAGCTGGCCAGACACCCAGCCTGAGACGCTGCTGGAGAAGCACCGCTGGAAGGGGGAACCGGAGCCTTACGTCCATCTGCATATGACGCTGAGCGGCGGCCCGGGAAAATGGGAAGAAGTCTACGGCGGCCACCTGTGCGATGGCCGCATCAAAGGGATGCTCGTCGACATCGTCGAACTTCTGTAAAGCAGCGAGCGGCGGTGGGCTGCCGGGCGCGAAGGGAATTCGTCATGGAGTGCCCGAACTATTTCTGGCCCTGGTTCTCCGAGGAGGAGTACGCCCGCCGCTACGCGCGCATCCGGGAAAGCATGGCCAGGAAAGGCCTGGATGGCCTCATCGTCTACGGCGTGAGCCGGGGCATGGGGATGGAACCGGGCCAGCCCAACGTTGTCTACCTCGCCAGCGTAGCCGCCTGGAGCCAAACCTTCGTCGTCTTCCCCATCGAGGGCGCGCCCACGGTGTTCGTCATGAGCTCCAATCATGTTATTACCGGGAGCGGTAAATGATTGACACCTTTCACGAGGCGGCGTAGCGGACATGGCCCGCCCGGAAGTAATTGCGGACGATGTGCGGCTGGCGCTGGGTGCTGCGCAGGTAGGCGCGCACGCTGGCCATCATCTCGCCCTGATTGGCGGGCCGGCGCCTTCCCACGGCGTTCGTCTTCACGTCCTGGTTGAGCCGCTCGTCGGGGTTGAGCTCCGGGCTGTAGGGCGGCAGGTAGAAGAGCCGGATGCGCCCGGCGTGCTTGCCCAGCCACTTCTGGAGCGCCTTCGAGCGGTGCACCGGATGGCGATCCACGATGAGGAAGACCCTGGCCTCCACCTGCCGGAGGAGCCGACGGAGGAAGCCGATGAGCACCCCCGCCGTGAAGCGGCCCCGGAACACCATGAAGAAGAGCTTCCCCCGGTTCGTGACCGTGGAGAGCATGTTGCAGCCGAAGCGCTGGCCAGTGCCTGGAACCACCGGCGTCCTGCCCTTGAGGCCAAAACTCCGCCCCGCCTGATGGCGCTCCGGAGGCCCATCTCATCGCCCCAGTGAATCCCGGCCTTCTCCCGCTTCGCCTGCCGGCGTATGGCCGGGTATTCCTCCCTCAGCCAGCGCGCCACCGCCCGCGCGTCCTGCTCGTAGGCCCGGCGGAGCGGCTTCTGCGGCGTGAAGCCCCAGCGTTTGAGCCAGCGGCCCACCGTCCACACCGACACCTCGCAGCCGAAGCGCTCGGCCAGGAGCCTCCCCACCGCCTCGCGCGTCCAGAGCGCAAAGGGCAGCTTCAGCTGGTCGGGGCAGCGGCCGGCGATCAGGCGCACCGCCTTCGCTTCCTCGCGCGGCGAGAGGCGCGGGGAGGGCGGCCGTCCCCGCCTGCCCGAGCGGAGCGCATCCGCCCCGCCCCGGCGGTGTTGGCCCACCCAGGCGTTCACCGACTGGCGCGAGACGCCGAACACCCGCGCCGCCTCGGCCTGCGAGAGGCCTCCCCCGGCGGCTCGGACCACGCGCCGCCTGAGCGCCTCCTGCGCATCCGGGGAAAGGTGCCGCGTATCGTGCGCTCCCATGGCCCGAAGCATAACCGGAAAAGATCAAAATGTCAAACATTTTGTGCTCGGATTAATAATAGAAAAATGGCGTTCCGCGATCGACCTTATTTTTCTCTTTAAGGTAGATTCCGAGGTTTCTTTGAAGCGGGAAACACAAGACAAACTCATAGCCGACCCTGGCAGAGCGATGAACCCGGATTTCCTTTCCCGCTTGAATGCGGCCTATGATCGTGTGCGTGATCGGCATAGGGACAAGTTCCCAAATTTGACGGTGGTCGACACAACGAA
>C687J26845_10001776_pt1 | contig 12996 bp, 13 predicted proteins | sample RifCSPlowO2_12_FD_26845 | JGI IMG/M metagenome (IMG submission 26845) | reverse complement strand
GGGGCCAGAGTGATTTCGCTATTTCTTCCCTGTATTGAACTTCCATCAACTACGATCTACCGGCTTACGCTGGCGCACTAGCTGCTTGCGCATGCAAATAAAGGGCTGGTGGCCGAAATGGCTTAAATGTACGGCGGCCTAACGCCCCATCTCCGGGGGGACCAGCAAGCGCTCGACCACCTTGCCATGTTTCAAATGCGATTCCACGATGTCATCGATGTCCTGGGCATCCACAAAGGTGTACCAAACACCTTCCGGGTACACCACCGCCACCGGGCCCGCCGCGCAGCGGTCCAGGCAGCCGGCTTTGTTGACCCGCACCTGGCCGGGCCCCGACAGCCCCGCTTCCTTGACCAGCGACTTGCAGCGGTCAAACCCTTCCTGGGCCTTGTGCCGGGCACAGCATTCTTCGCCATGCTTTCGTTCGTTCAAACAGAAAAAAATATGGCGTTCGTAATACGAACCCGTAGGGGACTTGGTTTCATTCATGGGGAGATTTTAGGTTTTTGCATCCCGCTGCCAGATTTGCGACAGCAGATAAACCAGTGTGGCGTAAGGCCACAACCAGCCCAGCCATTGGGCCAGGCCATGGAAACGGATAAAGCGCCCCTGCTCCCAGTTTTGCAAGGTCTGCGCAAAATAGGGATTTTCGGGGGCCTGGTTCAGCAAACTCAGGTAAATACCCAACGACAGCAGCGCCAGGGCGGCACTGGCGCGCCAGGGCACCACCACCAGCCCCCAAGCCACCGCCACCGCCACCGCCATGCCCACCTGGGTTGGCAGGTCCAGCCAGGCCCAGGCGTGGCTGGGGCCCCAGCTCAAGGCGGCGGACAGTCCGGTGACCACCACGCCCACCGCCATGGTCATCGGCACCAGGACCACGCGACGCCAGCATGTACGGATGATGCAAAAGCCCAAAAGGCAGGGAATCAGCAAGCCCAAAAAGACACACACCATCTGCAGACCCGGAACCAGGGGCTGCAGGGTGTCCTCCCGTACCGGAAGCCACGCCAGGAAGGGGGTATCCAGCATTAATTCCGCCAGAGCCTGCTCTGCCCGGAACAGCACCTGGCCCAGCCCAAAGGGCACCGCGGCAGGAAACAGCAAGGCCAGGGGCCAGGTCGCCAGCAGCACAATGCCGCCCCGCGCATCTTCCACAAACCAGCGCGCCCGAACCCGGCTCCAACGGTCAATAGCGCCCAACCGGACCAGCAGCAGGGTGGCCACAGACCCCACCCATGCGCCCATGCCGTTGAGGAACCAATCTTCCTTGGACGCCACCCGGGCAGGCAAATAGGTTTGCAAAGCCTCCAGCACCAGCGACAGCGCCAAAGCAGCCACTGTGGGCATCCACACCGCGTGGCGGCCGCGCCCGGTGCGCAATGCGCTCAGTGCCAGCAACCCGCCCAGGGGGGCATACCCCACCATGTTGATGGCCACATCAAAACCGGTCCAGTAACGCGGAAAAGGCGCCGTCAAAAAGGCCCAGGGCATCAAACCCGGGTCGCGCCACACCGAAAATGGGTAAAGGCTGGCATACACGATGAGCCCCACATACAGCAGCGCCATCGGCCAGGCGGCGGTTTTGTGCATGTGGCGCTCTGCGGGGTTTATTCCGTTTTCAGATCAATGGGAGATGAGGCGCACCGACGCAGGCAGTGCTTTAGCACGACAAGGAGGGGCAACGACATATCGCATTGATATCGAAATGGAATTAGAAGGGTTTGACCACCACCAGCACCACAATGGCCAGCAGCAGCAGCACCGGAATTTCGTTAAACCAGCGAAACCACACATGGCTGCGGGCGACCGGACCGGCTTCAAAGCGGCGCAGCATCACGCCACAGGCATGGTGGTAGCCGAGCACCAGCAGCACCAGGGCCAGCTTGGCGTGCATCCAGCCATTGCCCGGGCCGAACCCAATGCCATAGACCCACCACAGCCACAAGCCCAAAGCCACGGCGGGCACCGCCAGCAAGGTGGTGAATCGCATCAGCTTGCGCGCCATCAGCAGCAGGCGCGCCCGTTCGGCCTCGGAGCCTGCGGGCACCATGGCCAGGTTCACAAAAATGCGCGGCAGGTAAAAAAGCCCGGCGAACCAGCTGGCCACGAAAACGATATGGAAAGATTTGACCCAGAGCATGGGCAAAGTGTAGTCGCAGACACGGGCATGCCAGGCAAAAAATCCCTGGCTCGGATGGGGTGGTAGGGCACTTTGCTCCGTTCGTGTCCCCCGGCCACGCACGGCGATAGCCGTGCATGGCCTATTGCCACAAGGTGAGCGCATCCGCGACAGCGGATGCGTAAGCCTCCTCCTTTACCTCACTGTGCAAAGCACCCTACCCACCCCATCCGAGTTGGTGTACTTTTGTACAGGCAAAAAAAACCCCAGCACGGGGCTGGGGTGGTAAGCCTATTTGCTGTCACACATCAAGGCTCCGCTCAGGGAGGAAAAGCGGAAGGTAGCAAGCTACCCGGAACGGAATTTAACAAACTTTTCCGGCAGTTGCAAGTGAAAACTTCAGATTGTTAAAAATTATTTGCGGGTATTGAGGCACAATTTTCCCATGACCTCTTACGCCCCCTTCCCCCTGGGCCGTCCACGCCGCCTGCGCAAAGACAGCTACACCCGCAATCTGGTACGTGAAAACCAGCTCACCGCCCACGACCTGATCTACCCCGTGTTCGTGGTCGATGGCCAAAACCAGCGCGTGCCCATTGCCTCCATGCCCGGCGTCGAGCGCCTGAGCCTGGATTTGCTGCTGCCAGTGGCCGAAGAGTGCGTCAAGCTGGAAATCCCGGTGATGGCGCTGTTTCCGGTGATCGACCAGTCGCTCAAAACCTTTGAGGGCAAGGAAGCCCTGAACCCCGATGGCCTGGTGCCCCGCGTGGTGCGCGCCCTGAAACAAGAATTTCCCCAGCTCGGTGTGATGACCGACGTGGCGCTGGACCCCTTCACCAGCCACGGCCAGGACGGCCTGCCCGACACCCGCCCCGAGAACGAAGGCTACATCCTGAACGACGAAACCACCGCCATCCTGGTGCAGCAGGCCCTCACCCAGGCCCGCGCCGGCGTGGACATGGTGGCGCCCAGCGACATGATGGACGGGCGAATTGGCGCCATCCGCGCCGCGCTGGAAGCCGAAAATCTCATCCACACCCGCATCATGGCCTACAGCGCCAAATACGCCAGCGCTTTTTATGGCCCGTTCCGCGACGCCGTCGGTTCGGCCAGCAACCTGGGCAAAAGCAACAAAAAGGTTTATCAGATGGACCCCGCCAACAGCGACGAAGCGCTGCGCGAAGTGGCCATGGACATTGCCGAGGGGGCCGACATGGTGATGGTCAAGCCCGGCATGCCCTACCTGGATGTAGTGCGCCGCGTCAAGGACGAATTCAAAATTCCCACCTTTGCCTACCAGGTGTCCGGCGAATACGCCATGCTGAAGGCCGCCGCCCAGAACGGCTGGCTGGACCACGACGCAGTCATGATGGAAAGCCTGCTGGCCTTCAAGCGCGCCGGCGCCGACGGCGTGCTGACCTACTTTGCCCGGGACGCCGCCAAGTTGCTACGAAATGTATAGCTGCTTGCGCACTATTCTCAAGGGCTAGAGGCCGATTTGGCTTGTAAAACTTTCTGAAGAGAGGCCATGCGCATTTTCCAGATTCAGAACGCCAACGTGTCCGAAAGCAACGCGCTGGCGACACTGCATGCCCAGGGGCTTCCCGACCAGGGTTTTGTCTGGATTGCCTGCGGCCGACGGGAGTTTGAGGTGCAGCAGGCCCAGATCCAGGCCACGCTGCAACAGCTGTGTGGCCTGCAGCTGGTGGATTTGCACATCTCGGACCTGCTCAACAACCAGTTGCCGTCCCACTACGACTACACCTCACAGTACGACGTGCTGGTGTTTCGCCGCTTGGCGGCTGGCAACAGCCAGACCGACCTGGACAAGCCCGGCCTGCCCCTGACCCAGGTTCCGGCCCGCGGGGGGCCACCGATTTTGCGGCGCATCGACACCAGCCCGGTGGGTTTTGCCGTGTTCGACCGGGTGCTGCTCACCGTGCACCCCACCGACTGCGCGGTGCGCGACGCCTACGCCGCCAAACTGCTGCAAGCCGCCAGCGCCGAATCGCACGCGGCTGGCGCGCGCCTGCCCACCAGCCCGGCGGACCTGATGCTGCGCATCATCAACCAGATGGTGGACGGCTACCTGGCGCTGCGCCGCGAACTGACCCAGCAACTGGACCACTGGCAGGCCGAGCTGCTCAACCCCAAAGCCCGCTTCAACAACTGGTCGTCGCTGCTGGACGCCCGGCTGGCGCTGCACCATCTGGACGAAATTTGCGAAGAACAACGCTCCAGCATCCAGGACTGGATCGAGGCCATCAAGACCTGGCCCGAGGCACGCACCGAGGCGGAGCGGCGCGAGCGTGACTTGCTGCAGGTGCGCAGCCGCGATGTGCTGGAGCACATCGAGCGCGTGGTGCACCATGTGCGCCGGCTGGAGCAAAGCGCCGAAACGGCGGTGCAAATGCATTTCAGTGCGCAGAGCCACCGCACCAACGACATCATGCGCACCCTCACCGCGCTGACCGCCGTGTTTCTGCCGCTGAACCTGATTGCCGGCATCTTCGGCATGAACTTCGACTTCATCCCCTTGCTGCATGCGCAGGCCGGTTTTTGGTGGGCCATGGGCAGCATGGCCATGATTGCCGTGGCACTGGTGGTGGTGTTCTGGCGCAAGCGCTACCTGGCACGCACCGAACGCTAGCGCACCACACCATCGGCCCTACCGGCGCAACGGCGGCCTATGCACCGGCCAGATCAGGCCCCACCTCAGCGTGTCACTGCGCCTGAAAAAAACCTAGTTGCGGGCGTAGGACACATGGAAGCTGTGCACCCCGGGGAATTTGGCCATTTCCGAACTCAGATCGGAAATGGGCACCATTCTTTGTTTGCTGCGCGCCACCGCCACAAAGGTCCAGGTAAAGGCCCCCCCGTCCAGCGCAATGACGATGGTGCCCCCGGCAATGTCGTAGCCCCGTTCGATGGCCATGGTGCGCAAAGCGGCCTCCACGGGTTCATAGCCCGGATCAAACTGCAGGGTGATGGCGACCGCCTGACGCGACGGCAGCCACGCCTCCAGCTTGGAAATCCACACCATGCACACCGCACTGAGCAGCGCCAGCGCCATCGCCGCCGCATACAGGCCCACCCCCACCAGAATGCCGATCACAGAAGACGCCCACAGGGAGGCGGCGGTGGTCAGCCCGCTGATGTTGAAGCCCTCTTTCATGATCACGCCCGCGCACAAAAAACCGATGCCGGTCAAGATACCCTGCATCACCCGGGACAGGTCGCCGTTGGTGAACAGGGTGCTGGAGTTGCCGCCATACCAGAAATGGGAGTAGCCGCCAATCACCGTCAGCGCGGCGGAGGCCATGCACACCAGCCCATAGGTGCGCATGCCGGCGGCCCGTCCATGGAAGGAGCGCTCGTAGCCCACCATCAACCCCAGCGCCAGGGCGCCCACCAGGTGCAAGAGTACGAAGAAATTGGCTTCCACGATCGGACCGGACCAATACGCGGCAAAGGCTTGTTGTGTCAACATGGCTGAAAGATACCGCATTTGCAAATTTCTCAGGGCAATTTTTCGCACCGAAACACCGCCTTGGCTGCGTTACCATGCGCTACCTTACTCAGCCCCTGACCGGAGCAACCCATGGACCTGAAACCGCTGGTGACCCTGCTGGCCATCGTCAACCCGCTGGCCATCGTGCCTTTTTTCATCCACTACACCCAGGGCTTCTCCCGGGAGCAGCGGCGCAACACCATCTGGGTGTCGTCGTTCAGCGCCTTTGTGGTGATTGCCGTCAGCGCCCTGGCGGGCCTGCACATCCTGGAATTTTTCGGCATTTCGCTGGCCAGCTTCCAGGTGGGCGGCAGCATGCTCTTGCTCACCAGTGCGCTGAACATGCTCAACGCCCAGCCGGCCGAGGCCAAGACCAACACCCATGAAATGGAAGACGGCGCGGAAAAAGCCGCCCGGGGCGCCAGCATTGCCGTGGTGCCGCTGACCATTCCCTTGCTGACCGGCCCGGCCAGCATGTCCACCGTGGTGATTTACGCCGAAAAAGCCAAGACGTTTTTCCAGCTCAGCACCCTGGTGGGCTACGGTGTGGTGATCGGGCTGGCGACCGCCCTGTGTTTTGCCCTGGCCGAACCGATTGCCCGCGTGCTGGGCAAGACGGGCATCAATGTGATGACCCGGCTGATGGGGCTGATCCTGGCGGCCCTGTCGGTGGAAGTGATGTCCGACGGGCTGATCAAGCTGTTTCCCCTGCTGGGCCGTTAAGTTTTCAGATCAATGGCCCGGTGTGGCCTGGGCCGTTTGCTGCACCCACTGCTCCATCTCCTCAATGGCGGCGTCCGCCGCTGCGGTCAGTGCCCGCACGCCCCCAGCGGCGTCCGGACTGGCGCTGGCGCGCTGTAGCACAAAGCTGCGCTGGGCCACCAGCTTCTCCCCCCCTGCGCCGGGCTGGCCCAGCGTGGCACGCAGGCGCAGCAAACCGGTGCTGTGGGTGGCCGACTCAAAAAGCTGGCTGAACTCGTCCAGCTCCACCCGCAGGGTCAATATCGGGCCCCCGGCCAGCACGCCGTCGGCCGGGTTGAGCACCGCGCGGCGCTGGCCCAAATGCTCGCGCAGGCGCTGGCGCAGCAGCTCGGCGGGCGGCATGCTCCAGCGGGCCTGGGCGTAGGGGCGCAGTTGCTGGGCGTCGCTGTAGGCCAGGCGGTACAACACGGCCGTGCTGTCCAGCGCACCCGTGGCTTGCACCCCGGCCAGGGCCAGCGGTGGCAAGGGGGCCATGCGCTGGGTGGGCTGCTCCGAGGTGGTGCCGGGGCCAAAGTCGTAGACCCAAGGCCGGGGCGGCGGCTGCAGGGTGCCGCAGGCCGCAAGGCCTGACAACAATATAAGACAAAATAGGCCTCTAGCCCCCGTAGAATAAGCGGTAGCAGCTAGCATTTTCATAGCAAACATCCAAAATAACGCATCAGATACCTTCGGCCTCAACGGGCCTGCGGGGCCACAAATCCGCGTTCCCCCGGACCGGGGCGCATTTGCCCCCGACCCAGGAGCAGGGACTGCGGGTTGTCCGTCACCGAATCCGCCACCTGCCCGACCTGGCGCACGGCGCGGGCCGTGTCGTCAAACGTGCGGTTCAGGCGCGGCACCAGGGTGGAGTTGAGGGTTTGCCCGGTCGCCACCAGCACGCTGGTGCCCTCGGCGATCTTGTCCAGGGTGCCGCCCGGCTCGTTCATCCGGGCCGACATGCGTTTGAATTCGTTGGACGAAGCCCGGACCGATTCGGCGCTGGCGCTCAGGCGTTCTGCGGCCGACTGCATGCTTTTGAGCGAGACACTGGCGTCTTGCATCAGCTGGGGCAAGCTGGGCTGCCCGGCCCCAACCCCGCCCTGCGCGCCCAGCACCTGCTCGGCCCGCTGCGACAGCTTGCCGATGTGGGCCGCCGCCTGCCCCAGCTGGCCGATGGCCGCCATCAAGTTCTTCTGGTTGTCCGGCGCCAGCAGCTGATTGGCGCGCTGGCTGGCCTGCTCCAGCTGGCCCACCAGGCTGCTTCCCTGCTCGGTCAGGCGCGACATCAGCCCGGCACGCATGGGGATGCGGCCCGGTTGCTCGGGTCCGGTGGCCAGCGGCTGGGTCGACTCCCCCGCATCGTCCAGCTGGATGAAGGCCAGGCCGGTCACGCCCTGAAAACCCAGGGTGGCAAAGGTGGACTGGGTGATGGGCGCATTCTCGTTGACCGCGATGCGCACCAGCACATGGCCTGCGGTCTTGCGGTCGAGTTCAATGGCGCTGACCCGCCCGACCGGCACCCCCTTGTAACGCACCCCGGCCTGGGGCTGCAGACCGGTGACACTTTCGCGGCTGGAAATCTCGAACACGCGTTTGTCCGAGTTGTCGCGTGTCAGCCAGACCGCCATGGCCACCAGCATGGCGGCCATGGCCAGCACAAAAATTCCGGCGGCCAGGGCGTGTGATTTGTTTTCCATAGGTCTCTCCTTTTACACGGCATCCGGGCGGGTGTGCAACAAACCCATGGCGCGGTGGCCCCGCCCGCCCAGAAAAAAGTCCCGCACAAAGGGGTGGCCAAAAGCCACCACCTCGCGCACCGGAGCGTCCACAATGACGTGTTTGTCGGCCACCACCGCCACCCGGGTGCTGATTTCGTAAATCGTATCCAGGTCGTGCGTCACCATCACCACCGTCAGCCCCAGCTCCCGGTGCAGCGAGCGCAGCAGGGTGCAAAAGGCGTCCGAGGCGTCGGGGTCCAGCCCGGCGGTGGGCTCGTCCAGCAGCAGCAGGGGCGGGTCCATCACCAAAGCGCGCGCCAGTGCCACACGCTTGACCATGCCGCCCGACAGATCGGCCGGCATTTTGTGGGCATTGGCGGGGTCCAGGCCCGCCATCTGCAGCTTGACCATGGCCACGTCGCGCACCAGGGCCGCGGGCAGGGTGCCCAGTTCGCGCAAGGGAAAGGCAATGTTTTCCAGCACCGTGAACGCCGAGAACAAGGCCCCGTGCTGGAACAACATGCCCACCCGGCTGGCCGCCCCGGCGCGCCCCAGCTCGGCGGCGGGGCGGCCCAGCACGGTGACACTGCCGCGTGCCGGTGTCTCCAGCCCCAGAATCTGCCGCAAAAGCACGGTCTTGCCGCCACCCGAGCCGCCCACGAGGGACAGCAGTTCGCCCTGCGCGATGGTGAGGTCCAGGTCCTGGTGGATGACGGCGTCCACCCCGTCGGCGCGAAACACCGACCATAGCTTGTCGATCTGCACCACCGGGGGCGCTGCCGCAGCAGCGGGGCCGCTCATACGCCAATCCCCTTGAACAGCACGGCAAACAGGGCGTCCACCAGAATCACCACGGTGATGGAGGTCACTACCGAGGCCGTGGTGCCCTGCCCCAAACTCTGGGTGTTGGGCAACACGCGCAGGCCGTAGTGGCAACCAATCAAGGCGATCAGGCCACCGAACACCACCGATTTGGACAGCGCCAGCCACAGATTGGACAACTGCACCGCCTTGGGCAGCGCGGTCAAAAAATAGGCCGGGGTAAGTCCCATGGCCAGGTCGGAGGCCAGCATGCCGCCCAGCAGCGCGGCCAGGGTGGTCCACACGGTGAGCAGCGGCATGGCCACGGCCATGGCGATGGCCCGTGGCATCACCAGCCGGTAACCCTTGGCGATGCCCATGACGCGCATGGCGTCCAGTTCTTCGGTCACCCGCATGACGCCGATTTGTGCGGTGATGGCCGAGCCCGAACGCCCGGCGATCAAAATGGCGGCCAGCACCGGCCCCAGTTCGCGGATCAGGGAAACGCCCAGAATGTTGACGATGAAAGCATCGGCCCCGAACTGGCGCAGCTGCTGCGACATCAGGTAGGCCAGCACCACCCCAATCAAAAAACCCACCAGAGCGGTGATGGGCATGGCGGTGGCGCCGATGCGGTAGAGGTGGCCCGAGATATCGCGCCAGGGACCCTTGAGCGGGTGGCGTAGCAGACGTCCCAGGTCCAGCGCCAACTGGCCCAGCAAACGCAGCGCCCCAGCGCCGTGGTCCGCCACACTGAACACCCAGGCGCCCAACTGCAAAAACAGGCCCCAGGCACTGCTGCGCTGTGCCGGCGGCGGTGCCACCGAAAAACGCGCCACCCGCTCCAGCATGGCGCGCTGCCCGTCCAGCAGGTGCAGATGCTCAGGCCAATGGCGGCCCCAGCTGTTCCACAGGAGTTGTGCGCCGGTGTGGTCCAGGCGGTGCAGCGCCCGCAAGTCCCAGGCGCAGGCACCCCCCAGCGCCTGTGTGCGCGTAAGCGCGCTTTGCACCGGCACCCAATGGCCGGGCGGGGCCAGGTGCGCCGCCGTCCAGCGGCCGCGCAGCACGGCGCACGCCCCTTCGGGCGTGGTCTCCAAGGTAATCTGCGGCGGGGAATCCATCGGGATGGCAACAGGGCTCACACAAATCTCACACATGCTGGGAAACGCATGGTACCTGCTGCGCCGGGGTCCGGCCTGCGCACCCGCCCTATTTCACCCCTCCTTGCACCCCCTTTTCACGCAAAATAGCGCCATGAACACCAGCACTCCCCCCACCCCCTTCGCCTCGACCCCCGAGCTGTCCGTAGAACAACGCGGCCCCGTCCTGTGGCTGACCATCACCCGCGAAGAACGCCGCAACGCCATGAGCCATGGCGTGCTGGCGGGCTTGGCGCAGGCCATCACCGCCGCGCAGGGCCGACGCGACATCCGGGCCATGGTGCTCACCGGCGCGGGCACCAAGGCCTTTTGCGCGGGCGCCGATCTGCAAAGCGCCCAGGCCTTCACCACCGACTATTCCGAACCCCACGGCCACCTGGCGCAACTGCTGCGCGCCGCCCGCGCCAGTTATGTGCCGCTGATCGCCCGCGTTAACGGCGCCTGCATGGCCGGCGGCATGGGCCTGCTGTCCATGTGCGACATGGCCGTGGCCTCCACGCATTGCGTGTTTGGCCTGCCCGAAGTCAAGGTCGGCGTGTTTCCGGCGCAGGTCCTGAGCGTGCTGCAGCATCTGATCCCCCGGCGCGTGCTGGTGGAAATGTGCATCACCGGCGAACCCATCAGCAGCGCGCAGGCCCTGCAGTACGGGCTGGTGAACCATGTGGACGACGATGTGGATGCCAAACTGCAGTGGCTGCTGGAGCGTTTGCTGGACAAGTCCCCCGCCGCAATCCGCCGGGGCCTGTACACCCTGAAAAAAGCCGAGTCCATGCCGTTTGAAGAATCCATGGCCTTCACCGAGAGCCAGATCGCCCTGTTCACCCTGACCGACGACGCCAAAGAGGGCCAAAAAGCCTTTCAGGAAAAGCGCAAGCCGGTCTGGGCCGGGCAGTAAAGCGGCATGCAAGCGGACCTGTTCCCCAGCGCCTTGCTGGACACCCTGGGCCTGGTGCTCTTTGGCGCAGCCCTGCTGCATACCTTTTGCGCCAAATACTTTGAGGTGCTGGCCCACCGCCACCCGCGCCATGCGGGTCTGCTGCATTTGCTGGGCGAGGTGGAGGTGGTGTTTGGCTTTTGGGCCATGGTGCTCATCGTCTGCATGGCGCTGCTGGCCGGTGGCCAGATCGCCATGGACTACGCCGAATCGCGCCAGTTCACCGAGCCCCTGTTTGTGTTTGTGGTGATGGTGGTGGCCGCCTCCCGCCCCGTGCTGGAAGCCGTGCGCACCCTGCTCAAGGGCGTCGCCCGCGCGGTGCCTGTGCCTACGCCATTGGCGCTGGCATGGCTGGGCTTGGCTGCCGTGCCTTTGCTGGGCTCCCTGATCACCGAACCGGCGGCGATGACGCTGGCGGCGCTGATGTTGTCCCCCCAGATTTTTCGTCCCGACCTGCCTGAGCGGCTCAAGTACGCGGCCCTGGGCGTGTTGTTTGTGAACGTCTCCATAGGCGGCACCCTCACCGCCTATGCGGCCCCGCCGGTGCTGATGGTGGCGGACGCCTGGGCCTGGGACAGCGCCTTCATGGCCACANCCTTTGGCTGGAAGGCCGCGCTGGCGGTGCTGCTCAACGCCAGCGTTCTGGTGTACTGCTTGCGCCAACACCTCACGCCGGAAGACGCTCCCGCCGCGGACGCCGACCGCCCCGCCATCCCCTGGCTGGTGAGCGCGGTGCACCTGGTATTTCTGGCCGGAGTGGTGGCGCTGGCGCACCATCCGGTGCTGTTTCTGGGCCTGTTTCTCTTCTTTCTGGGCTACACCCAGGCCTACGCACAATTCCAGAGCCCGCTGATTCTCAAGGAAGGGCTGCTGGTGGGATTTTTCCTGGCGGGACTGGTGGTGCTGGGAGGCATGCAGCAGTGGTGGCTGCAGCCCCTGGTGTCGGGCCTGGCACCCACAGCCCTGTTCTTTGGCGCCTTGGGCCTCACCGCCTTGACCGACAACGCCGCCCTCACCTACCTGGGCTCCCTGATTGAAGGCATCTCCCCGGCCTCGCAGTACATGCTGGTGGCCGGTGCCGTGGCCGGTGGCGGGCTCACCGTGATCGCCAATGCACCCAACCCTGCTGGCGTGGCCCTGCTGCGGCGCGGCTTTGCCGATGGCTCGATTGGCGCCGGCGGATTGCTGCTGGGCGCGGCCCTGCCCACGCTGGTGGCCGCCGCGGTGTTTCTGCTGCTGTAATGCAGGCGCTCCCTATGGACCAGCCTCTTGCTTTGTAAGCTGCCTGGGCCTTTGGTAGTCTCTAATTCCGTTTTCAGATCAATGAGAGAGAGGCGCCCCGGCGCAAGCAGTGCTTCAGCACGACCAGGAGGGGCAACGGCATATCGCATGGAAATGGAAATGAAATAATTCCTCCACTCCCACGGAACACCCACAGCATGAGCGACACCACTTTCGACTACATCATCATCGGCGCGGGCACGGCCGGTTGCCTGCTGGCCAACCGGCTCAGCGCCGACGCGACCAAACGGGTGCTGCTGATCGAGGCCGGCCGCAAGGACGACTACCACTGGATCCATATCCCGGTGGGTTACCTGCACTGCATTGGCAACCCGCGCACCGACTGGCTGTTCAACACCGAGCCGGACGCGGGCCTGAACGGCCGCGCCCTGCGTTACCCGCGCGGCAAAACCCTGGGCGGCTGCAGCAGCATCAACGGCATGATCTACATGCGCGGCCAGGCCCGCGACTACGACCAATGGGCCCAGTTGACGGGCGACGCCAGCTGGAGCTGGGAGCACAGCCTGCCCTACTTCAAGCTGCACGAAGACCACCACGGCGGCGCCAGCGCCCTGCACGGTGCGCGCGGCGTGGCCCCCGAGCTGATGCACGACAACCACACGCCCTACCGCAAAATCCTGCGCCACCGCAACGCCGGTGGTGAATGGCGGGTGGAAAAGCAGCGCCTGCGCTGGGATGTGCTGGACGCCTTTGCCGCCGCCGCCGTG
>C687J26845_10001763_pt1 | contig 13050 bp, 7 predicted proteins | sample RifCSPlowO2_12_FD_26845 | JGI IMG/M metagenome (IMG submission 26845) | reverse complement strand
GAAGACGTTAAATTAAAACCAGAGGATAAGGTATTGGAAATTGCTGTATGAAAAAGATCTCTAGAAATATTTAAGAAGGTAGCGTTTGCCGAAAGAAAAAAGGTTTTATAAATTTATACATTTCGAAGCAATGAGCAAAGAAACATCGTTTACATTTCATGACTCGCCAAAACCTGAAAGACCAAGGGAAAGGCTTCAGAGATTTGGTTCTGAGGCGCTATCCACACAAGAGCTTCTGATTTGGAATATTTGATTTTTCAAAAGCCTGGTATAGCAAATAAAAAATGAGCTATTTAGAATGGAACAATCGGCTGGCAAAGTATTTTTTCAATGAAGAAATGGCTGGCCGAGAAGTGTTGCTTTATGTAGATACGAAACTTATTAATACCATTGGTACGGGCTTGGGGGATGTTAATGATTTTAAACAGTTTGTAATAATTGGCCCACCATGGTCAACACGAGATAGTATTTGCCAGAAAGCTTTACAGGCTTATGAAAATTGGCGCAAGAGAGATATCGATTACCCTCCATATATTGCTTTTTTAGCACTCTTTGTACTTGCAGAAGACACTGAAGGAGAATTTCATTCTCATGCATACTATCCGAGGCTTAGAATGTTCTTAGGTGAAACAAACGGAACAGGAGCTCCTCCTTCATTTGATAAAATGTGGGAATTATGGATGGATTTAGAAAAATGGAGTAGGGAAGATAAGAACGAGGAATTGGGACGCTTTACTTTCCGGATTCGCGGTGGATGGGTTCATGTCGGGCTACCTCTGTCACAAACCATATTATCCCATAAAGAAAGAAAAACACTTCAAATCATTTTCAACAAAGCAGAACTTGATCCCACAGATATTCCAGCTGTTGATACAATAAAACGAATAATGTTGGATTATGGCAGCCAGGGGCATCTTTTGGAAAAGCGAACCTTAAAATTATTAGAAGCAAATGACACCGAAAATATGGTATTAAAAAATGCCCTCCTCGAGTTTGTTTTAGATGAGCTTGCAGAATGGGATGGCACTGTCCCTGAGATTCAGCATGAAGACAAAGAATTTCCTAAAGAAGCGAAAACGGGGTTACGAATATGTTTAAATATAGATAAGGTTTCAAATAGGGTTAAGTCGTATTTGCGTTTTAAGACAAACAAATCGATACCGGATACGGGATTAAATTTTCAAGGTTCTGATTATAGTGGGATATTGACATGTTTCGAGACAAATGCAAACTGGTCATCCCCTCTTAAGGATCAAACAACTTCTCAGCAATTAGATGCTTCATCCATTGACTGGTTAAAAGGATTTCATATGAAAGATCCAGAAAATAATTGGCATACAAAGCTCAAAGGGGCGAGTGCAAGACTTTTTATTTCCGGTAAAAGGGAAGTATTGCCAGATTGGATTGAATCGCATCATTTGGAGAGAAAATGTGAGTTTATGATAGCTGCCCATTCAAGCATGATAGAAACCGTAAGAAACTGGGGATCGCAATTCTGTGAAAAATTTCAGGATAAATATTACAACGGATTGCCTGCTGGATGGGCGCTCTTTTATGGAAAAAATGCCACTAAATCATGTGATGGAGTTGATGTACTTACACTTTCAGCCTTGCTCAGAATGAGATTGCAAGGTGGCATCAAGACTGGCCGGGGAAATATATACTTAAAGTTTGGTCTTCCTTCCGTAGTTCTTGAAAATGTGTCTGGAAATGAAAAAATAAGGATTAATGGTATACAAATTAAACAGGCTGATGAAAGCATACCGCAATGGGATATCCGGGGTGAGTTTCCCCTTGATACGCCATTAAGAATCGAAGTTTATCGTGATAGTTCAGAACCTATACAGACCCGGATAATTAAAATTGAAGATCCTCAAATTCCATCTGTTTTTGATGAAGTTCCTTGCAGGGGAATGGACGGTGGTATTATAGAACCAGGAAGTGCGGATAACTGTGTTACTGGGGGTGTGGTAACAGAAATTAATAAAACAGCGTCCGCAACGTTTTCAAATCCATTTCCAACGCATCTTTCTTCAAGAATAATTTTTATAGGTTCGAGACCTGGAGAAATAATAGACTGGCCAGAAGAAGATTTCAATAAAGAATGGCATCCTGTGTGGGCAATAGCAAGAATTGGCACAAAAAACTGGACGGTTCATTTTTGTGGCACTTCCGAACACCTGGATGATGGACATAAACCAGGGATTTCCCTATCCGATAAAAGAGATGTTAAAAGATGGAAGGAGGCTATATGGTTTAACCGCAAAATTAATCAACCACCTTCACTTCCCAAACTCTTAAAAATATGGAAAAAATATTTAGGTGCGACCCAAAATGCCTGAAAGACTGCTTTATTCTATAAGTACACGTGGTAAAATGAGTTTTAATAATTTTGAAACTGCTTTTAGTACTATTTATGCTCTTGTTCATAAAACATTTCCAGAAGGTGTAAGCTTTACCCATTTAAAATATCAAACCTTAAGGTTCCTGGATGCCTTGGGGCACTGTGAATTTGATTTCGAGAAACGGTATGTTTATACTTGTCCTCCAGTGTTAGTTTTAATACCGAGTTTCGGACTGCCAAAGGCAGTATTAACAGGGGTACGCAATCCAGATCTTATTAAACACCTAAAGACCTTCGCGTCTGTAAATAAAGATTCCGTAAGATTTGATTCTATTCCCCAAAAAGTTAAATATTCTTTATTACCTCCGGCTATATATTTAGAAGCGATAAGCAACGATTTGCTTGAAGGTGCAGCCGTAAAAGCTGGAATAAATTTTAAATTAGAAGAACCTGCAGCATGGCGTTTGATCAATTTCTCTTCGGGCATTAACAATATAAAACAAAATATTCTTTTCGAAGACAGAGCAGAATTGAACTGGCCTAAACGTACATTTTCAATAACGAATCTTTATTTTGATAAATTCTATTTACCACAGGACGGTTTGAAACTTGTAGAGTATACGAATCCCAGAGATCAGCAAAAACTCCATTGGATTTGGAAGGATAAAATGGCTGCGGAAATTGACCGTGACTGGGGAAGGTTTTTAGTTCTTTCCTCCCAAAACATAAATGTTATACTTTACGACAAAAAGAGGTTTTTATTTGCGGTTCCTGCAACTGTTCCATTGCCTCGTCTTATATCCAGGGCATTGACCCTTTGTACAGGACTTGCACCAACAGATGCAATTCTAAAAGGCCATCCAGTAAAAGAAATTCCTGTTGATTGCAGGTTTAATATTTATCAAGCTGTCATACCCACAATAGCTGAAATTGTTGCTGAAAAACTTGGTCAAATACTTGTAAATTACAATTTAGAAGTTGACGAAAATGGGGAAATACAATGATTGATCCAATTGGCGCATTCGATATCATCCGGGATAATTTTATACGGTACGTTAAAACAGCCTTTGGAACACGCTTTCCAACTATCGAAGCTGAGCGTGAGGCATTATTGCGTACAGAACGTGTTTTGTGTCGGGAACCTTGGATTGAACCAATTCCCCACTATGAAAGCAGTGGTAAAACTATAGATGAACTTACATCAGATGATCTTCCCGGCTTAAACGAAGAGCAAGTTGAAAATTTCAAGGCTTTAGTAAAGTGCGGATTATTTAATGAGAATAGATTCCTTCATAAACACCAGTCTGTGATGCTTAAAAAATCACTTGAGGGGAAAAATTGTGTGATTACCGCTGGTACCGGCTCTGGTAAGACAGAATCATTTTTATTGCCCCTTTTTGCAAATCTCTCACAAGAGCTAGCAACCTGGTCAATACCTGGACAAGTTCATCCCCATTTAAATAACTGGTGGGAAAATGAGACTTGGCAAAATCAATGTTCGAATAATACTTTCAGGGTGTCACAAAGAGGGCACGAAACCCGCTGTTCGGCCGTCCGGGCGCTTATTCTATATCCAATGAATGCACTCGTGGAAGATCAGATGACAAGATTAAGAAAGGCGCTTGATTCAGATAAAACACGTGAATGGTTTAATTTGTATGCTGGTGGAAATAGAATCTATTTAGGAAGATACAATAGCAATACTCCCATTCCAGGACATGAATTTAAATCGCCCAATAAAAGAGGAAAACGTTCCGTCAATACGGGCAAACTTACTGACCTTAAAAAAGCGTTAGTAGAAGCAGGCAAGGCTTCAAAAGCTGCAATAAAATATGCAAATGATCCAAATAACAATGATCCATACAAACGAGAGGTCGTATCATTTTTTCCGCGTCTTGACGGTGCTGAAATGAGATGCCGCTGGGATATGCAGGATAATCCACCAGATATACTTATTACGAATTTCTCGATGCTCAGTATAATGCTGATGCGCGAGTGTGACGAAAATATCTTTAATAAGACCCGTGCCTGGCTTGCGGGAGAAGATTTACAGGGAGAAGAACGTGAATCAGTCAAAAAATCGCGAATCTTTCGCCTTGTTGTTGATGAATTGCATCTTTACAGGGGAACGTCTGGAACGGAAGTAGCATATTTGTTGCGTTTATTGCTTCTGCGTTTAGGTTTGCATCCAAACCACCCACAACTAAGAATTTTAGCATCAAGTGCTTCGTTAGAACCAGAAGATCCAAAGAGCCTTCAATTTTTAAAGGACTTTTTTGGAGCAAGTCAATTCGAAATTATAGAAGGAAAGCAGCAAGAAATTCCGGCGGATCCAAATATCAATATTCCATTACCCCACAAACCATTTAAATATCTTTCCGAAAATATTAATCTTGATGGCAATATCCTGGATGAAAATGCGTCTATTTTTTCTGAAGTTGCAAGACAATTAAATAGCTTTTCCTCAGATAAAGCGGGATTTAAGCAATTAATAAATATACTTGAAACTCAATTATCCCTCGAAACAAGGCTGCTAAGAGCATGTGAAGTGAAAGGCAAAGTAAGGGCAGTATCAATTGACGATTTTGCCAGAAAAATATTTGGTCAAAATATTAGTAAGGATATCCTGAAAAGTGCTTTGCGGGGCTTGCTTATAGCCCGGAGTCTGATTGACGAGGCAGGTATTAAAACGGCATTGCCATCTTTCAGGCTTCATTACTTTTTCAAAAATATAGAGGGTCTGTGGGCATCAACGAAACCATTGCACGATGCGGTTGACGGTCGGTCGGTGGGAAAACTTTATCCTTTCTCCAGGATAATATGTGATACAGGGGAAGCGCGGCGCGTGCTTGAACTTCTGTATTGTGAGCATTGTGGAACTGTTTTCTTCGGCGGCAGTAGACTCACATTGGATAACGGAGTTATTGAAATGCTTGCTACAACGCCAGACATTGAGGGAATACCTGAACGGCAGGCTGCCAGATTTGTTGATAGACGAACATTTGATGAATTTGCAATATTTTGGCCTATCGGCAATCAGAATTATTGTAATCCAGACAGATGGCGAATAGCAGGCGGTCAATCGCCCTGGGCTCATTGGGATCCCGCAAGTTTTAATACCAGAACTGGACATGTGCGTTCATCGCATGAGGATGCAAGAGAAAATCCTGAAGAATGGTTAAGCGGTTACCTTTTCAATATGGATATACAAAATCAAGAGGAGCGCGCAAATTATAAAGCGCTTCCGTCTGTATGTCCTTCCTGTGGTGAAAATTATACCCGCAGGCTGCGCAGAAAGTCCCCTGTGCGAGGATTCCGTACGGGTTTCTCAAAAGTCAGCCAAATCTTCTCAAAGGAATTGTTTTATCAATTACCTGAGAAGCAATCATATAGCCGTAAACTTGTTGTTTTTTCAGACAGCAGGGAGGATGCAGCCCAGATATCCAACGGAGTAGAACGGAATCATTATACAGATCTTATCAGAGAAATAGTGGTTGATGAACTCCGCATGCAGGTCTTAGGATATCCACTTTTATTGGATGATATTGAGAACAAGCGGATTCCCTTAAGTCGGGCTGCCCAAAGTTACATTGCAAGAAATCCTGGGGCGGATCAGGAAATACGGACGCTGATAGATCTCTCAAAAACACAAATACCTTCTTCATTTACTGGTGCTGCAAGCAATGCATTGAAAGCAGAAATTGAGAAAGCAACCAAGAAATTAGATGGAATTAAATTACAAGGACAGCAAAGAGTAATCCCAATGGCAGTCCTTCTCCCGCCCACCGATAATCTTGCTGATTGTGGATTGCTTATTAAAAGACTGCTTAAAATTGGTGTGAATCCTGCTGGTAATGACGTCTTGCTGCAAGAATTCGGATGGGATAACAGATGGCATCATTGGACAATGCTTTTTGATTTTCAAAATTATAATTGGCAAGATCTACCACAGACTGCTCATTATGCTAGAATTAGGGTAGTAAATGCCTTAACTGTTGCTTTGTGTGATCTGCTTTTCAGCCGGCTGTACTTTGGTTTTGAATCCTCAGGGCTTGGTTGGCCAAAGTTGGCACTTGATGAAAATAGTCTGATTAGTTTATCTGCACGTGCAAATGTTAGTGTGGATATTTTTCGGCAGATTTGCGACTCATATGTTCGCATATTGGGTGACAATTACCGTCATGAGGGATCTGAATATGACCAAGATGACTACCCAAATTATAATAACTGTAAAGCTTCTTTACAATATTATATTCGTGCAGTATCAAATAGTTTTGGCACAACAGAAGAGTCTTTAGGAAGTGTTGTGTTTGACGCTCTCAGAATGGCAGGACACCAAAACGGAAAACTGATAACACGCCTTTTGAATACCCGTGTTGCAGTTGGAGACGACTCGGTATGGGCATGTCCTGTTTGCCGCAGGTCTCATTTGCACCCATCTGCTGGAATTTGTACAAATTGTACTGCAAGACTTAATACAAACCCGGATACTGTATGTAATGCACTATGGCAGCAAAATCACCTTGCATGGGCTGCTGCAACTGGACGTAAACCGTTACGTTTGCATTGTGAGGAACTTACTGCACAAACCGATAATCAGCCAGAAAGACAGCGTCATTTCCGGGGAATGATTGTACCTTTACCAGGCCAGGAGAGGCAATTTAATAAAGTAATAGATGAAGTTGATGTGCTTAGTGTTACAACAACTATGGAGGTTGGGGTGGATATTGGTAACCTGCAGGCAGTAATGCTTGCCAATATGCCACCAATGAGATTTAATTACCAGCAGCGCGTCGGTCGTGCAGGAAGAAGGGGGCAGGCATTTGCAGTTGTTTTAACATTGTGCAGGGGACGCAGCCATGATGAGCACTATTTTACTCATCCCGAAAGGATAACCGCCGATCCGCCACCTGTCCCTTTTTTAACAATGGGGCGGGAACGAATTGTGAAACGTTTATTTGTAAAAGAATGTTTAAGGCGTGCTTTCTGGCATGCGGGTGTGCGCTGGTGGCATAACCCTGCGCAACCTGATAGTCATGGAGAATTTGGTCTTGCTGTTGATCTTGATGGAAGGACTGGATGGGAGCAAAATCGGCAGGCAATTATAGAATGGCTCAACACAAACAAGGCTGAACAAGAAGAAATCATTCAGGCTCTTATTGGTTATGTTAGCAGAGATTATTTAGACTGGCTTGAAAAGGAACTCCCTGATTCAATTGACCGTGTGGTAGATAACCCCGAGATTACTGGAGACGGACTTGCAGAACGGCTTGCAGAAGGTGCTATTCTTCCTATGTATGGTATGCCATCTAGAACACGCCTACTCTATCATCGATTAACCAGTAATGAAGGTGAAAAAACTATAGACCGGGATTTAGAAATTGCGATTACCGAATTTGCTCCCGGTGCTGAAAAGACTAAAGATAAGGTTATCCATACTGCAATTGGTTTTACTGCCCCTCTAAGACAAAATAATATCAGATGGAGTCCTGTCCCTGGAAATCCCCTGCCATACAGGAGGTGGTTTCAGTGTTGCAAGGCTTGTGGTTATGTTAACCCAAAAGAGATACAAGAAAATGTTAATTCTTGCCCCAACTGTGGACAACCAAGTGATGAAAATGGACTGTTTAATCAATTCCAAATATCAATCCCACAAGCTTTTCGCACAGATTTATCACGCGGAAACGATGCTAAAGAGGATTCAGATACATTCCGGGGTATACCAACTGCCTTAGCAGAGCCTGAAACAAAACAACCAGTAAGATTATCAGACACAAACTGTACTATAGCACTTTCCAGGGAGGGCAGGGTATGGAGAATTAATGACAATGCAGGACGTTTATTTGAAGGATCAATTTGTCAAACTCCGCCACCGCCTCCTCCGCAAGATAGAAATACTCAAAGAATTCCAACGTTACCCAATCAGTGGATAGACATCCGCTATTTATCGAATTTTAGTAGTGTTGAAAAAATAGCCCTTGCAGCGGGAAAGACAACTGAAATCTTGCGTATAGCGCCTGCGACAGTTCCATTAGGGATAAATATTAACCCCTTTCATCAGCAATCACGCAGTTCCGTAAGGGCTGCAATAATTTCAGCGGCTTTCTTACTACAACGTATTATAGCGGATAAACTTGATATCGAACCAGACGAGATAGAAGTTGCAAACATTTCCAGGAGAATTTTAGAAAATCAACTCATTGTCGCTGATGTGGTATTAAGCGACCGCCTTCCGAATGGAGCCGGTTTTGTTAGCTGGGCTCACGATAATTTTGTAACAATTCTTCGGGATGCATGCACTGGAACTGATCCGTTTGCTGGCGATATAATAAAAGCAGGGCATCTTGCTGATTGCAAGTCGGCCTGCTATGACTGCTTAAAAGTCTATCGAAATATGGTATATCACGGGCTTCTTGACTGGCGTCTTGCACTTTCTTATTTGAAAATACTTTATGATCCTAATTATCAAGCAGGACTGGATGGGGCTTTTTCAAACCCAGAACTTGATAATTGGTTACAAACTGCTGAAGAGCTGCGGGACAATTTTATATCCTATTTCAAATATCAGGCAGATAGATGGGGTCAAGTACCAGGGTTCGTCACTGGACCAAAGCGAGTCCTCATTGTGCATCCCCTTTGGAACACAGTTAATCCTGAGGGTATTCTTGCTGAAGCAATTGCCGATGCGGGTGGAGATGTAGTTTATATAGACACCTTTAATCTTCTGCGAAGACCGGGATGGTGTCATGAACGGCTTGCAGAGAATTAAACCATGCCTGTTAATGTGTTACCAACGATGCCTTTGAAACCGTTATCAAGAATTTCTCCAAGCAGGTATTCTGCCTTGCGGTTGTGTGCGTTACGGGAAATATGGACTGCCGGCAAGCAACCGCCTTTATTGCCAGTTTCTCCTTCGGCACGTTTAGGAATGACCGCTCATAAATTGCTTGAGCTAACATTCTCAGGACAACTTAAAGATGAAGAATCAATGTTACATTGCTGGGAAAATGAAATTAGGAATCATGAATTTGAAATGAGAAATAACATTTTAGAAAAACATCTTGTGCCCCTCGCTCTTAATACAAGTAACTATAAAGTAAAACAGATAATGACCTTTAACATCGTTCGCATTTTACTGAGAGAATTCAATATCCAAACAAAAAAGGTAAGAAAAGCGGAAACTGAATTGTGGGTTCAAACAAAGGATGAGAAAATAGGTGGGAAAATTGATTCAGTCAAGTATGCTGATGATGGGATTTACATAATCGATTACAAAACTGGTGCGATTACAGATTATTTTTCTAATGACAATTCAGTAAAAGAGGAATACCAGGAACAATTAAAAATATATGCAGGATTATATTATGAATCACACGGTGTGTGGCCTGTAAAGCTGATTTTAATTGGTCTTGATAAGAGTGAATACAATATTCCATTCAATCACGAAGAATGCTTGAACTTGCTCAATGATGCAAAAAGCTATTTTGATAAATTAAATAAACTCATAACGTCAGGATTGGATTCAACCAGTTTTGCTGTGCCTTCTCAGGCTGCTTGCAGGTATTGTGTATACAGGCCAGCATGTAAAAAGTATTGGACAAATAGAGAAGATAACTAACGGTGGCCTGCAGACTTTGCAGGGGTAGTCGTAGAAAAAAGGGTTCTGGGGAATGGTTTGCTAAAGATAGTGGTTGAAAATGGAGAGAAAAAAATCACAATACGGGGTCTTTCTCCAGAAAGATATCCTTTTTTAACCAATAATATGCAAGAGATAATGTTTTGCAATTTAGGCAAGGATACTGTGCAAAGTTATTTTAAAGAAACACCCATGACAACTGGATACAGTCTATCACGATGAATAATTACGGCCGGAAAAACAAAGGTAAACTGCCTATACAGGTTCTTTCCTTTTTTACTGGTGGCGGCTTTCTTGACATTGGGTTTTCACAAGCAGGTTTTAAAGTCGTCTGGACAAACGAGAACAATAAAATATTTGCCGGCATGTATGAATACGGAATGTCAGCATTAGCAAGGTCATTTGAAAAGGGCGGGATTTTTCAAAAGATCAGTGACCGACGCAGTATAGAAGATATAAGTTCAGTGAGTATTGTAAAAACGGTATTCCCTGAAGGACGTCCTGAGTTATTTGGTATTATCGGAGGCCCTCCTTGCCCTGACTTTGCAAACGGCGGAAAGCATAGAGGACACGAAGGCGACCATGGCCGCTTGTCAAAAACATATGTTAACTATATTTGCACAATACAGCCCTCCTTTTTTGTTTTTGAAAATGTTCACGGCCTTCTTAGAACAGAAAAACACCGGGCTTATCTCGAAACTCTTGAAAAACAGCTTGAAGAGACAAACTATTGCATAGACTGGACGGTATTGAATTCACTGGATTTTGGTCTTGCCCAGGATAGAGAACGTGTATTTTTAATTGGGATAAAGAAGAATCTTGTAAAGTTAACCACCGGAAAAGATTTAGAAACATCTGAGCGGAAGTGGTTCCCGTGGCCTTCGGGGAAATATCGTGATGCAAAAAAAAGCTTTGGCTGGCCAAATATTAATACAAATGGAAAAGTGCCTGTAAAGCCTGAAGGAATTCCAGACGAACTTATGGTATTTCACTTGCTCACTAATATCCCATACGACTTGCCAAATGCAAAAGAAGGATTTAAGCCGTACTCTCGTAAATTTGAAACCGTATGCGAGGGAGATACTTCTGGAAAATCGTTTAAACGGTTACATCGATACAGATACAGTCCAACTGCGTGTTATGGGAATAATGAGGTACATTTGCATCCTTGGGAACGCAGGCGGTTGACAGTAAGAGAAGCAATGCGCATTCAGGGAATCCCCGATGACTATGTGATGCCCGAAACAGTTCCTTTAACTGCAAAATTCAAAATGATAGGTAATGGTGTGCCAGTGCCGCTTGCTGAAAAAGTTGCAATAAGTCTCTGCAACTTCTTAAGACCTTTAACACAATTAAGAGAATAGAGGGGTATTCTTTTGACTGTCCATAATACTTCAGCAGATGCAGCTAATACCGCCGTCCGGGCATTCCTCACAGAAGTCGGAGAAAAATATTGGGGGAAAATATTCAATACTGGAACGGGCTCTGGTAAGGTGATATGGGAAAAGATTAAGAGTGAGGTTTTTAATGGGTGCTGCTGTTATTGCGGCAAACATTCAGAAAAACTGCAGATGGAGCATCTTATCATGTTTAACCGTGAGGAATATGGTCTACACCATCCGGGCAATATTGTGCCATGTTGTACTGACTGTAATAAGAGAAAAAAGGACAACAATGGGAAGCATTTATCCTGGGAAGAGCATCTTAGGATTATTTGTAAGGAATCAGAACAAGAATGCAAATTTGAGCAAAGGCGCGACAGCATTATTAAGCACCATACGGAAGGTGATTACGCTTATCCTCCTCTATCAGATAATGAAAAGCATGCTATAAGAGTCATGGCCGAATCCCTTTATAGCAGCATCAAAACCGAGATTGGTAAATCTTTAGGGCTTTATGTGAAGCTGACTGACGCATTTGTAATTAAAGAAACGAACGAATCAAAGTAATGGACATTTGGTCGAAAGAAAAAAGAAGCTATGTCATGTCCAGGATACGGAGCAAGGACACAAGTCCTGAAAAAAAAGTCCGCAGTTTGCTTCATCAAATGGGTTATAGATTCCGAATTCATGTGAAAAGCCTTCCTGGACAGCCTGATATAGTCCTCCCCAAATACAAGAAGGTTATTTTTGTTCATGGATGCTTCTGGCATTTGCATAAAGGCTGTAGAGATGGCACAATTCCCAAGACAGGGCGCAAAAATTGGAAGGAAAAACTTGAACGAAATATTAAAAGAGATAAACTTCATGTAAAGAATTTAAAGAAATTAGGATGGAAAGTGCTTGTTTTATGGGAATGTGAAATTGAAAAACAAATTGAGGATATTAAACGAAAATTAACAACTTTCATGAAAAATGACTGATAAATCAGAATGGGTCTTATTATTCATTAATTTGTTATGAACTGATTAAAAAATTTATATTTTGAAAAAATAACGCGAATATTATCGAACAATTTTACGAATTGCTCGCTGGATGCGGATATAGCAGGATTCACAAGGATGAATACAGAAAAGCAAAATTCAATATTTATGATGGTAGAAGAAAATTCCCTATTCCCATAAACAACAAAACCTCGTGTGCTATTTATGAGCAACCCTGCGGAAGCCCACACACGAGGATTTACTTGCTATAAAATATTAGCAAAAACAAAATATATTTGCAATAGTTATCTATAGCCATTTAATTTAAAAAAATCGTGTCTTTATGTTAAGTTTTTAATGATAAACAAAGTAATGTGCTAAAAGATAATGATTTTGCTAATTGGAATAACTTAGAGTTTTGGCTTTTATCTAAGGGTAGAGGCTGGAGAATCATAGTTAGTTGATTTATATGAACAAATTAGATTTTGTCACAGAAGAACTAGAGAAACTGAAAGAGGCGGGCCTCTTTATCAATATCCGCACGATTGAAGGTCCGCAGGGCGCATGGATTACGGTGGATGGAAAGAAGGTATTCAATCTCTGTTCGAATAATTATCTCGGATTTGCCAACGATCCGCAATTAAAGTCTTCTGCACAAAAGGCTATTGAAATGTATGGCGTGGGGCCTGCTGCGGTAAGGACTATTGC
>C687J26845_10001755_pt1 | contig 13075 bp, 9 predicted proteins | sample RifCSPlowO2_12_FD_26845 | JGI IMG/M metagenome (IMG submission 26845) | reverse complement strand
GACTGGGACAGCGTGCCGGACTACGAGCACATCGGCTTCCCGGTGGTGGAAGTCGCCGCCGATGGCAGCTTCGTGGTGAGCAAACCAGAGGGCTCCGGCGGCCTGGTCACCCCCTTTAGCGTGGGCGAGCAGATGCTCTACGAGATCGGCGACCCACGCGCCTATTACCTGCCCGATGTGGTCTGCGACTTCACCCGGGTCATGCTTACCCAGATCAGCGACAACCGCGTCGAACTGCACGGTGCCAGGGGCCTGCCACCCACCGACCAGTACAAGGTCAGCGCCACCTACCCGGATGGTTTCCGCTGCACCGCCAGTTGCCTGATGGCGGGCATCGATGCAGTGAGAAAGGCCGAGCGGGTCAGCCAGGCGATTATCAACAAGACCGCTGAACTGTTCGCCGAACGCGGCTGGGGCCCCTATAAGGAAGTCAGCATCGAACTGCTCGGCGCCGAGGCCACCTACGGCCGCCATGGTCGGCGCACGGACAGCCGAGAGGTAGTGATCAAGATCGCCGTGCGCCATGCCAAGAAGGACGCCTTGATCCTGTTCTCCCGCGAGATCGCTCAGGCTGCCACCGGCATGGCGCCGGGCCTGACCGGGATAATCGGCGGCCGCCCGAGCGTCTACCCGGTGATCCGCCTGTTCAGTTTCCTCACCGCCAAGAGCACCTGCGCCCTGGAGGTGGAAATCGATGGCGCACGTCGCCCGGTGGCCCTGCCGCGGCTCGATGCTTTCGATGCAACCCAGGTCGCCGCCGATATCGCCGCCCCGCTCCCAACCGGCCAGCCCGAGACCCGCGTGCCGCTGATCAAGCTGGCGGTGGCCCGCTCCGGCGACAAGGGTAACCACAGCAATATCGGCGTCATGGCCAGAAAGCCCGAGTACTTGGCCTGGATCGCCGCTGCGCTGACCGAGGCTAGCGTGACCGAATGGATGCAGCACACCCTCGACCCGCAGAACGGCAAGGTAACCCGCTGGTACCTGCCGGGCAGCCACAGCCTGAATTTTCTGCTGGAAAACGCCCTGGGCGGCGGTGGCGTGGCGTCCTTGCGCATCGACCCGCAAGGCAAGGCCTTTGCCCAGCAGCTGCTGGAATTCCCGGTGCCGGTACCCAGCGCTCTGGCGAAGACCTTGTAGGGTGGATGACGCTTCACCCATCCACCAGCTTTTGGTGGAAAACGCTTCGCGGTTTTCCACCCTACGACTAGGACGATAAGAACAATGGCATACGACTCGATCTTCAAACCCGGCCTGTTCAGCGGCCAGACCATTCTGATTACCGGCGGCGGCAGCGGCATCGGCCGTTGCACCGCCCATGAGCTGGCCGCCCTGGGCGGCCACGTGGTGCTGGTCGGGCGCAAGCTGGAAAAACTCCAGGCCACCCGCGAGGAGATCCGCGAGGACGGCGGTAGCGCCAGCCTGCAGGTCTGCGATATCCGCGACGAGGAGTCGGTCAAGACCATGGTCAAGGCAGTGGTCGACGAACACGGGCAGATCCACCATCTGGTCAACAACGCCGGCGGCCAGTACCCCTCGCCGCTCGCCTCGATCAACCAGAAAGGCTTCGAGACCGTGGTGCGCACCAACCTGGTCGGCGGCTTCCTGGTCGCCCGCGAGTATTCAACCAGAGCATGAGCCAGCATGGCGGCAGCATCGTCAATATGCTCGCCGACATGTGGGGCGGCATGCCCGGCATGGGCCATTCCGGGGCGGCGCGCGCCGGCATGGAGAACTTCACTAAAACCGCCGCCGTCGAGTGGGCCTATGCCGGGGTGCGGGTCAACGCCGTGGCGCCGGGCTGGATCGCCTCCAGCGGCATGGACACCTACGAAGGCGCGTTCAAGGCGGTGATCCCGACTCTGCGCGAGCATGTACCGCTGAAACGCATCGGCAGCGAGTCGGAAGTTTCCGCGGCCATTGTGTTTCTGCTGTCACCGGGCGCCGCCTTTATCAGCGGCACCACGGTGCGCATCGATGGCGCCGCCAGCCAGGGCAGCCGCGCCTTCCCGCTGTTCAAGGCCAAGCCGGGGCAGAGCCGGGCCTACAACGGCTTCCATCGGGCCTATTTGCCCGATGTGCTCAAGGATCAGGAGTAAGGCTATGCCGGTTATCCAATCCGAGATCGACGTGCACGGCGAAGACTTTGCCAACAACCGCGCCGCCATGCTCGCTGCGGTGGCGAGCTTTCGCGAGATCGAACGGAACTGCCTGAACAAGGCGCAGGCGGCCAAGGCCAAGTTCGAGAAACGCGGCCAGTTACTGCCGCGCGAGCGCCTGAACCTGCTGCTCGACCCCGGCGCGCCCTTTCTCGAGCTCTGTTCCCTGGCCGGCTACAAGCTGCACGACGACAAGGACGGGACTCAAGCGGGGGGAGGCATCATCTCCGGCATCGGCTATATCGCCGGGGTGCGTTGCCTGGTCAGCGCCAGCAACAGCGCGATCAAGGGCGGCACCATCTCCCCGACCGGCCTGAAGAAAACCCTGCGCCTGCAGCAGATCGCCTTCGAGAACAAACTGCCGCTGGTGGCCCTGACCGAAAGCGGCGGCGCCAACCTCAACTATGCCGCGGATATCTTCGTCGAAGGCGCGCGCGGCTTCGCCAACCAGGCGCGCATGTCGGCCATGGGTCTGCCGCAGATCACCGTGGTGCATGGCTCTTCCACTGCCGGCGGCGCTTACCAGCCGGGCCTGTCGGACTATGTGGTGGTGGTGCGCGGCAAGGCCAAGCTGTTCCTCGCTGGCCCGCCGCTGCTGAAAGCCGCCACCGGCGAGATCGCCACCGACGAGCAACTGGGCGGCGCCGAGATGCATGCCCAGGTCGCCGGCACAGCCGAATACCTGGCCGAGAACGACGCCGATGGCCTGCGCATCGCCCGCGAGATTCTCGCCATGCTGCCGTGGAACGCCCAGTTGCCGGCACGATCGCAGAGGACCTGGCGCGAACCGCTGTACCCGATAGACGAACTGCTTGGCCTGGTGCCGTTTGACGCGAAAAAGCCCTACGACGTGCGCGAAATCATCGCCCGCATCGCCGACGGCTCGCTGTTCCTCGACTTCAAGAACGAGTTCGACAACCAGACCGTCTGCGGCCATTTGCAGATCGAAGGCCAGCCCTGCGGCTTTATCGGCAACAACGGCCCGATCACCCCGCAAGGCGCGGCCAAGGCGGCGCAGTTTATCCAGCTGTGCGAGCAGAGCAACACGCCGCTCCTGTTCTTCCACAACACCACCGGCTTTATGGTCGGCACCGAGTCGGAACAGCTCGGGGTAATCAAGCACGGCTCGAAGATGATCCAGGCGGTGGCCAACGCCACTGTGCCCAAACTGACCATNGTGGTCGGCGGCTCCTACGGCGCCGGCAACTACGCCATGTGCGGCCGCGGCCTCGACCCGCGNTTCATCTTCGCCTGGCCCAACAGCAAGACCGCCGTGATGGGCGGTGCCCAGGCCGGCAAGGTGCTGCGCATCGTCACCGAGGAAAAACACCTGAAGGAAGGCAAAGAAGCCGACCCGAAGATGCTCGACATGCTGGAAAGCGTCACCGCGCAGAAACTCGACAGCCAGTCCACCGCGCTCTACGGCACTGCCAGCCTGTGGGACGACGGCCTGATCGACCCGCGCGATACCCGCAAGCTGCTCGGCTACCTGCTGGATATCTGCGCCGAAGCTGCCGTACGCCCCCTTAAACCAAGCACCTTCGGCGTGGCCCGTTTCTAACCCGTAGGGTGCGCGGGGCCGCCCAGGCCATGCGCACCATTCAAGATCGCGGTGCGCACAGCGCACCCTACAAGGAGAACAACAATGATCTTCACCCAGGAACACGAAGAACTGCGCCGCACGGTCCACAATTTTGTCGACCGGGAAATCAACCCGCACGTCGAGCAATGGGAGAAGGACGGCCGTTTCCCGATCCACGAGATCTTCAAGAAAGCCGGCGACCTGGGTCTGCTCGGCATCTCCAAGCCGGAGAAATTCGGCGGCATGGGCCTCGATTACAGCTATTCGATAGTCGCCGCCGAAGAGTTCGGCACCATTCATTGCGGCGGCATCCCGATGTCGATCGGCGTGCAGACCGACATGTGCACCCCGGCCCTGGCCCGTTTCGGCTCCGATGAGCTGCGCGAGCAGTTTCTCCGCCCCGCCATCACTGGCGAGATGGTCGGCTGTATCGGCGTCTCCGAAGTCGGCGCCGGCTCCGATGTAGCGGGCTTGAAGACCACCGCCAAGAAAGACGGCGACGACTATGTGATCAACGGCAGCAAGATGTGGATCACCAACTCGCCATCGGCGGATTTTATCTGCCTGCTGGCCAACACCTCGGATGACAAGCCCCACGTCAACAAGTCGCTGATCATGGTGCCGATGAACACCCCCGGCATCAGCGTCAGCCCGCACCTGGACAAGCTCGGCATGCGCAGCTCGGAAACCGCCCAGGTGTTCTTCGACGAGGTGCGCGTGCCGCAGCGCTACCGCATCGGCCACGAAGGCGCNGGNTTCATGATGCAGATGNTGCAGTTCCAGGAAGANCGCCTGTTCGGCGCGGCCAATATGATCAAGGGCCTGGAGCACTGCATCGAGGCCACTATCGCCTACTGCAAGGAGCGCAAGACCTTCGGCAACGCGCTGATCGACAACCAGGTCATCCACTTCCGCCTGGCCGAGCTGCAGACCGAAGTCGAGTGCCTGCGCGCCCTTGTCTACCAGGCCACCGAGCAGTACGTGCGCGGCAAGGATGTGACCAACCTGGCGTCCATGGCCAAGCTCAAGGCCGGGCGCCTGGGCCGCGAAGTCACCGACAGCTGCCTGCAGTACTGGGGCGGCATGGGCTACATGTGGGACAACCCGGTGTCCCGCGCCTACCGCGATGTGCGTCTGGTGTCGATTGGCGGCGGCGCCGACGAAATCATGCTCGGCATCATCTGCAAGCTGATGGGCATTCTGCCGGGCAAGAAGAAGGGCTGAGAGCGGAAACACCGTAGGGTGGATGTCGCTTTTTACATCCACCATGGCACCGCTCGGTGGATCGATGAAGCGCGATCCACCCTACGGCCGCCATCCCCTTGCGAATACATCAAGGAGCCTGCCATGGCCGATCTACCGAACACAGAAACCCTGCTGCTAAGCCTCGAGGCTGGCGTGCTGAACGTCACCCTGAATCGCCCGGACAGCCGCAATGCCATGAGCCTGGCCATGGTCGGCGAACTGCGCGCGGTGCTGGCGGCCGTGCAGGGTGACCTGAGCGTGCGTGCCATCGTGCTGCGCGGCGCCGGCGGGCACTTCTGCGCCGGCGGCGACATCAAGGATATGGCCAGTGCTAGGGCACGCTCTCAAGGTGAAGGGGGCGCCGACGCCTACCGCGCACTTAACCGCGCCTTCGGCAGCCTGCTGGAAGAAGCGCAGCGCACGCCCCAGGTGCTGATCGCCGTGCTGCAAGGCGCGGTGCTCGGCGGCGGTTTCGGCCTGGCCTGCGTCTCCGATATCGCCATCGCCCGGCAGGACGCCAGGTTCGGTCTGCCGGAAACCACCTTAGGCATTCTGCCGGCGCAGATCGCGCCCTTCGTGGTGGGGCGTATCGGCCTGACCCAGACCCGCCGCCTGGCCCTCACCGCCGCCCGCTTCGATGGCAGCGAGGCCGAGCGCCTGGGGCTGGTGCATTTCAGCGAGCCGGACGATGCGGCCCTCGAAGTGCGCTTGCAGCAGGTACTCGGCCAGGTACGCCAGTGCGCGCCCCAGGCCAATGCGGCGACCAAGGCATTGCTGTTGGCCACGGAAGGCCAAGCACTCGGTCCCTTGCTCGATAGCGCCGCCGAACAGTTCGCCGCAGCGGTGACAGGGGCCGAAGGTGTCGAAGGCACCCTGGCCTTTGTGCAGAAGCGCCCGCCCAAATGGACGCTATAACAGCAATAAACACAAGCTGTAGGAGCGAGCTTGCTCGCGATCAGCTAACGCCAGGATCGCCGGGACGCCGGACCGCAGCAAGCTGGCTCCTACAACAAGACCCCAGGATGAGGTTGAGCGCAGCGATACCCATCAGGCAGCCGCCAGAGCTACGCAAAGCAGGAGCACCGAATGCCCGCCTTTAACAAAATCCTGATCGCCAACCGCGGCGAGATCGCCTGCCGGGTGATGCGCACCGCCCAGGCCCTGGGCTACCGCACCGTGGCGGTCTACTCCGAGGCCGACAGCGAAGCCCGCCATGTGCAACTGGCCGACCAGGCCGTGTGCATTGGCCCGGCCCAGGTCAATCAGTCCTATCTGCGGATCGACGCCATCATCGCCGCCGCGCAGAAGACCGGGGCCGACGCCATCCACCCCGGCTACGGCTTCCTCTCGGAGAACGCCGACTTCGCCCGCGCCTGCGAGGCCGCCGGCATCGTGTTTATCGGCCCGACCGTGGAAGCCATCCACCTGATGGGCAGCAAGCGCCTGTCGAAGATCGCCATGCTGCAGGCCGGTGTGCCCTGCATCCCCGGCTACGAGGGCGCGGCGCAGGACGACGACACCCTGGCCCGCGAGGCCCAGCGCATCGGCTTCCCGCTGATGATCAAGGCCAGCGCCGGCGGCGGCGGCCGTGGCATGCGGCAGGTAGCAGAGGCCGGCGAACTGTTGGCGCAGATCCGCACCGCCCGCTCGGAAGCGCAGAACGCCTTCGGCTCGGGCGAGTTGATCCTGGAGCGGGCGATGATCCAGCCGCGCCATGTGGAAATCCAGGTGTTCGGCGACCAGCACGGCAACATCATCTACCTTGGCGAGCGCGACTGCTCGGTGCAGCGCCGCCACCAGAAAGTAGTCGAGGAAGCACCCTGCCCGCTGATGACACCCGAGCTGCGCCAGGCCATGGGCGCAGCGGCAGTCAAGGCGGCTGCCTCGGTGAACTACGTCGGCGCCGGCACCGTGGAGTTTTTGCTGGACCGCAGCGGCGAGTTCTTCTTTCTGGAAATGAACACCCGTCTGCAGGTCGAGCACCCAGTGACCGAGCTGATCACCGGCCAGGACCTGGTGGCCTGGCAGATTCGCACAGCCTCCGGCCAACCGCTGCCGCTCAAGCAGGAGGAAATCCGCCTGACTGGCCACGCCATGGAAGTGCGCCTGTACGCTGAGGATGCGAGCCGCAATTTCCTGCCGCAGACCGGCCGCGTGCTGCGCTGGGAGCCGGCACTGCTCGACGGCATCCGTATCGACCACGGCCTGCTCGAAGGCCAAGTTATCAGCCCGTTTTACGACCCCATGCTGGCCAAGGTCATCGCCTATGGCGCGACCCGCGAGGAAGCCCGGCGCAAGTTGCTGCGCGCGGTGGAGGATTGCGTGCTGCTGGGCGTCAATGGCAACCAGCGCTTTCTCGCCAACCTGCTGGGGCACCCCGAGTTCGCCGCCGGTAACGCCACCACGGCCTTTATCGCCGAGCATTTCGCCGCCGACCCGAGTCTGCGCCCAAAACCGCCAACCGCCGGCGAGCTGGCGGTGGCCGCCGCCCTGCTCTACCAGCAATCGGCCAATGCCCGCGCCCACCAGAGTGGCCTGGCCGGCTGGCGCAATGCCGGTAGCGCGCCCTGGCGCTTCGTGCTCAAGTGGGGCGAGCAGCAGTTCGAGATCGAATTGGAGGTGCTGGCCGACGGTGCGCAACCCAGCCTGCTGGCCAAGGTCGGCGAGCAGTCGATCAGCCTCAGGCTGCTGTCCTGCGACGGCCGCTGGGCCACTCTCGAGCTGGACGGCATTCGCCAGCGCCTGGCCTATCATTTGGAAGGTGACAAGCTCTGGCTGTACGGCCACAACGGCAATCTTGAATTCACTGACATTACCCACCTGCCGGTCAGCAGCGCCGCAGGTACCGGCTCCGGCAACATCAAGGCGCCGATGGATGGCGCCATAGTCGAAGTACTGGTCGAGCAAGGCAGCCAGGTCAGCAAGGGCCAACTGCTGCTGGTGCTGGAGGCGATGAAGATGGAACAGCCGCTCAAGGCCAGCATCGACGGCGTGGTCCGGCGGGTTGGCGTAAGCCGCGGCGATCAGGTGAAGAACCGTCAGCTATTGGTAGAAATCGAAGCCGCCGCGCCATGATCCCGTAGGGTGCGCCATGCGCACCACTGATCGCCCACGGTGCGCACGGCCTAGGCGGCCCCGCACCCCCTACGCAATGCACGAGGAGCCTCACCATGTCACTGCAAGGCAAAACCCTGTTCATCACCGGCGCCAGCCGTGGCATCGGTCGCGAAATCGCCCTGCGCGCGGCCCGCGACGGCGCCAATATCGTCATCGCGGCGAAAAGTGCCGAGCCCCACGCCAAGCTGCCGGGCACCATCCATTCGGTGGCCGCCGAGGTCGAAGCCGCCGGCGGCAAGGCCCTGGCCCTGCAGCTGGATGTGCGCGACGAGGTGGCGGTAAAGGCCGCCATGGCCCGGGCCGCCGAGCACTTCGGCGGCATCGATGGGCTGGTCAACAACGCCGGTGCGATCAAGCTGGTGGGGGTGGAACAACTCGAACCCAAGCGCTTCGACCTGATGTTCCAGATCAACACCCGCGCGGTGATGGTCTGCAGCCAGGCCGCACTGCCCTTCCTTAAGCAGAGCGCCAGCGGGCATATCCTCAACCTGTCGCCGCCGCTGAATATGCACAGCAAGTGGTTCGCCCAGCACGGCCCCTACACCGTGACCAAATACGGCATGAGCATGCTGACCCTGGGCATGAGCGAGGAATTCAGGAAATACGCCATCAGCGTCAATTCACTGTGGCCCAAGACCATGATCGCCACCGCCGCCATCGAGTTCGAGCTGGGCAGTCGCGAGGCGTTCAAACGTGCACGCACCCCGGCGATCATGGCCGATGCCGCCCACGCCATCCTGACCAGTAGCGGGCGCAGCATCAGCGGACGCCTGTTGATCGACGAGGACATCCTGCGCGAACAGGGCCAAAGCGAGTTCGAGCAGTACCGTTTCGATCCCGCTGGCGGCACGCTGATCCCTGATCTGTTTGTCGACTGACAACCATCCCCGACCGCCTACTGCGACCGTCTCCAGACGCCCGCTACTGACGTTGCGAACGCCTGGAGATGGTCTCGCCACGGCGCTCGATATTTTCACAACCTCTGAGCGCTAACCTGCACCGCCTGGGGATTTCGCCAGTGAGCCTTGCCTCGATCCCTGGCAGTGGGGTGAATCTGCCGCTTACAACGCGAAGAACCTAAAAAGCCCTGGACCCGTCAAGTGTTGGGCCTGCCCAAAAACAGAGCTATCAACGGTTAACGGGTACATCACCTGAAAAAAAAACCGCGACCCAAGGGCCGCGGTTTTTTTAGTGCTGCGCCTGTCTGTCAGGCCTTGTTACGCAGCTTCTCCGGGTTGATCAGGAAGCGTGCCAGTGCCGGCAGCAGCCAGATCGCGCCGATCATGTTCCAGAGGAACATNAAGGTCAGCATCAGGCCCATNTCGGCCTGGAACTTGATCGCCGAGAAGATCCAGGTCGCCACACCGATCGCCAGGCAGACACCGGTGAACAGCACGGCCTTACCAGTCGATTTGAGGGTCTCGTAGTAGGCATCCTGCAACGACAGCCCCAGGCGCAGGTANGTTTCCATGCGGCTGTAGATGTAGATGCCGTAGTCGACACCGATGCCGACGCCCAGTGCGATCACCGGCAGGGTCGCCACCTTGACCCCGATGCCCATGTAGGCCATCAGCGCGTTGCCCAGGATAGAGGTCAACACCAGCGGTAGCATCACGCACAGGGTGGCGGCAATCGAGCGGAAGGTCAGCAGGCACATGATGCTCACGGCGGCATAGACCGCCACCAGCATGGTGGTCTCCGACGCGGCGATCACCTCGTTGGTGGCCGCTTCGATACCNGCNTTACCGGCCGCCAGGATGAACTCCAGGCCTTCCTTGTTGGTTTCCTTGGCGAAGTCTTCGACCACCGCGACCGCACGNTCCAGGGTTTCGGCCTTATGGTCGTTGAGGAACACCAGCACCGGCGCTACCGAGCAATCGGCGTTGTACAGACCGTCGGCCCGCGCAATCGAGTTGTTCAGCACGTCCTGGTTACGCGACAGGGTTTCCCATTTCAGGTTGCCCTCGTTCATGCCCTTGATCACCTGACGCGACACCGTGACCATGGAGATGGCCGACTGCACGCCCTCGGTGTTTTCCATGGTCCACATCAGCTGGTCCATGGCCGACAGGGTCTGGTAGGTCGAACAACCTTCCGATCCGGTCTTGACCATCACCACCAGCACGTCGGAGCTGGTCGAGTAGTTGCGGATGACGAAGTCGTTATCCAGGTTGTAGCGCGAGTCCGGATGCAGCTCGGGCGCGCCCTGATCGAGGTCGCCGATCTTCAGNTTCTGGCCATACCAGANGCCACCGGCCAGAGCCACCACGGCAATCANCACGGACACCGGCGCCACCATCGGGTGGGCGAAGTTGGAAATCAGACGCCAGACCGGATGACCCTTGGACGCCTCTTCACGGCTGATCCTGACCGCCTTCTTGCTGATGCCGATNTAGGAAATCATCACCGGCAGCAGGATCAGGTTGGTCAGGATGATCACCGCCACACCCATGGACGCGCCGATGGCCAGCTCACGGATCACGCCGATATCGATCAGCAGCAAGGTGATGAAGCCGACCGCATCCGACAGCAAGGCGACCAAGCCGGGAATGAACAGTTGGCGGAACGCCATGCGCGCGGCAGCCAACGGGCTCGTCGCCTCCCCCGAGGCCATGGCGATGCCGTTGATCTTTTGCACCCCATGGGAAATACCGATGGCGAATACCAGAAACGGCACCAGCATCGAATAAGGATCCAGACCGAAGCCCAGGGTATGCAGCAAGCCCAACTGCCAGATCACCGCGATCAGGGTGGTGACGACCACCGCCATGGTGCTCTTGAAGCAATGGGTGAACCACAACAGCAGGGCGAAGGTGATGCCAATGGCCACGGCAAAGAACAAGGCCACACCGACCAGACCATCGATCAGATCGCCAACTTTCTTGGCGAAGCCGATGATATGCACCTTCACGTTAGGGTTCTGCGCCTGGTACTTCTCGCGAATCTTCTCTTCCAGCTCGTGGGAGAATTTCTGGTAATCCAGCGGGATCANCTTGCTCTGGTCCTCAGGGTCCGGATAGGACTCCAGCAGCGGCACGTCGACGATGCTCGACTTGAAGTTGTTCGCCACCAGCCGGCCGATCTGCCCGGACTTGAGAATATTGCTGCGCAAATCCTCCAGGCTGTCGCTCGAGCCGTCGTAGGTCTGCGGAATCACTTCGCCGCCGGCGAAGCCCTCTTCGGTCACCTCGGTCCAGCGTACGCTCGGACTCCACAGCGATTTCAAGCCGGAACGATCGACACCGGGAATGTAGAACACTTCGTCGTTGATCTGGCGCAGCGTCTCCATGTACTCCTTGGTGAAGATGTCGCCATCGACCGCTTCCACCGAGATACGCACGGTGTTGCCCAGGTTCGCCAGGTCGTTGCGATGCTCGAGCATCTTCTGGATATAGGGATGACCCAGCGGGATCATCTTCTCGAAGCTGGTTTGTGGGCGCACCTGGGCAGCTTGATAGAACAGAAAAACACTGATCAGCAGGCACAGCACAATGACGGCCGGGCGATTATTGAAGATCAACCGCTCGAGGACAGACGCAGGTTGTTGTTGATGCTTACTCATGCAAACTCTCCCGGCTTATTATTGTTGGCCCAGATCGGCGCCAGTCGGCGAAGCGACGTGGACGCCGCCCTGCCCCACCAGAATCAGGTTGCCGTTATCCAGTGCAGTGACGCCCGCTAGCGAGAGCCGGTCGACGCGATTGAGCAGACTGAAGGTGTGCCCGTCATCGCTGCTTTTCAGCACGGTGCCGCCATGCCCAACCACCACGATCGAGCCGTCGGCAAGTCGATTGCCATCGGCCAGGCCAAACTCCAGCGGACCGTTATGCGGGGTATTCAGCTCGATCCGCTGCCAGCTATTACCGAAATCGGCGGAGCGGAACAGNTGGCCACGCAGGCCATAGACCAGCAGGCTGCCGGTTTCGCCGGTGCCAAGAGCGCCAAACAGTGAGCCCTCATAGGGCCCCTCGAGGGTTTCCCAGGTTTGCCCCCAGTCGGGCGAACGAAACATGCCGCCCAGTTCGCCGACGACAAACAANCCGGCATCCTTGACCGCGACGATGGCGTTCAGGTGATAACCGTCTTCGTTATCAAGNCGGTCGCTGACATCCGCCCAGTTCGCCCCACCATCGGTGGTTTCCAGCAGAGCGCCGTATGCGCCCACGGCATAACCGCTGTTGCGATCCTTGAACCAGACGTCAAGCAGCGGCGCTTCGCGCTCCAGGTCCTCGAACTGTTTGACCCAGGTAACGCCGCCATCGTTGCTGGCGAGAATCTGTGCGTCGTGACCCACCGCCCAACCGTGCTGGTCATCGACAAAGAACACCGCGGTGAGCATCTGCCGGGTCGGCACCTTGGCCTGGTTCCAGCTGGCGCCGTTGTCGTCGGAGTAGAGGATATGACCACGATCACCCACAGCCACCAGGCGCTGACCAGCGCGCGTGACGTCCAACAGCAGTTTCTCCACTGCTTTGGGCGATTCGATCGAGTAACGGACGGCGGAATCGGTGGCAGCTTGTGCCTGCAATGGCGCGGCAGCGAAAATCACAATGGACAGCACACTGCAGAGCGAGAGCGCTTTAGCCAGCGGCGAGTAGAAACGCAACGCCGGTACGTTGAACAGACCGGCCCGGGTGCGCCGCATGACGGGCTCACTCATATACCTTCCCCCTTGTTGTTATCGGTGGTCCTGCTTTTTAGCAGACCCCCTATGCTAGCGAGCTTTCGAAAGGCCTGACAATCGGCGTGACGTTATGTTTTGTTAAGGCCGGCCCGCGTGATTGAGCGTTTATACGGCGCAGTGATGCGTAAGGACCGCCCTCACTGTAGCGGCCTTTCGCCAACACTACACGAACATCCGAGTGTGCCGCGGCGACGCAGGGCCGCCGGCTTGAAGTAACCGCCATGCGCAACTGGCTGACTGAAGTCGATGCTGCTCGACGCTTGGGCACTGCCTGCGGCGAGTGACGCC
>C687J26845_10001748_pt1 | contig 13088 bp, 11 predicted proteins | sample RifCSPlowO2_12_FD_26845 | JGI IMG/M metagenome (IMG submission 26845) | reverse complement strand
AGCAGGTGTGCCACCGTCATCTGCGGGGTGCACCAGAAAACGAAGAACCAGCCCAGGTAGAGCGGATGACGCACCAGCTTGTAGGCCGCCGGGGTCTTGAACGGCAGCGCCGTGTAAGGCTTGCCCAGCAGTTGCAGCCAGACCTGACGCAAGCCGAACAGGTCGAAGTGGTTGATCAGGAAGGTGCTGTACAGCACCAGCGCCCACCCGAAGCCGAAGCCCGCCAACAACGGCAACTGGCCACTGCGATTCTCCACCTGCCAGATGACGCCGCCCATGGGTTGCCAGAAATGGAACAACGCGATCAGCGCCAGGCTGGAAAGCAGCACATAGGTGCTGCGTTCAGCCGCCTGGGGAATGATCCGGGTCCACCAGGCCTTGAAAGCCGGCCGGGCCATCACGCTATGCTGAATGGCGAACACCGCCAGCANCAGTGTGTTGATCACCAAGGCGTTGCCGAAAGCCATTTCGGGGACTCCGTCAATGGTCCGCGGCACTAGCGGAAAATTGCCAACGAAGGCAATGGCGTAAAGGAAAGTGGCGAAAAACACGGCATAACTGCCGACGCCGTAGAGAAAGATCGCAAAGCGTTTCATGGTTATGGTCCTGCCTCGATTGGGGGTAGCTGCAAGACTGTTTGCAGTCGAGGTCAGGTTGCGCCGCGCCTGTATCAGGACCATGGCGTGCAGCACACAGTTTGTATGCGCTTGGTTTCAGAGGTTGTGAATACCGAGCGCCGTAGTGAGACAGCCTCCAGGCGTTCGCAGAGGCAGTCGCAGTAGGTGGGAGTTTTTCACAGCCTCTCAGTCGGTTTCACTGCGCAGACTGGCGCGCAACAGGCCATGCAGGCGGGCCTGATCCAGCGGCTTGGTCAGCAGTGCCTTGAGCCCTTGCTCCAGCACTTCAGCCTCGGCCAGGGCATCGCTGAAGCCGGTGTAGAGCACGATCGGCAGATCCGCCCGCGCCGCCAGCAGGCGACGGGCCAGTTGCAGCCCGCTAAGCCGGGGCATGCTCTGGTCGAGGATGACAAAATCCCAGGCATAGGGATCGGCCAGCAGCAGTTCGCTGGCCTGCTCGGCATCGCAGAATAGCCGCGCCGACAAGCCCCAGCCCTCGAGCAGCTCACCCATGAACTCAGCCACCAGTACATCGTCGTCGACCACCGCGACCCGCCCCTGCAGCGCACTCCACTGCAGCGCCTGGGGCCTGATGGCGGCGCCCTGAACAGCAGGATCCAACACCTGGCTGAGCACCGGGATCAGGATGCGGAAGGTTGCCCCCGCACCCGGTGCGCTCTGCAACAGAATATCCCCGCCGTATTCATGCACGATACCGTGCACCATCGACAGCCCCATGCCACTGCCCTGCCCGCTGACCTTGGTGGAAAAGAACGGCTCGAACATTCGTGCGCGCACCAGCGGGTCGATGCCCGGTCCGTTATCGCTCACGGTGAGCGCCACGAAGCGGCCCTGGACGCTCTGCTGACAGGAGGCGCAGACCGCCGTCTCGTGCACCTCCAGCCCGAGGCTGACGGACAGCTGGCCGACGCTGCCCATGGCATCGCGCGCATTGATGCAGAGGTTCATCAGCACCTGCTCCAGCTGCACCGGATCCACCAGCACCGGGGGCAGATCCTGGGCCAGCTGGGTGTCGAGTTCGACGGTGGCGGGCAGCGTCGAGTCCACCAGCTTGATGAAGTCGCTCAGCACCACGTCCAGCGCCACCGTCTGCGGCTTGCCTCGACTGCCGCGGCTGAAGGTGAGCATTTGTTGAATCAGGTCGCGAGCCTTCTCCGCGGAACGCTGGACCCGCGCCAGGTACTTGCCGAGTCGCTCGTGCTGCAGCTGTTCGGCCTGCTCCTGGGCCATCACCGTGTAGCCGAGCATGCTGGTCAGCAGGTTATTGAAGTCGTGGGCGATACCTCCGGTCAGGTGGCCGATGGCTTCCATGCGCTGGGCCTGGCGCAACTGCTGCTCCAGGCGCACTCGCTCCGCCTCGGCCTGCTGGCGTTCGGTGATGTCGCGCAGGTAGCAGATGAACCGCGGCCCTTCATCGCCCTGCACCACCGCCAGCGCCAGTTCGGCGGGAAACTCCTGGCCATTGGCCCGCTGGGCGACCACCTCCATGCGCTTGCCGAGGAAGGTGCCGCTGCCGGTCTTCAGGTAGTGTTCGAAACCCCGCTCATAGGCCTCGCGGAACCGCTCTGGAATGATCAGGCAGAGTAGCGAACGACCCAGCACCTGGTCGCGGCGCATGCCGAAACACTGCTCGGCCGCCGGGTTGAAGACCAGCACCCGGCCTCGCTCGTCCATGCCGATGAAGCAGTCCAGCGCGGTATCGGCGATGGCCCGGTGCTGCATCTCGCTGGCGCGCAGGGCCTGTTCGGCCTCCTTGCGCTGGGTGATCTCGCGGGTAAAGGCGAGAATCCGGTCGACCCCGCCGATGGTCGCGCGTTTGAGCAGCACCTCATCCCAGTGCAGGCTGCCGTCGCGGTTGCGCCGGTGCCATTCGAAGCGCTGCGGTTCGCCGGCCCGGGCGCGGGCCAGGTAAACGGCCGCCTCCTGACCGGTGTAGGGCGCATAGCCGGCGCTGAAGTCATCGATCTCCAGCTTGAGCATCTCCTCGTAGCTGTAGCCGTAGGCCTGACAAGCCTTGGGATTGACGTCGACCAGTGCACCGCTGTGCAGGTCGTAAACGAAGATGGCGTCTTCCGAGCTGTCGAAGATCGCCCGATAACTGGCCTCGGCCTCCAGCCGCTCGATCTCGGCGGCGGCGCGCACCGAGAAGATCCGCAGCACCGACTCGACCCGATTGCGGTTGTCCATCGGACCGCAGCGCCCAGCAGCGATCAGGCCCAGCGGCCGACCATCACTGGAGAACAGCGGATAACCGGCGTAGCTGTCGACACCGAACGCCAGCAGGCTGTCATCGCTCGGGAAGCGTTGCGCCAAGCCGCTGGGAATGAACTGGAAGGCCTTGCCGAACACCTCCTGGCACGGTGTACCCGGCAGTGGGTAGCTGGTATTTCGGTGCAACCGGCCAGCATAGTACAGGGCCAGGGTCGTCAGGCTCTGGCCATCGGCATTGATCCGGCTGACGAAGGCGAAATCGGCCTCCAGCGAGCGCGTCATATAGCGCGCGATCGCCTCGAACACCTCGCCGCTGCTGGCGGCGGACACCCCCAGGGCGACATGGCCGAGGGCTTCCTCGAGACTCTTGCGGGAGCTGATGTCGGTAGAGATGCCGCACACCGCGGTCACCCGCCCCGCGGCGTCGAACAGCGGAAACTTGGTCGACAGGTAGGTGTGCGCTTCCCCGCTCACCTGCACCTGCTCCTCGAACTCCATCGCCGCGCCGCACAGGGCCACCCGCTGGTCGTTGGCCCTTAGCACATCGGCCAGCGGTGCCGGCAGGAGTTCATGGTCGGTGCGCCCGAGTACCTCTTCAGCCTGCAGCTGGAACAGCTGCTCGAAGGCACGGTTGACCAGCTGCAGGCGGCCGTGCAGGTCTTTCACATAGATCACCGCGCTGCTGTTGTCGACGATCTGGCGCAGTTGATGCTCCACCGCACTGCTGCTGGCGGCAGGGATCGGGATTGGCTGGCTCACGCAGGCATCCTCCGGGAACGGCAGTCAACCCTGAGTATAGAGACCGCCCCACGGCCTTAGCGCGCCGACAACACGGGTGAAACAATTGAAACAAACCCACGGATCGGCGTGCGTGAACCCGCGGTGAGCGACGGCAGGCGGCCGCAAGCTCAATCGCCCGGCACGAACATATAGCCGACACCGCGCAGCGTGCGGATGATCTGCGGTTTGTCCGGGTCCGGTTCGAGCTTGCGCCGCAAGCGGGCGATGCGGATATCGATGGAACGATCGAAGGGATTCCAGTCACGGTTCTGGGTCAGATTGAGCAGTTGATCGCGCGACAGCGGCCGGTTCGGCCGCTGGGCGAAGGCCTGCAACAGGTCGAACTCCATCACCGTCAGGGGAATCTCGGCGCCCTCGCCATCACATAGCTGACGGCGCTCGAGGTCCAGGCGGCAGCGCCCCAGTTGCAGGTAGCGGTGCGCGTCCTCGGCTGCCGCTGCCGGTGGCGGGACTCGCCGGTAGCGGCGCAACACGGTTTTCACCCGTGCCAGCAGCTCGCGCGGATCGAAGGGTTTGGCCAGGTAGTCGTCGGCGCCCACCTCCAGGCCGATGATCCGGTCGAGCGCACTGCCGGCCCCGGAAATCATGATTACCGGCAGGTCATGGTGTTCGCGCAGAAAGCGCGCCAGGCTCAGGCCATCCTCACCGGGCAGGCCGACATCCAGCAGCACCAGGTCGGGCATCCCGGTTTGCAGGACCTGACGCATGGCCGCACTGTCGGCACAGGTGCGCACCTGATAACCCTGCCCGCCGAGGTAGTCCTCGAGCAACTGGCGCACCTCGCCATCATCGTCCACCACCAGGATCTGTTTGCCCTCCTGCATGCCCGCCACCCTCGCCGCCCGCTGCTCCTCACAGCATAGTCAGCCAGACGCGCGACGCATCAGGCGAATGGCCGAACGGGCATGGCGCCTTGTTTGACCAGGATCAACGCCTCGGCTGTGGGCCGTCCTATGCTGCTGGCAACGCCAACCGCAGCACGAGAGGGATCAGGCATGACGATCAAAACCATCAGCGCCCACGGGCAAATGCAGGCCGGCATGAGCATCGAGGTGCAATGCGGTGATTATCGCGTGGTCATGGACCAGCCCGCGCATGCCGGCGGCCAGGGTCTGGGGCCCACCCCGCTGGATATCGTCCTGGCGGCGGTCGCCGGCTGCTTCGGCACCCTGGGCCGCTACATCGCCCATCAGCAGAAGATCGAGCTGCGCGGCATGCGTTTCGAGATCGAGGCCGACTACGACCCCGACGGCCTGCTCGGCCGGCGCGATGACGTGCGCCCCGGGTTCCAGGCGCTGAGGGTCCAGGTGGAGATCGACGCCGACCTCGACCGTGAACAAAAGCAGGCGCTCCTCGACGAAATCGAACGGCGTTGCCCGCTGGTCGACAACCTGCTCAACGGCACCCAACTGCACAGCCGCCTGGTCTGACTTGGCGGGCAACCATCAGCGCACCTGAAAGCGCTGTTCGGCCAGCTTGCGGTCATCCTGGAACACCAGGAAATGCCACTCGCCTGCAACGACTTCATGGGGTTCGCTGAATTCGAAGGCCATCACGTCCTGGGGTGCATCCGGCACCAGCTGCTGCACCACCACGAACTTGTCGTGACGCTTACCGTCGGGGGTTGTGATGCCAGGCGTGAGATAAAGCAGGGTCAGCGGCGCATCGCCAGCGGTTTTGCCCGTCAGGCTGTAGCGCATGCCGAATTTGCTGCCGAGCTTGGCCGGGATCACCTCAGTGCGCTCGATCGGCTGCTTGCTGCGGGTCAACACCCGTTCGCCCGGTTTGAAGTCCTGGTACTGGCTGGCAAAAATGCCGTACTCCACAGGCCCCTCGACCCGCACCTCGGCCTGCACCAGCCCGGCCGTCAGCATGAGTGCGGCCAGCGCACTGAAACGGGTGTATTGCATNTCGCGCTCCTTGTTTGGGATGGCGCGAGCCTATGACGCCCGTGTGACAGNCGAATGACAAGCTACTGCTCGAGTTCGCCGCGCACCTTGCGCGGCAGTATGGCGAGGAAGTTGTCCCGCGCGACCTGGTGCGCCACTTCGGCGGGCAAGGCATCGAGGAACGGCTCGAACCCGTGCATGTACTCGCCCATGCTGTCGAAACGACCCACCACGTCGGAACCGAGCATGAACCGCTCCGGATAGCGCCTGACCAGTTTCAGCCAGTCCGGGTCGGGCTTGCCCTGCTCATCCAGCAGATAGGGCCTGAGCATGCTCCAGGACAGGTCGATATACAGGTTCGGATAGGCTTCGAGCATCCGATCGAGGGTCGACAGGAGGAAATCCAGCTTCTCCTGGTGCCGATGTATTTCCAGGCTGGTACCGGCATGCGCCCAGATGAAGCGCACATGCGGATGATTGCGCAGCGGTGCTTCCATTTCCGGCAAATACAGTGGGTTACGCTCGCGCTTGGAGGTGATGTTGGAATGCAGCATCACCGGCAAATCGTATTCGGCGGCCAGATGGTAGACCCGCGCCAGCGCCTCGTTGTCGGCCCGCGGTGCATCGCCGTGGATCAGCGCGGTGAGGTCGTCGTGGCGGGTGAATATTTCGCCGATGCCCTCCCACAGGCCGGGATCCATTTCCAGCATGCGGCGGATATGCGCATCGGCGTTCTTGTCGTTGGGGTTGATGCCGGACAAAAAGGGGTGAAAACGTCTGCGCTGCTCGCTCGGCAGCTGCTTGTAGGCATGTGCGATCAGCACATCNGTGGCGCTGTACCAATAGGCATTGGCGTCATCGCCGGCATAGTAGCGCGGGCGCTTGGGTTCGTTCTCGTCCCACTTCTTCGCCACCGGGATACCCGAGAGCATCACATGCTCGACATTGGCCTCGGCCATGCGCTCGAGCAGCTTGTCCATGCCGTCGCTTTCCTGGAAAAAATCGACGTAATGCAGGTGTGCATCGCTGTAGCGATAATCGCGGGAATACGCACCGCTCGCGGCCAGCACGAGGAACAGAATCAAGCTCGAACGTAGAAGATGCACAGCGGTGTCCTCCTGACAGCATGGTCTGGGTAGACCCGGCAGCTACCCGGCAAGTTCAGCGAGCGCGCAGGCGTGGCCCACGACGCCAGGATGAATAGTCCGGGGTTGGCGCGGCGCGGCCAGCGATAATTTTCGCACCGGCGTTACATGCTGACGGCGCTGGCCGGCAAGCGCAGCGATGGGCTAGGCTGGCAGCTTAGCCATATTCCGTCCCCGGAGTTGCCATGAGCGCCAACCGCAACGCAACCGGCCTGCTGCTGATCCGACCGCGCCAGGAGGATATCGGCGGCCAGCCGATCCTGCGCCCACTGCCATCGGCCAAGTGCCGCAGTGTCGGCCCCTTCGTATTCTTCGACCATATCCTCGAGCAGGACTATCCGCCCGGCCGCGGCCTGAACATCGACCAGCACCCGCATATCGGCCTGTCCACCCTCACCTACCTGTTCGAGGGTCAACTGCAGCACAAGGACAGCCTCGGCTCGGATCAACTGGTCAAGCCCGGCGAAGTCAGCTGGATGACCGCCGGCCGCGCCGTGGCACATGTCGAGCGTACGCCGGCGGCGCTGCGCCAGCGCGGTTCACGCCTGCATGGCCTGCAAGTGTGGCTCGCCCTGCCCGAGACGGAGGAACAGGGTGAGCCGAGCTACAGCCACTATATTGCCGACAGCCTGCCGCATAGCGAAGCCATGGGCGTGCAGATCCGCCTGATCGCCGGCAAGGGTTTCTGCCTCCAGTCACCGGTGCCGGTGCGCTCGCCGACCCTGTATGCCGAACTCAGACTGGCCGCCGGCGCCAGCCTGGCGATTCCCGCCGAGCACCCGCAGCGGGCGCTGTACCTGATCGATGGCGACGCGCTGCTGGACGAGCAAGCACTGCCGCTGCGAGGCCTGGCGGTACTGCCCGAGGGCGAAACCTTCACCCTCAGCGCCTGCGGCGAAAGCCACCTGGTGCTGATCGGCGGCCAATCCCTCGGGCCGCGGCGGATAGACTGGAACTTCGTCGCCAGCGACCCGGCACTGATCGAGCAAGCCCGTGAACGCTGGAAAAATCACGATTGGCCCAGGGTGCCGGGAGAAACCGCGCGCATCGAACTGCCACGCTGATCCCCCGCCGTCGTTAGCGCGCCTGTCACTGCGCCGCGAACACCTCGTCGAACAGGTCGTTCATCGCCCGGTAGGACCGCGCCGCCACCTGCGGATGGTACTGGTTGCGACCCGGGGTATTGGCCTGCGGATTGGTGAAGGAATGCACCGCGCCGCCATAGCTGACCAGTTGCCAATCGGTGTTCGCCGCTTTCATCTCGGCGATAAAGCCCTCGACCTGCTCCGGCGGCACCGACGGGTCGTCCGCGCCGTGCAGCACCAACACCGGCGCCTGGATGTTCTGCGCATCGGCCGGGTTCGGCGTATCCAGATTGCCATGGAAGGACACGAAACCTTGCAGATCTGCGCCCGAACGGGCCAGCTCGAGCACCGCGCCGCCGCCGAAGCAGAAGCCGATGGCGCCCAGCTTGCCGCTATTCAGGGCGACCTGCGCGGTCTGCCCCTTGAGCACCTCGACCGCGGCCTGGGCGCGCTTGCGCATCAAGGCCCGGTCGCCGCGCACCGCACCGGCGGCCGCCCCCGCCTCCTGCGCATTGCTCGGGCGCACCGCCTTGCCATACATGTCGGCCATGAACACCACGTACTTGTCGCCCGCGACGAGTTCGGCCTGCTTCGCCGAGCTCTCGGTCACCCCCAGCCAGTCCGGCACCATCAGCAAGCCGGGCCGCGGACTGGTCACCGCATCGTCATAGATCAGCATGCCCTCGAAGGCTTCACCGTCGATCTCGTAAGGCACCGGCTTGACCACCACCGCGGCCTCGGCGACACCGACCAGGCCGGCCAGCGCCAAGGATATGAGTGATTTGTGCATCGACCTGCTCCTGTTCAGTGGGTACCCCTCAAACAGTAGCGCCTGTGCGCGCACCACGATGAAAAAAGCCCGCATAAGCGGGCTTTTTTCATTACTACAGGTATCAAACCACTGCAGGTATCAGGCCGATAGCTCGACCAGCAGCTTGTTCAGACGCTGCACGTAGGCCGCCGGATCTTTCAGGCTGTCACCGGCCGCCAACGCGGCCTGGTCGAAGAGGATGTGGCTGAGGTCGGCGAAACGCTCTTCGTCCGGCTCGGCATCCAGCTTCTCGATCAGCGGATGGTTGGGATTGAACTCGAAGATCGGCTTGGATTCCGGCACCTTCTGCCCGCTGGCCTCGAGAATCTGGCGCATCTGCAAGCCCAGGTCCTGCTCGCCGATGGCGAGGATCGCCGGCGAATCGGTCAGGCGATGGGACACCCGCACCTGCGCCACCTGCTCACCCAGCGCGGCTTTCAGGCGCTCGGCCAGGCCTTCCTTGGCCTTGGCCACTTCTTCCTGAGCCTGCTTGTCTTCTTCCGAGTCCAGCTTGCCCAGGTCCAGGTCGCCACGGGCGACGTCGACGAAATGCTTGCCGTCGAACTCGGTGAGGTAGCTCATCAGCCACTCGTCGATGCGATCGGTGAGCAGCAGCACCTCGATGCCTTTCTTGCGGAACACTTCCAGGTGCGGGCTGTTCTTCACCTGGGCGTAGGATTCGCCGGAGAGGTAGTAGATCTTGTCCTGGCCTTCCTTCATCCGCCCGATGTAATCGGCCAGGGCCACGCTCTGCTCGCCCGCATCGCTGCTGGTGGAGGCGAAACGCAGCAAACCGGCGATCTTCTCCTTGTTGGCGAAATCTTCCGCCGGACCTTCCTTGAGGACCTGGCCGAAGTTCTTCCAGAACGCCTTGTACTGCTCGGGATCGTTCTTCGCCAGTTTTTCCAGCATGTCCAGTACGCGCTTGGTCAGTGCCGACTTCATCGAGTCGATCACCGGATCCTTCTGCAGGATCTCGCGGGAAATGTTCAGCGACAGGTCGTTGGAGTCGACCACACCCTTGATGAAGCGCAGGTACAACGGCAGGAACTCGTCGGCCTGATCCATGATGAACACGCGCTGCACATACAGCTTGAGGCCCTTGGAGGCATCGCGCTGGTACAGGTCGAACGGCGCCCGGCCCGGCACATAGAGCAGCGAGGTGTACTCCAGCTTGCCCTCGACCTTGTTGTGGCTCCAGGCCAGCGGGTTGTCGAAGTCATGGGCGACGTGCTTGTAGAACTCCTGGTACTCCTCGTCCTTGACCTCGGCACGCGGACGGGTCCACAGCGCGCTGGCGCGGTTGACGGTTTCCCACTCGACTTCGGCCGGCTTGTCAGCCTCTGCATCGCTCTCCAGAGAAGAAACAGACTCTTTCGGCAATTCGATCGGCAGGGCGATATGGTCGGAGTATTTCTTGATGATGTTGCGCAGACGCCAACCATCGGCGAACTCTTCCTCACCCTTCTTCAGGTGCAGGACGATACGGGTGCCGCGCTCGACCTTGTCGACGGTGGCGACCTCGAACTCACCCTCGCCCTTCGACGCCCAATGTACGCCTTCACTGGCCGCCAGACCGGCGCGACGGCTGAACACGTCGACCTTGTCGGCGACGATAAAGGCCGAATAGAAGCCCACGCCGAACTGACCGATCAGGTGCGAATCCTTCTTCTGGTCGCCGGACAGATGATGCAGGAAGTCGGCGGTGCCCGACTTGGCAATGGTGCCGAGGTGAGTGATCGCGTCCTCACGGCTCATGCCGATGCCGTTGTCCTCGAGGGTGACGGTCTTGGCTTCCTTGTCGAAGCTGATGCGAATCTTCAGCGCGGCGCCACCTTCCAGCAGCTCGGGCTTGGCCAACGCCTCGAAACGCAGCTTGTCGGTGGCATCCGAGGCGTTGGAGATCAATTCGCGAAGGAAAATTTCCTTGTTGGAATACAGCGAATGGATCATCAGGTTCAGCAGTTGCTTCACCTCGGTCTGGAAGCCCAGGGTTTCTTTTTGAGTTTCCACACTCATGGTCGTCTAACTCCACATTGGTGACTAAGCCGGAATCCGGCGGGTGTCATGCAGATGGGGGCAAGCTTTGGGATTTCAAGTAGTTGGCCAAGCCACTCAGGGTTCCAGCAGCTCGATCGTGCTGATTTCCTCGGGGCGCAAGGCATAGCTGGCCGTGCCCGACCCGCTCAGACGCTGACGGATGACAATGCGGCCTTGTTGGTCGACCCCCTGGAAACGCCCCTCCGCCATACTGCCGCGCGTAGTCGACACGCGCATGCTCAGGTTCTCGTAACGGCTTGGGCTGCGCAGCAGACCGTCCAGGCTAAAGCGCAGGCGCCGATCCAGCGGACGGCTGATCCGCTCGCCGCTCACCGCCGCGACTGGTGCGGCCGCCACCTGAGGGGTAGGCGCCACAACCGCCGGTTCAGGCAATGCGGCAAAGCGATCGGCCTCGACCGCCCAGCCGCGCGATGCGCTCTTGTTCAGGCGAATGGGCAGACGTTGCGCTTGCCCGTCGATCTGCGCCTCGATGGTCAGTTCGAGGCTGTCAGTCGGCAGCGTCAGCGCCGGCAAGTGGCCCAACCGCACCGCGCGAGTAGCAAAGCGCCGCTGCAGATAATCCGCGATGACATAGGCCAGGGTGTCGATGGAGTCGACATGCCGGTCGACCTTGCCGTCGCGATAGCGCAAACCATCGCGGAACACCTCGATCCTGCCGCTCAGGGTGGTCTTGAATTGTGCAGGCAGCACCAGATGAAAATCGCCCGCCAGCTTGTTCGGTGGCACAGGTTGCAGGTTCAGGTGCAGGGTGTAGCCATGGCTCAGCCGACGCGCCTCGGGCAGTTCCTGCTCCGGCAGCAACCAGCTCACTTCGATTTCCGGCAGCGGGCCTTGGTCGCCTGGCAACACATCGAGGCGCAAGGCACCAGTCACGGGCTGCGGCAGGCGGATGACCAGTTCGCGACGAGCAAAAAAATCCTGGCCTTCGCGCAGGCTGAGTACGCTGCCGAGCAACTCACCCTGCTGCGGTACAAAAGGCTGGCCATGCAACTCGCCGTGCAACTCGATGGCCAATTCCGCCGGGGCCTGCACGTCTGGCTTGAGCCACTGCAAGCTCAATAACGCGTGCAGGCGCTGCGAATCCTGGCTGGCAAGCAGGGTCAAGCCGACGATCAGCGGGATAAACCCCAAGGCGCTGAGGCCCAGCGCCTGACGCGCACTGCGCCAGTGACGCAGCACATACAGCAGCGTAAACGGCGGCAGCAGACTCGCCCAGCCCCAGAGCAGCCCCGTGCCGAAGGCGCGCATCACCAGCCAGACCAGGCCGGCCAGAATCAGCAGCAAGCCACCGAGGATCAGCAACGCGTCCATTCAAGTTCCTTAACTAGAGATACCGAGCAGGTCCGTTAGGCGTGGCGGACTCAAGGCTCGTCGACCTTGAAGTGCGCCCGTGCCGTGGCAATAGGCTCGGTTTGATTGGTTTGCCAGGCCGTAATTGCCACGTTGGCGACGCGGCGACCTTGTCGCCACACCTGGCACTGGGCATAGGTGTCACGATAATGACCGGCGCGCAGGTAATCTATCGAGAAGTCGATGATTTTCGGCAAATGTGGAATACCCATGAACATCAGCAGATGGAGCATGGCGGCATGTTCCATGAAGCCGGCGATCACCCCGCCGTGCAACGCTGGCAGGAGCGGGTTACCGATGTTGTCCTGGTTGGCCGGCAAGCGGAAAACCATGTCTTCGCCCAGCCGCAGGCATTGCATGCCGAGCAATTTGGCATAAGGCATCAGGCTGATCAGCGCGTCGTAATCGCCGTTTTCATGGGCCTGGGATACTCGCTGATTGAGTTTCAAGTCGCTCATGCGCCAGCCCCTTGAATGTCACGCTTGAGTTGTTTGTCGCCCGCCACGCCTTTGCCCATGCGCATGAAAGTCCCGACTACGTGGGCAATCGGCTGCGCCGGGTCGTCCTGATAGGCATAACCNCGGGTGAAGATGATATTCGGCGTAACCCGGTAGCATTCGGCAAAACCGAANACGTCCTTGTTCGGCTCGGCCGGGTGCATGTAGTCGATGCGCAGGTCGAGGGTTGGGCAAACCTCGAACTCAGCCAGCGCGCAGACGGTTGAAATGCCACAGGTGGTATCCATCAGGGTGGTTATCGCACCACCGTGAATCACCCCGGACTCCGGATCACCCACTATCTGCCGGCTATAGGGCAAACGCAGGGTCAATCCGAGGGGGCTGGCGTCATGCACCTGGAGTCCGAGCACCTGGCAATGACGCAGCGCCGCCAAGAAGCGCTGCGCCTGCTCGAGAATGAGGGTATTGCTCATCGATTCAGTCCCACCACAACGGCACAAAGGGCGCGAATGATAGCGCCTCACCGGGCTACGGCACATTGTCATCATGTTCGAGGGGAACACTTATCCAGCAATTGACGGGGAACTTAGTCGAACGGGCTATGCTCGAATGGGCTATGCCTGGGGCAACTCAGCCATC
>C687J26845_10001747_pt1 | contig 13096 bp, 11 predicted proteins | sample RifCSPlowO2_12_FD_26845 | JGI IMG/M metagenome (IMG submission 26845) | reverse complement strand
CCTTGAAGAAAGCCTGTTGCAGTGTTATTTCACGCCTGAAAATCGACAGAAACGTGGCACTGCTCAATTTAAAGGTACAGGTGGGTTTCTCTATCATCTCCTTTGTAATTTCCCTTGTAACATCGTTTTCGACAATAATGTTCCATATCCGATTTTCTTCATCGGTAATCTCGAATTGAATATTTGAAAAACTTATAAAATTAAATAATGGCACATTCAACATTGAAGTGCAACACTTGGAAAAGCAGAAAGGAAAGGTGTATGCTGTAAGTACCCAGATATGCTATGGTTCTTGGTAAATAAAATTTTTATTTCGCCTGCGGCAAGACTGTCCCTGAATACAAAATCATGTAATTTTTACATACTACCTAAATCCTGCAAACAAGATAAAGCCTTGTTGCAGGATTTAGCGAAAAAAGGTAGAATATGCAAGGTGTTTGAGACTATAGAACATTTGAAAAATGGAATCCAGAGAATTGTTTTATAAATTTTTACTTCGTGCCCTTTGTGTTCTTCGTGGTTAGGCTATTTGGTTATGGAGAATAATTGTGGATATTATCGTATGCCTCAAACAGATATATGATCTGGGTCAGATAAAGGTAGATACCACCACCAAACACCCCATTACAGAAGGAGTCGCAAGAAAAATCAGCGACTTCGATAAGAACGCACTTGAAGAGGCACTCAGGATTAAAGAGAAACGAGGAGGAAATGTTTTAGCTTTAATCGGAGGCGCAAAAGATGCTGCTAAAGAAGCCTTAGCCATGGGTGCCGATGAAGCTGTTATTTACAGTGCAGATACCGATTCCCTAGGTACAGCAACTCTCCTGGCTGAAATTATCCAGAAGATGAAGTACGACCTTATTCTATGCGGTGAAGCATCCATTGATGAATTTTCCTTTCAGATAGGCCCAAGACTCGCTCAAGCCCTTGGAATCCCCGTGTTAACGTATGCAAGGAAAATGGAGCTAAAAGATAATGAAGTTGTTGTTGAAAGAAATCTCGAAAATAGGTACGAAATTGTTAAAGCAAGACTGCCTGCTTTAGTAACTGTGACCAAAGAAATCAATGAGCCAGGGATTCCCACATTATTGCAGATTCTGGGCGCTTCAAAGAAAAAAATAACCGAAATAAGCCCTATAAAACAAGAGGCGGGGATTGAGACTTTAAGCATTACGGCTATTGAAATGAAACGAAAAGAGGTAATCCTGAAGGACATTGGGGAACTTGCCAGGATCATAATATCCGAATCCAAATAATACAATAAAACCTCAGGAGGACACGGAGAAATACTCTGTGCTCTCTGTGGCTAGATTTTAACAATACTATCTGAAAAGTAGGAGTATGAAATGATTTTTACATTTTCAGAAGACTACGAAACGGCCATTGAAATCCTTGCAAAAGGAAGGGAAATTGCAGACTCTTTACGATTAGAACTCGCCGCGATTTCAATAATCAAACACGATGGTATAGAGAACACCTATATTTTTTGCGGAGCTGATAAAGTTTATTCTATCGATTCAGAATTGCATGCGGATATCGTCGTGGATTGCCTATTTTCACTTATAAACCAGTACAAACCAGAAATCCTCCTGATAGGTGGAACCAGACTGGGTAAGGAAGTCGCCCCGAGGATTGCCCAGAAATTTGGAGTAGGCTGTGCTACGGACTGCGTTGATTTTTCTTTAGAACATGAAAAGCTTATTGTACGGCGCTTTGTCCTGGGTGGCAGATTTATCGCTACCCAGAGGTTTTTACGTAAACCCCAAATAGTTACTGTACCGCCGAGAAGATTTGGAAAAAAGTTAGATACAGCGAGAACAGGTGAAATAATTAAAACCACACCGAAACTGGCAGAACCGAGAGCGCGGGTGCTGGAAATAAAGGACAAAACACCCAAAGAACTCAGAATAGAAGAGGTTGATATCATCGTTTCTGTGGGGAGGGGGCTTAGGAAAAAAGAAGACCTTGTACTTGTCGAATCCCTTGCAAAAGCGCTCGGCGGCGTTGTGGGCTGTTCAAGGTCTGTTGCTGCAGACCTAAAATGGCTGGCAGAAGAACACTGGGTAGGATTATCAGGTCATAAAGTCAAACCGAAACTCTACATAGCTATTGGCATTTCAGGTCAGATACAGCATATCGCAGGCATAAGGGATGCAAAGACGATTATTGCGATAAATAACGACCCCAACGCACCTATCTTCAAGGCATGTGATTATGGGATTGTTGGGGATTTATATGAGATCGTGCCAAGATTGACAGAAATCCTGAAATAGTTCACCACAAAGGGCGCGGAGAACCAAAAGGCGCAACCCCTAAATTCCCCTTTTTAAGGGGAACACCCGCAATAATCCCCATTAGCAAAGGGGGACAAAGGGGGTTGTTATGCGATCTTGGCGTTCTCTGCGGTGAGCTGAACTGTTACGTAATCTTATATTGTTTAACTTAGACATTTTCCTAGCATTCGTTTTTTGAAATGGTTATATTTGTCAGTATATAGCATAATTATCAGCAATTGATTTTCACAATAAAGAGGTAATTTGATGAGTATTAAAACTTTAAACGGACATATTGAGATTACTGAGGGTATAGCTGGCGGTAAACCGAGAATAGCAGGACATCGGATCACGATACAAGACATTGTGATTTGGCACGAATTGTTAGGCCGCAGTGCCGATGAAATCGCTGCGGAATATGACCTTACATTAGCCGATGTATATGCTGCTTTAGCTTACTACTATGACAACCGAGCTGAAATTGACAAATCCATACAAGATAGCGAGGCCTTTGTTGATGTCCTGCGCCAGAAAATCCCTTCGAAATTAAAGCAAAAAATGAATGAGCAAAAGGATTAAGTTTTACACGGATGAGCATGTCCCTAATGCAGTTGTAAAAGGATTACGACTTCGAGGAATAGATGTTCTGACAACAAAGGAAGCTAATATGTTGGGTGCCACAGATGAGGAGCATCTCGCCTTTGCTAACAAGGAAGGAAGAATCATATTTACACAAGATGGAGACTTTCTACGCTTAAACACTAAGGGATTTGAACACAGTGGTATTGTGTATGCTCATCAACGTATTCCAATCGGCAAAGTAGTAAGAAGTCTCCTCCTAATCCATCAAGTGCTCGAAACAGACGAGATGAAAAATCACATCGAATTTCTGTAACACAGGGGTAATTCTGAGTAATTCTGGGGAGTAATGACACCGTAATTCTGAGGACACCATACTTAATTTTAGGAATCTTCACTTTTCTTTTGTGGTCACTTCGGGCCAGGCTTCTGCCGACATAACATGCTCCTGGGACTACCACACGAGCGATCCTAGCCATAGGGGAATCTTAGCCGTTTTTCAACACTGAGTAAATAATTACGTATGGTGTCCCCTGAATCTTCCTGGAATCATTCGGGATAAAAAACTGAGTGGTAAGATAGCAGATTTGAAGAAACAATTATTTAAGATTTAAGATGCGACCCTCTTTCTCTTTTAAGATTTAAGATGCGACCCTCTTTCTCTTTTCTTTCGCAACAAAAAGGGCAGTTAGACATATGTATTTTTCTTTTCGCATTCTGAATACGCTTTTTTTGCTGAATATTGCACCACTTTAAATTTTCAAAGAACAAAATCGCAAAATCTACCTGTTCTTACGATTTGCGGTTATTCAACAGAGTCATATATCTCACCCAAAACTGATGGATTTTCTTTGATAAATTTATCCAAAGTTTCATGTGCCTCCTTTTCTTTTTTTAATTTTACAAGTGATATTACTTTATATTTCCAAGCATCTAAATAGTGTGAATTTAGTTTTATAGCTTTGTCAAAAGCCTTTGCAGCTTCCTTGTATCTTTTTAGGCAGTATAAAGAAAACCCTTTATTACCCCATGCCAAATAAAGATTCTTATCTACTTTTATAGCCTTTTTTGAAGTACTTAGTGCATCCTCATATTTTTTTAATCCCAAGAAACTATGGCTCATATTTGAAAGTGCAAGCGCACATTTTGGATCTAAGGCTAAAGCATCGTTACACAATTTAATTGCATCTTCAAACCTCTTTTCATCATTATGTACCCCTGCTTTGGAAGCCAAAATTACTGCCCTATTTTCTAAACTTAATTTTGAATCTTTACTTTTTAATGCTCTATCATAGGCTACTAATGCATCTTCCGATCTTCCTGATCTATTTAGTGCCAAGCCCATATTAGACCATAAGTAAGGATTATTTGGTGTTTGTTGTATTGCCATTTCAAACTTAGGTATTGCCTGTTTATCCCTACCCAAAAAAATATACGAAAGACCAAGATAAACAAGAATTTCCGTATTTAGTGTATCATGCTGTAAAATTTTTTCAAAAGTCTCAGCTGCAGTTCCATAATCAGCTTGCCAAAAAAATGATAAACCATAAATTGCTTGAACCACATTAATAATTGCTTTAGTTGAGTCTTCTTTTAATCTCACATATTTTGGGATGTCTGCTTTTTCCTTGAGCTTTTTTGTATCTGATTTAATTGATCTAAAATAATAATTGTCTTTTACAACAGATTCTATATAAATTTGTTCTTCTATATTGACCTTTGATATTGTACCAAATACAACAATATGAGCCCTTTCCTTTTTACCTACATCCTCTGCTTTTTTTATTTTATCTTCAAAAGTACCTTTGAGTACGGTACCTAACTCTTTGATCTTTAGTTGAACTTTATTATCTTTCGTTTGTTCAAACCTTTTTCCTAACTCGTCTTTTATATTATTAACAAAGGCATTACATAAGGATATTACATCGTCATTATTCGGTGGGTCTGGTTCAAATTTCGCAATTGCTACTACGAAAGTGTTTTTTGGAGGTGAAAGCAACAATTCATATACAACTCCAGATATTCCTAAAATGGAAAAAATAATAGCACATACTAATCCATAAACGTCTTTTTTCTTTAATAAGAAATAATTGCTAAGGAGGAAAATGATAGAACCTACTAGTAATATGTAACCAGAGATTTTCAAAAAAAGTAATGAAGGAATATTAATGAAATGAATGAGTTTAGGGTAAAAAAGAACTGAAAGAGTAATGGCAAAAGTTATAAACAGAATCCACCTTTTCCCAATGATACATATTTTTAGGATTTTAAGGATTTTTTCGTTTGTTACCAAGTCTATTATATCTATTATATCTTTTATACTCATAAGTTAAGTTTCCTCCGAATATCGTTTGCAATTCAGTCATATTTGGATCATTTTTTTGGTTACTCCCTATGTAGTTTGGAAGGGGTAAGGGTCGCGTCTTAAATCTTAAATAATAGGTTAGAAATTACCCTATAAAAATCCACGTTTATCTGCGTTAATCTGGGGTTGATTAAATTTTGATGGAAATGCTCCGCTTAGCCCATTCTATTGACTATGTTTCTTCCTCTCCTTCAAAAAATTCATTTTGACGTTACCAGCGGAATTTCGCGCTCTCTCACTGCTTCAGAGGCATACCGTAATGACTCCTTGATATCCTCATGTTCCAGGTTGGGAAAAGCTTTTAATATTTCTTCTTCTGACATACCATCAGCAACCATACCAACAATTGTTGCAACAGGTATACGAAACCCTCGAATACAGGGAACACTACCCATCTGGTTTGGATTAACAGTAATGCGAGTAAACTTCATTTATTCACCTCCACTAAAAATTATAGCAAAATATCTCATCGATTCTCCATTTCAAATATAAACTTCATGAATATACATTTTTTCTCTATTTTTATCCATATTTATAATACACCTCATATCCTCCTCTTGGATAGCTAAAATCCACTGCGCCTTTGGGACAGGCAAACTTGCAGTTCCCACACTTAAACAGACAATCCTAACTTTGTAAATACTTCAATCAATCCCAACGTGCTTGCATCAATTCCAACACCCATGGCAAATGCCTCTATGTAGTCCCTGTTCATGGTACCAAAAGGGTGCTTTCCATAAAATCGCCAGCCTTGTATCAATAGTCCAATAGACAGGGCAAGAATAAAACGGAGATTCAGAAATCGGTCTGCTAACGCCTGAGCCGCATGAATGGGTGAAGGTAAGATTTCCAATTTAGCCTTACCCTGACCGAGCATTTCTCCTACCGGGGATAGAGTACCAGGTATAAAGTCTTCGGCGGCGAAGGCATGAACAATCATCTGTTTCGGTCGTTTGTAACGATGTGCCAGACGTACTCCCTGGCGTATTTGTTCTGCTGTAAATTTTGCATACGGCGTACCGTCACCAAAGTCAATGATGATATTTACTCCAATTCCCCATGATGGATCGAGATCGCTTAATTCCAGTGCAACCTGACGATCTACATACAATTCATCAGGCGAAGTGAGTGAAGTAAGTTTTATTGGACGGGGACCTGTCATCAGACGGCGTGCTAAAGCTATAGCTTCTTTTTCCCCTGAGCGTTTAGCAGCAGACAGACGTACTTCAGGTGAAATACTCTGTGATGCTATAAGAGCCGTTATCATTTTGCCTCCTGCTTTACTGAGTTGGCCTTGCAAATCCGTTAATTTTTTAAGACACTCCTCCGGTGGCAATTGTTCCAGACCAAGGCGCACGCGATCCAATTCCTCTGCTACTCCTTTGACTCTGCGATTAGGTTCTAAAAGAGCAAGGCCTTGTTCGGAGATATATAATTCAATCCTCAGTCCAGATTTGAGTTTTTCGCAAAACTTCTTTTCAACCTTTCTTCTTGCTTTGCTTATCTGTGTGTCCTGATAACTCGTCCAGAGTTCTAAAAGTTTTTTAAAACCCGGCATGGTTGCAGCAAGATCGCCCTGTCCAACACGTTTTTCCAATGAATCAACCAAGTCAAGTAATGTTTTTCTCAATGATAAACTCTTGCAGGAGGTTACACGTTGATGCCAGAGATCAAGAATAGCCAGGACTCTTTGTTGCTTTACTTCGGGTGCATTACCAGGCGGAAGTTTTGATAATGCTTGCTCGATCAGTGCAAGGCTTGTTTCCCTCTCCGCTGCATACATAGCATCCTTTACCTCTGCAATAATTACATTGCTCCATATTTTGAGTGCAAAGGTTTCCGCTTCCTGAAGTTTTTTGTAAGATTGCCGGAATCCCACAAGGGACTGGGTATTGGCGAGTACAGTTCTTGCTGTTTCAAGACGGATGGCGAGTTCATTTCGCTCCGTTGCCGGGAAAGATGGGTCTTGCAGTATTGAGCTTAGTGAAACCTGTCGTAATGCCATTTCTGAAACAAAGTGGCGCCATATCAACACCTGGTGAACACGTTCGTCCAGTATTTTTGCGGCCTGATGAAGCCAGCTTTGCACTTTAGGCGCCAATTCACGTGCACGGGGGACTTCTCCGGATGCTAGTGCAAGCCGTACCCGTTCTACTTGATGTCCAAGATTGTCTTCGATAGCCTTGATGGGAAGATCCAGAAGGGCGTGGCTCTGGACATTCTCAAATTTCTGTAAAAGCGTGAACCAATCATCACCAGTGCTGAATGTTTCACTTTGACTAGGAAGCAGCGCCTTCGCTTCTGCAATACGCTTCGTTAAGTATTCCCATTGATCTTCCAAATCCTCCAGTTCGGCTGCACCTTCCGATTTTCCTTCTAATTGCGTTTGCAGAACTTTAAATTGGTCTTCTATATTCGTCTCGTGCTTTTGTGCATATTGCAAACGGTCATCCCTGATGGTCCATCTGCGTGGACAGTTTAATATTTCGAGAGCGCGTGTCAGGTATTCTTCTATTCTTGCGACCGATTTCTGTTCCGTATCACCGGGTACGTATCGTTCCAGAAATTCGTGAACATCCTGTCGTAACTGTAATATTTCCTTCTGTTCGTTTTGGATGTCAGATACTCCTGCAAGGAATTTAATAAGGCCAAGAAATATCAGACCTAAAAGCATAAAACCAATAGTCCAGAGCCAATGGGCCAGGATAGTTACTTCGATAGGAATGCTTAAGGTTTGATTTGCATTGCGGCCGGTAATTCGGAGGCAAGTGAGATAATTACCAGGAAGGAGATTTCCACTTATAAGAAGCTGTAAATCCAAAACTTCTCCAGGTTTAATTTGGATGACTTCAGGACAAGCGTTGCCTTCCTTAGAATGGAAAATTGAAAATTCAACTTTCACGCTATTGCCATCGATTTTTCGCTCTAATGGATCTACCGTGATATTGTTTAAAATAAGTACCTCTGCACCAGTGTTTACAAGAGAAAAATGGGTGATTGGTAAGTAAATTTTTCTGACAAGTAGTCCAGCTAATGGACCCCATGGGTGTGTTGTGGAGAGAAAAAGGTTACTGGGACCTTTCAGGTGAAAATTTGAAATATGTTCTTCCATAATTTTAAATTTTGATTTTTAGCTTTTAATCATACTGTATTTACCCATACTTATAATACACCCCATATCCACCTCTTGGATAACTAAAATCTACCGCACCTTTGGGACAGGCAAACTTGCAGCTTCCGCACTCAAGGCATCCCTCATAATTGTGTATGATTTCTCCATTTTCAAGAGTAAACCTCTTTGATGGACAGAATTTGAGGCAGGGTTTATCCACGCACTGCCTGCATATGCTGGTTTCTACTTTTATATGCTTTTCCTTATCAACCTCAAAGCTTATGAGACCGAGTTGATCTTCAATACTTATATTCATAAATTTCTTCGTGCCCTTCGTGGTCTTCGTGGTTTAAAATGGTTTACAAATTACATCGACCTTAAACCTCTTATCAAATCCCGAATTATCTGAACTTTCTTGCCCTTTGTTTCTTCTAACAGTTCATCAAACAGCCTTTTCTTTGGCCCTTTTACAAGAGCTAATCTGTGGAAAAGTTTGCATGCAAGTTCGGGGTATAACGAGTAAAGCCTTGTATTTTGCATAAATTCCGGTGATCTTTTAAAGGTTTTCATGTCTTTAAGGACAAAATCCTGTTTCAATAAAAATTCATAGTGAGAAAGGCTTTTCTTTGAAAAATCATTTTTTCCCATTACAATTTTTATAGCCTCCGCAGCGGCCATTCCAGAGGCAATAGCCATATCCATGCCTCTCAGGGTAATGCCGCTATTTACTAACAGACCCGCGGCGTCTCCAACGACAAGAAGGCCATCGGTGAAAAGCCCTGTGCGTGAGGCTTCGGGGATTACGTGTGCTGAATATTCCACTAATTTGCCGCCTGCAATCAGTTTTGCTATTGCAGGATTCGAGTTGAACTCCCTCATGAGCTCATAAGCTTCGACTTTGCTTTCAATGAGCTGATTTATATAAACCACGATTCCTAATGAGAGGCTGTTCCTGTTCGTATAGACAAAAGCGCCTCCCGGGATTTGCCTCGTGCACTGCCCTATAAAAAGCTGGGCTGCGCCTTCTCCGTTGGCAAGATTGAATCTGTCCTCAATCGTTTTTTCTGGCAGTTCTATGATTTCCTTCATGCCGATGGCAAATTCTTTTGCCAGGAATTTCTTAAGGCCTGCCTTCTCTGCCATAAGGGAGACAGCGCCATCTGCAGCAATAACGACGTTCGCTTCGAGCTTATCAGTTCCAGCAACTATGCCTGTAATCTTTTTATCTTTCCATAAAAGATCGTCGACCCTGATGTTTGATATCAGGGTAGCGCCTGCTTCAACGGCTTTATTCGCAAACCACTGGTCAAATTTTGCCCTGAGGATAGTAAAGCTGTTCGGTGGGTCAAGCAGTTCCTCATCCTGGAAATCAAGCGTAACGGAAGCTTTATCACCTAACAAGGTCAATTTTTCATGAGTAACACATCGCTCTAGCGGGGCTTCTTTCCAGAAGTCCGGGATGAGTCTGTTTAAGGCATACGCGTACATCCGACCGCCCATCACGTTTTTCGCCCCCGGATACTTACCCCGCTCAACGATCAGGACGTTGAACCCCATCTTTGCAAGCGAATAGGCTGCTGCGCAGCCAGCGGGTCCTGCACCTACGATTATAGCATCAAACTTTTCAGACATTATTAATTTTATTGAATTCTTTAACCACAGATGGACACAGATAAACGCGGATAAATACAAATGTTGGAATTTCGTACTTGTAACTTTTGTAACTGATCAATATCCGGTTATTCCTTTTAAGTCCCCCTTAACAAAGGGGGATAGAGGGGGTTGTGTTTTTCGCCGGGTTATTTTACAACCCCCTAGCCCCCTTTTCTAAGGGGGATCACGGGGGGTTGTTAGGAATTGCTTCAGTCGTTCCTCCTTCGCAATAACACGGGAATAACCTTTTTAGACAACCCCTGAAGTAGATATCTTTCCTAATACCGGTTAATTAAAACTATTCAAGAAAACCTGCACCAAAAAATCAGGCATCCGGCAACTTCCCTCTACCATGAAGCCACCAAGCTACTAAATTTTTTTCTTCGTGTCTTCGTGCCTTTGTGGCTATAGTCCAGTCATGTCTCTGTCTAAAGACCTGAAAGGTCGTAAGAATATAGCAGGGGGTAAAGCCCCCTGAAATTGTAAATAACAGAAAACATAAGCCCCAAAGGGGTGAAAGGACATCCCATTATTTCCATATATAATTTTCATTATATTCAATACCATATTTGTTGAGGAACTCGATAAATTCCTCTTGAAAAGATTTTTTTCGATGGTGATCTTGTTGGTTTTGAATATATTGAATCACCGCATTTTCCGATGATTTGCTTATCAAAAATGCCCCATATCCATCCTGCCATCCAAAATAAAACTCCTTTTTCTTTCGCCCCTTCAGGGCTTTATGTTTTTCTCTCTTTTTGTCAGAGGGCTTCACCCTTTGCTATATCCTTACGGCCTTTCAGGCCTAGAAGGACACTTTTGTTTCGAGTAATTGCTCATATTAAATTGTATTATTACTTATGTGTTTGAGTTTGTAACTTGAACCCAAATATTTTGTTGTAATGACTCTACAGCGATTTTACTCTGTATTTTATTGAGTCAGCAAGTATTTCAAATCGATTATGCCTATCAAATAAGCTAATACCGGTTCTTTGCCGTAAACGTAAGATAATAAATTCCCGAAGCAAACCCTTTCGAAATCCTTATTGACGGCACCATGTTGTTATTCTGCAAAATTTAAGGGTTCAGGTTGCAAATGTCCTTAACGCCTGTGCGTTTGTTAAACGCAGGTGCAGGCATCCTTTAATTCAATCGTACCATATCTCTCTATTCATTAATGATCCTTCTTCATCGAATCAAATAAATCGGGATATTTCTTTATCCATTCGGCAGCAGATTGTTTTGCAAAATCTATTGTATATCTGGCTAAAGCAATAATAAATAGAATATGAAGACCAACACCTGCAGGCCCGGTTTTTTTCATCAGAGACAAATCTTGATTATCTTCGATGTCAATATGTGCACCGCCACCTTTATCAGCAACGGAACGTATAATGTCTCTTACTTTTAGATTATAATGTGCATCAACTATCTGGTCGCACCACTCTTGTAGTGTGAGATAAGTTGGTGGATTTGATAAATCTAAATCAGCAATTTGAAGGCCATTGCTTTTTTCAATAATACGATAACATTCAGGCCGTATCATCCACTTATGATCATCAACAACATTTCCGTTTTTATCATAAGCAATGCCCTTTAGTTTTAAATCAGCATGTTCCCTTTTAAAGTCATATTTATGAAATGCGATTAATTTAAGATCCGGATATATATGATGTAATAAAGAATTGTCTTTATCTCTGCGTGCATCACAATAAAGAATTCTAAGCTGGCCTGCAATAGGCTTGAACATATGTTGCTTTCCTTCATAATAAAGCAATAAAGAATCGTTGATCGCTTTAAAAGAATCTAATGCCTCTTTCACAAGTTCCTTTAAGTCTTTATTCATATGGAACGGTTCTATATATTTTCAATTATTTTCCTTCTACTGCCTGCAATGAGCGTTTAACTCGTTCATATCCGAAATTAAGGTCATCTATACTTCTAATTGGACGATGGCAAAAATCATGCACCCTTAAACTTTGCCTTTCTTTTTTCCAAAAATGCATTTATCCCTTCCAGTCGGTCTTGCGTTGCAAAGCACCGGGCGAATAACATTATCTCCTGATTTTCGCTGATTAAAGTCTTTGCCATTTTATAGCAATAGGGGGCTTTTTGTGCTATAGTCATGGCTATTTCTTCAGTTACAGACAATCAGTTCTATGTCTTTGAAAGCTCGTATTTAACCGGTAAGAGTCTATCGAGAGTTACGTGTTTCGAAGCATCAAGAATTTCAATGCCCACAATTCTGTCATTCTCGCCAATATCCAGGACAATGTCATCGGAGACCCGCCGGTTTATAACATCCTGCTTCCTGTCATCAAACCTGATGTAAAGAAGGTCTGTCTTGTCGTTGTAAACAATGTTCATTTACGCCTCCCACTTTCCATAAAATACATATACGGAAATTATATACCCTTAAATTTCGGCTTTCTTTTTTCCAGAAAGGCATTTATACCTTCTAGTCGGTCTTGCGTTGTAAAGCATCGGGCAAAGAACGCTATTTCTTTCTCAAGCCCTTCTTTTATTTCCTGATTTTCGTTGATCAGGGTTTTGGCCATCTTAACGGCAACGGGGGCTTTTTGCGCTATAACCTGAGCCATTTCTTCTGCCGCTATCATTAATTCTTCATCCTTTACTACCCTGTTGACTAGTCCAATAGATTCAGCCTCTTTTGCATCTATAATTTTACCAGTTAGAATCATTTCCTTTGCCTTTGCGACACCAATAAGTCTACTGAGCCTCTGCGTCCCTCCGAAACCTGGAATAAGACCGAGATTTACTTCAGGCTGACCAAACTTGGCGCTTTCACCTGCTATTCTTATGTCACAGGCAATGGCTAATTCGCACCCGCCGCCCAGGGCAAAGCCAGTTATTGCTGCAATTACCGGTTTTCCCATATTTTCCAATTGATCGAAAACTTTGTGTCCCCACCTGCAAAAGGTCTCTATTTCCTCAGGTTTTATTGCATTCATCTCCTTTATATCAGCGCCCGCGCAGAAGTCTTTATTTCCGGTTATAATAATACTCCTTATCTGCGGGTCGTTTTCAAGCTCAGTAAGAGCATCTCCCAGTTCATGAATCATTTTCCTGTTCAGGGCGTTTCTGGCCTCC
>C687J26845_10001746_pt1 | contig 13097 bp, 7 predicted proteins | sample RifCSPlowO2_12_FD_26845 | JGI IMG/M metagenome (IMG submission 26845) | reverse complement strand
TGGTAGCTCAGTATGGGTCCCCGCCCCCCGATTAAAGCATTCGAGGGCAGGCTTCGCGAGGACGACATTCATTTGTTAGTCGATTATGCAAGGATCAATAGTTGTCATCGGCGAGGCGGCGCAAGAATTGACCATGCCGGTGCCGTGGGCTTATAATCTTCGCTAATCCAGGCCGGATTTTCGTGCAGATCCGGCGTCCAGGCTGATGTCCCCCACCTCCGCTTCCGCCATGAAAACACAACGGCCGCCGGCAAACCGCAGCAAATTGCATCAGGGGAATCCATGAACTTCGACGCAAACAGACCCGATCTGACGGTCGGCGTGATCGGCACCGGCGCGATGGGACGCGGCATCGCCCAGGTCGCGGCCGCGGGCGGCATGAACGTTTTGATGACCGACAGTCGCCCCGGCGCTGCGCAGGAAGCGCGCGATTTCATCGATAAAATGCTCTCCCGCGCCGCCGAGAAGGGCGGCATGAGCAAGGACGCGGCGGTTGCCGCAGTAAGCCGCATCAAGATCGTCGGCAGTCCGGCCGACATGAAACCGTGTCATGTCGTGATCGAAGCAATCGTCGAAAATCTCGATGCCAAGCGCCAGCTTTTCGCCGAGCTCGAAACCATCGTGGCTCCCGATTGCATCCTCGTCACCAATACGTCCTCGCTGTCGGTGACGACGGTCGCCGCCAAGCTCAAGACCCCGCAGCGTTTCGCCGGCTTCCATTTCTTCAACCCGGTGCCGCTGATGAAGCTGGTCGAGGTGATCGACGGGCTGCAGACCGAGAATTGGGTGTCCGAAGCCTTGATGGCGATCGGCCGGCGCATGACGCGCGAGCCGGTACGCTGCACCGACGCGCCGGGTTTTCTGGTCAATCAGGTCGGCCGCGGCTTTACGCTGGAAGCAGCGCATCTCGTCCACGAGGGTATCGCGAGCTTTGTCGACGTCGACCGCGTCATGCGCGATGTGGGCGGCTTCCGCATGGGGCCGTTCGAACTGATGGAGCTGACCGGTCTCGACGTGACGCAGCCGGCATCCGAGCTCATCTACACCCAGTTCTTCCAGGAGCCGCGCTACCGTCCGAATCTCATTATGCGCGCGCGCTACGAGGCCGGCGTGCTCGGCCGGAAGACCAAGAAGGGTTTTTACGACTACGACGCGGAGATGAAGCCGATCGCGCCTGCCGAACCCGCGCCGCCCGCTGCGTATCCCGGACACGTGTGGGTGAGCCCCGCCGAGCCGCACGGACACGCGGTACTCAGCGAGTTGCTCAGGAAAATGGGCGCATCAATCGAGACGGGCCCCAAGCCGAGTGCAAATGCGCTCATCCTGGTGACGCCGATCGGAGAAGACGCAACCACCTGTGCCGTCGAACAGGAACTCGATCCGAAGCGCACAGTGGCCGTCGACACGCTGTTTCCCATGGTCAAACGCCGCACCATCATGTGCACGCCGGTGACCGATCATATCTATCGCAATGCCGCGCATGGCTTGCTCGCCTCCGACGGGGTGCCGGTCACGGTGTGCCGCGACAGCCCGGGTTTTATCGCCCAGCGCATCGTCGCCATGATCGTCAACATCGGCTGTTCGATCGCGCAGAGCCGCACCGCGCAGCCCCCCGATATCGACAAGGCGGTGACGCTGGGCCTCAATTATCCGAACGGTCCGTTCAAGTTTGGCGACGTGCTCGGGCCGCAGCGGGTACACAAGGTGCTCGCGTCGATGTATCGTATTTACGGCGATCCGCGTTATCGGCCCAACATCTGGCTCACGCGGCGCGCCAAGCTGGGCGTTTCTCTGTTGACTCCCGAACCATGATGCCTGCAACGATGCTCGTGCACTGCGAATGTTGCGACACAGGAAGACAATCTGAGCCACGAATTTTTCCCCTCATCCTGACCCTCTCCCCAAACTGGGGAGAGGGAAAACGATTCCCTCCCTCTTTCAAAGGGGGAGGGCTAGGGTGGGGGTAGGCGGCGTTTTTCGATGATGCAAGTTCAGTAGAAAGGAAACCACCATGTTGAATGCCTACCTCTATGAAGGACTGCGCACCCCGTTCGGCCGTCACGCGGGCGTGCTTGCCAAGGTGCGCCCCGACGACCTGCTGGCCGGCGTCATGAAATCGCTGATGAAGAAATCCGCGTTCAAACCGGAGCAGATCGAAGACATCGTCGTCGGCTGCGCCAACCAGGGCGGCGAAGACAGCCGTTGTGTCGCGCGCCATGCCGGACTGGTGGCGGGGCTCCCGATCGAAACGCCGGGCACGGTGCTGCAGCGCAACTGCGCGAGCGGATTGGGCGCTCTGGTACACGCGGCACATTCCATCAGCGCGGGCGAGGGCGATGTGTTTCTCGTCGGCGGGGTGGAAAGCATGAGCCGTTCGCCGCTCGTGATGAGCCGATCGGAATCGGCATTCGGCCGCGACGTCAAGCTCTACGACAGCACGATCGGGCCGCGTTTTTCGAATCCCAAGCTCGTCAAGCAGTTCGGCGACGATCAGATGCCGCAGACTGCCGACACGCTGGCGCGCGAGTACGACATCAAGCGCGAGGAAGCCGACAAGTTCGCGCTGTCGTCGCAGCAGAAATACGCGATCGCCAAAGGCGAGGGTTTCTTCGCCGGCGAGATCTCGCCGGTCGAGCTTCCGCCGACCCGCAAGGGACCGGTGCCGCCGGTCGCGGACGACGAGCATCCGCGTCCCGCGACCGATATGGCAGCGCTTGCCAAGATGCGCCCGCTCTATGAAGGCGGCGTGACTACGGCCGGCAATGCTTCGGGCGTCAACGACGGTGCGGCAGCGCTGATCGTGGCGTCGAAAGAAGCCGGCGAAAAAGCGGGCGTGAAGCCGCTCGCGCGCGTGATCGCGAGCGCGGCAGCCGGCGTTCCGCCGCAAATCATGGGCATCGGTCCCGTTGCCGCGTCGAAAAAAGCGTTGGCGCGCGCCGGCCTGACCATCAAGGACATGGACGTCATCGAGATCAACGAGGCGTTCGCGGCCCAGGTTTTGTCGTGTCTGAAAGGGCTCGGCGTGGCGTTTGACGACAAACGCGTCAATCCCAACGGCGGCGCGATCGCGATCGGTCATCCGCTCGGCGCTTCCGGCGCGCGGCTCGCCTTGACCGCAGCGCGGCAGTTGCAGCGCAGCGGCGGGCGCTATGCGCTGGTGAGCCTGTGCATTGGCGGCGGGCAGGGCATGGCCGCGATCCTCGAGCGGGTTTAGAAATAATAACCGCCAAGACGCCAAGGCCGCAAGGAAGATCACAAGAACAGCAGGGCAGCGATCTCCGCATGCCAGACACATCGTCCGTCACGCTGATCGGCGGCAAGTTTCAGTGGGACGACCCGCTGCTGATCGAGCAGCAGCTTACTGACGACGAGAAAATGATCCGCGACACCGCGCGCCACTACGCGCAGGAAAAGCTCGCGCCGCGTATCCTGGAATGGAACCGCCGCGAAACCTTCGATCCGGTGGTCATGCGCGAGATGGGCGAACTGGGTTTTCTCGGGGCGCAACTCGAAGGCTATGGCTGCGCCGGCATCGGTTACGTCGCCTACGGTCTCATCATGCGCGAGCTGGAGCGCGTCGATACCGCATTCCGCTCGGCGTGCAGCGTACAGAGCGCCTTGTCGATGACGCCGATCTATGCCTATGGCTCCGAAGCGCATCGGCAAAAGTATTTGCCGAAAATGGCGAAGGGCGAGTTGCTCGGCTGCTTCGGCTTGACCGAGCCCGATCACGGCTCGGATCCGGGCAGCATGAAGTCGCGCGCGAAGAAGGTCGATGGCGGCTATGTGCTGACAGGAACCAAGCTCTGGATCACTCACGCGCCGATCGCCGACATCATGGTGGTGTGGGCCCGGGACGATGGCGGCGTGATCCAAGGTTTCATCCTCGAGCGCGGCATGAAAGGGCTTGCCACGCGCAAGATCGAGGGCAAGTTCTCGGTACGCGCGAGCCCCACCGGCGAAATCGTGATGGACAACGTCTTCGTGCCCGGGGACAACCTTCTGCCGGGTGTGTCAGGGCTCAAGGGGCCATTCGGCTGCCTGAACAACGCGCGCTTCGGTATCTGCTGGGGCGTGTTCGGCGCGGCGGAGTCGTGCTGGCATATCGCGCGCCAGTACGTGCTCGATCGCAAGCAGTTCGGCCGGCCGCTTGCGGCGAATCAACTGATCCAGAAAAAACTCGCCGATATGCAGACCGAAATCGCGATCGGGTTGCTCGCCTGCCTGCATGTCAGCCGCCTGAGAGAGCAGGGGAAGGCGACGCCGGAAATGGTGTCGCTGCTCAAGCGCAATTCGGCCGGCAAGGCGCTGGAAATCGCGCGCCTGGCCCGCGACATGCTGGGCGGCAACGGCATCTCGGACGAATTTCAGGTGATCCGGCACCTGCTCAACCTCGAAACCGTCAACACCCTCGAAGGCACGCACGACATCCACGCGCTCGTCCTCGGCCGCGCGCAAACGGGGATCTCCGCTTTCAGTTAGTGAGGCACTAAATGTGGGGACAGAAACAGACGACGACACCAAACCTGGTGGCTGATGCAATCAGGCGAGCCGTTATCCATGGAAATGGATCAGTGTAATTTGGCCATTCATGCGGATAGCATTAAACTCGCAGCCCGGTTCCTAATCTACAAATCCATGGAGAAGGAAACTCCGGCTGGAGATTGCGGCGATCCCTTGGCTTGCCGCTGTCGAGAAGGCTCTCGCGCCGCGTAACGGCTCCGCACTCCGGTTGCCGCACGGTGTGGACCGTGGTAATTGGGGGCTATGGTTACGAAAACTTTCGATATCGCTAGCGACGGCGATGCCGTCTCAGCAGTCGATTTGATCACCAACATTCTCCAGGCTTCTGCCGAGTACTCCATCATCGGCAAGAGCCTGGACGGCACTATCGTCCTGTGGAACGAGGGCGCACGGCGGCTGTATGGCTACGAGCCGGAAGAGGTCGTCGGGATGGCAAACTCGTCCATACCGCATGTTCCCGAAGAAGTCGCCGCGGGCGAGCCGGGCGAAATCCTGGCGGCCGCACTCAAAAACGGAAAATGGGAAGGAACGATCCAGCAGCTGCGCAAGAACGGCCAGCGCTTCACTGCGCGCGTGGTGATCACCCTGCGCTACGACGCGTCAGGCAACGCCATCGGCTTCCTGCTCACTTCCAGCGAAATATCGGATGAAGTCCGCCGTGGCGATGAACTCGAGGCGACCCAGCGGCGCTATCAGGCTTTATTCGACAACGCCCTGGATGCCATTCTCGTGGCGAATGACGACGCGCATTATGTCGAAGCCAATCCCGCGGCCTGCGCACTGCTGGGGTATAGCCGCGCGGAATTGCTGCGAATGACCGTGTGGGATGTTATGCCCGCGCGAGACCGCGCAACAGCCGAAGGCCTACGGCAGGCGTTCGTTGCCGCGGCCCAGCAGAGCGGCGAGTTGACGGTGCGCTGCAAGGACGGTTCGGCTCGCGAAACCGAGTACCGGGCAGTTGCGAATTTCATGCCGGGATTGCACCTTTCCGTCATCCGCGACATCACGCAGCAAAAAGAGATGCAGCGAGCGTTGTCCGAAGCGGAACAACGGCTGCGTTACTTGATTACCGCGGCGCCGGCGGTAATTTATGCTTGCGACCCGGTGCCGCCCTACCGCGTCAACTTTATTGCTGAGAATATCCGGGCGCAAGTAGGCTACGAACCGCGCGAATTTACGGAGGATCGGACGCTCTGGCTCGAGAACATTCACCCTCAAGACCGTCCGCAAGTATTTGCCGAACTGGGGCGCTTGGCTCAGCCCGGAGCACATGGGGTCGAATACCGCTTTCGGCACAAGAATGGCAGTTATCGCTGGATGCGCGACGAGTTCCGAGTGGCGCGGGATGCCGAGGGGTCCCCGAGGGAAATCGTCGGATGCCGGATCGACATTAACGAGCGAAAGGCTACCGATGAGGCATTGCGCCGGTCCGAAGAGCGGTTTTCCCGGATTTTCCGCTCGAGCCCGATCGCCATCGGCATCGGAACGAAATATGAAGGGCGGCTGATCGACGTGAACGATCGCTATTTGGAGTTCTTTGGATACCAGAGAGAGGAACTCATCGGCCGCACGGGTCCGGAACTCGGTTTGTGGGTCGATCCAAACCAGCGCGCGGAACTGATGCAGCAACTGAAGGCCCACGGATCGGTGCGGGATTTCGAAGCGAGATTCCGCCGCAAATCCGGAGAAATCTTCATCGGACTGATGTCCATGGAAGTGATGCAACTTCACGGTGAGCCTGTTCAGGTCGCGATGCATGTGGATATCACGGAGCGCAAGCGGGCGGAGGAGAAGCTAAGGGAAAGCGAAGACCGCTACCGCGACTTGGTAGAGCACAGCCAGGATTTGATCTGCACACATGATCTGGATGGACGCATCCTCTCAGTGAACCGGTGGGCCGCAAAGGTCCTGGGCTACGAGCAGGCTGATCTGGTGACCATGAATGTGCGCGACGTTCTTGCTTCCAGCGTGAGACATGAACTTGATGGATACCTGGCCGCGATCCGCACACAGGGCGCCGCCCAAGGGCTGATGCTGGTGCAACCTCGCGCGGGGGGAAAGCGTGTATGGGAGTACAACAACACGTTGCGCACCGAAGGAGTGTCGACGCCGATCGTAAGAGGAATGGCGCACGACATCACCGAGCAGAAGCAGGCGGAGCGGATTTTGGCGGAGAGCGAGGAGCGATATCGTTACCTGTTCGAATCGAATCCCATGCCGATGTGGATACGGCGCGATGACACGTTACAAATCGTCACGGTCAACGATGCCGCGGTCCAATCGTATGGCTATACGCGAGACGAGTTCGACGGGATGACGTCGTTTGATTTTCAGTCGGCAGATCATCTCGCGGCGTACGAGAAATTCGTGAGAGGGCGCCCTGCCGGAATATCTACACATCACTTTCGCGGCAGGCATCGCAAGAAGGATGGCAGCATCATCGATGTCGACGTTACGTCTCATCCCATATCCTACGCCGGAGCGCCCGCCCGGCTGGTGCTGGTCCAGGACATCACCGAGCGCAAGCGAGCGGAGCGCGAACTCGAACGCCAAGCTGCGCTCAGCCGGCTGCTGGAATCACTGGCAGCCGCAGCCAACAAGGCGGACACGCCGGAGGAGGCGCTGGCGGCCTGCCTGGAGCGCATCTGCGCCTACGGCGGATGGAACATCGGGCACGTGCTGCACATCGCACGTGATGGTGATGGATGGCGGGCATCGGGCACGCAGTGGTACTTCACTGATCCACGCGCCCGCGAGCGCTTCGGCAGCTTCATCGCGCTGTCCGAGGACGCGAGCTTCGGCAATTCCGGCGGCATCTTCATCACCCGCGCCATCGTCACGCGCGCTCCGCAATGGATTCCCGACCTTGACTGGACCGAATGGGGTCCCCGCATAACCTGTGCGAGAGAGGCCGGCCTGCGCGCCGCGTTCGCGTTTCCGCTCATCGTGCACGACGACGTCATCGCTTGCGTCGAGTTCTTCGCCGCTGAACCGCGAGAGCCCGATAGGGCCATGCTCGAGGAAATCGTCAGCGTCGCCGGCCAGCTGGCACGCGTCATCGAACGGGAGCTGTCCGGCAAGGTCCGGGCCCACCTTGCGGCGATCGTCGAAACTTCGCCCGACGCTATCGTGAGCCGCGAGATCGACGGAACGATCCTGTCGTGGAACCAGGGCGCGGAGAGGATGTTCGGCTACAGCGCTGCCGAGGTGGTCGGCAAGGAAATACCGATCATCCCGGAGGATTGCATCGACGAGACTCAGCGCATTCGCGAGTTCGTGAATGCGGGCAACACGCTGTCGAATTTTGAAACCGAGCGCATCGCCCGGGATGGACGCCGCATCCAGGTCGCGGTCAGCGCCGCGCCGATCACGGATCTCGCAGGGAAAGTCTCAGGTGTCGCCACCATCACCCGCGATATCACCGAACGCAAGCAGGCCGAGCGCGAACTGGAGCGCAAGACAGCGCTGGCGCAACTGCTGGAAGCGCTCGCGCGCACGGTAAATGAAGCCGGGTCGCCGGAAGCGGCGATGCAGGTCTGCCTCGCGCGCATTTGCGAGCACGGCGGCTGGGCGATCGGCCGGCTGGGGATTTACGCCGAGCAAGCCGAAAGCACGATGTTTCCCGAGCGTTCCTTCTGGCAGACGGCGGAACCCTCCCGCTACGAGGAGTTTATGCGCGCGTCGCTGGACTCGCGCTTCTACGCGCCGCAAGGCAAGTTCGTCAGCGTCGTGTTGCGCGAGAAACACCCCGTCTGGCTTTCCAGCATCTCCTCGGTGAGCGGCTTCGGGCGCATGTCGATCGCCATCAAGGAAGGCTTGCATTGTGCGTTCGCCTTCCCTGTGGTGGTGCGTGATAAGGTTGCCGCGTTTCTCGAATTTTTCGCCGAGGATACGCGCCCGGCGGACGCGCTGCTGCTGGAAAACATCACCAGCATTGCCGGGCAGCTCGCACGGCTGGTCGAGCGCAAACGGACAGAAAAAGAACGAACGCATTATGTGAACCGGTTACGGGAGTTGTCACGCCGCCTCGTGGAAACACAGGAGGTGGAACGTCGGCGGCTTGCCGCGGAGCTGCACGATCGCATTGGCCAGAATCTTACCGCACTCACCATCAATCTCAACATCATAGGCGGCCAGCTATCGCCAGAATCGGCGGCGCAGCATGCGGGACGACTGGAGGACTCGCGAACGCTGGTGGAGGCGACGATCGAGACCATGCGCAACGTCATCGCCGATCTGCGGCCGACGGTGCTGGACGATTACGGGCTGCCGGCGGCGCTGCGCTGGTACGGCAGGCAATTCGAGAAACGCAGTGGCGTACTCATGACGGTAGAGGCGCCGGACCTCGTCCCGCGACTGCCGTCCCAGACGGAGGCGGCGCTGTTTCGCATTACCCAGGAGGCGTTGAACAACACGCTGAAGCACGCGAAGGCGCGGCACGCCGCGGTCACGCTCGACAGGGACGCGGCTCGCGTCGTGCTTACGCTGGCCGACGATGGGGAGGGCTTCGATCCTCCTGTCGAACAGAACGGCAAGCGCCCGAGCTGGGGCCTGTTGATGATGCGTGAGCGTGCCGAGTCGGTCGGTGGGCGCCTGCGGGTCGAATCCGTGCCGGCGCACGGCACGCGGGTAGTGGTGGAGATAGACAGACCGGCATGAACATCCGGGTGCTGCTGGCCGACGACCATGCCGTGGTGCGCGACGGCCTGCGCGCCCTGCTCGATCTGGAGAAGGACATCAGCGTAATCGGCGACGCCACGGACGGGCGGCAGGCGGTGAGCGAAGCCGGGCGCCTGCGTCCTGATGTTGTGGTGATGGACATAGCGATGCCGGGCTTGAACGGCATCGAGGCAGCCGAACGCATTTGCGAGGCAAACTCCGAGGTCAGGGTCCTGATCCTCTCGATGCATGCGACCGCGGAGTACATTTACCGGGCGCTGCACGCCGGGGCGCGGGGCTACCTGCTCAAGGAATCGGCCGCCGTGGAAGTCGCGGACGCGGTCCGGGCGCTATACGCGGGGCGGCGCTACTTCAGCCATAAAATCAGCGATATTCTGGTGGACGACTACGTCCGCGTGCACCGGCCGGTGAGCCCGCTGGAGAGCCTCAGCTTGCGCGAACGCGAGATCCTGCAACTCATCGTCGAGGGCAAAACCAGTGCCGAGGCGGCCGCGCAGCTTGCGCTTTCGGTGAAGACCGTGGAAACCTACCGCAGCCGCCTGATGCATAAGCTGGGCATCGGTGATCTTCCCGCCTTGGTGAAATTCGCCATCCAGCACGGCATTACCCCGCTCGAATAGACCCCGGGGCCTCGACCGCGGGCTGTCAAGCTTTTCCACCCAAACAGTCAAACTTTCCCGACATACGTGGCGCACCGGCAGTGTTAAATTGAACGCCGGTTAACCGGCGTTTCTCTTTGCGGCAAGGAAGAGACGTGCTCTAGGAGTTTGTCGGACTTAGCCCCGACAAACTCCTTATGCAAAACCGGCGCCAGGAAAATTGCAAAAGAGGATGACAGATATGCGAATTTACCCCTGCTTTTCTTCGTATTCGACCGCTTTGGGTGGGTTTTCTTCCGAATGGTCAGCCGGTTTTGCTGTTAGCAGCCTGTCGGACGCCTAAGTCCGACAGGCTGCTAGACCGGATTCTTCCGGAGCCGGGAAAAGTGTTCGTCAAGAGTGGAACGAACGGGCAATCGGTTAAGCTGTTCTGTGTTTTTCCTCGGCGAGGAAAACGGTCATGAAAATCAGATACACAAGGCGTCTTCGATGCGCACGCTCATTGTGATTCCGATTATCCATACCGAACAGGATATGGGGTCGCTGCTTGAGCAGATCAAGCAGGAGTACGTCACCCGCTACAGCCGCGAGAAGTGGACCGAACATCTCAAATCGATTGATGAGGTCTGGAGCGGGATCCGCCGGATGATTGTGGCGCTGGAGCTGCCCTATGCCAGCGTCCGGCTGTATCAGGACGGGTTACCCCACTGCGGGAAGGAAGCGGACATCGTCAAGGAGGTCGCCGCCCGAGGGAGCAAGAATCATCAGCTCCTCGTGGAACTCGTGGAGCAAGGCGCCCGGCTGACGGGCACCGAAGACCCTCATCTGCTTCTCCAGGAGTATCAGTTTCTCCAAGGCGCGTTAGGCGGCGCCGTGCCTGCCGGCAGGCAGGGGGAGCAGGGCCATGAGAACCAGCGGGAGGACCAAAGCCGGAGGCTGCTTGCGGAGCGGGATCGGTTCATCGCCGGGCGGATCAACGCCACGCTCTCGGCCGGTGAGATCGGGCTGCTGTTTTTGGGCCTGGCCCATTCGGTGGAGCCGCTTCTGGATGCGGACATTCTGGTGAGGTACCTTCTCCCCTCGCTCCGGGAAAGGCAGGGAAAGGGCGCAAACCGGGGACATAGGTAACAGGTACACTTTGTCACCAACCCGTTGCGCCATGACGAGCTCCTGAAGGCGATCCATGGGGTGTTGTCCACAGGACAAGGCTCCACACATGTGGTGTCCTCTCCATAGCAGTGATTCCTCCTATTCGGCCATGTTGAACTTCCCTTCCGCGGTAGCTTTCTCCTTAACGCATGGTTTTTACCGGCGACTAACTGCTGGGGCCCCAGCGCCGCATGCATGGCACAGCTATTGCTTCTCTTCTTATGGTGGGGCCGCTACCAGCAGTTGGCCGGCATGAGCGCATGCACCGCGCCCTCAAGGGCGAGACGACCGATCCCTGTGGCTGCGAACCTGGCGACCCAGCAGCGCGCCTTTGATCGCTTTCACATCGAATACAACTGTTACCGATGCGCCAGCAGCCTGTCGGACTCAGCATCCGACAGGCTGCTAACAGCTTGTAAGAAGGCGGAATGGTGAATGCGGAATGACGACAAGGGGAGGCACCCATGAACTCCACGCCCTGCGCTCCGGCCAAGGTTCTCATTGTGGATGACCTGGAGGAGGCCCGCTGGGTCCTGTCCAATCTCGTCCAGCTGGCGGGGTTCGCACCGGTGGCGGCGGCGAGCGGGGAGGAAGCGCTGGCCCGCATCCGGCACGAGGCGCCCGACGTGGTGCTCCTTGATGTCCGTCTTCCGGACATGGACGGCTTCGAGGTCCTTGCACGCGCCAAAGCGCACGATAAAGCGGTGCCCGTGATTATGGTCACCGCTTACGGCAAGACCCAGGATGCCGTCCGCGCGATCCGGGCGGGGGCCTACGACTATGTGTCCAAGCCCTTCTGCAATGAGGATATCGTCCTCACCGTGCGCCGTGCCCTCGAGGAAAAAGCGTTGAGACGGCAGCCTCGGCAATTTCGCATTCAGCCGGGACAGGCCGGCTCCCTGTTGGACTCCATGGGGAAGAGCGCGGCCGTTCAGCGCATCGTGACGGAGGTGGAGCACGTGGCCGCGACGAATTTCTCGGTCTTGGTGACGGGCGAGACCGGGACGGGAAAGGAGCTGGTGGCGCAGGCGATCCATGCCAGGAGTTCGCGAGCCGCCAAGCCGTTCGTGGCGGTGGACTGCGGCGCCATTCCGGAGTCGCTGATCGAGAGCGAGCTGTTCGGGCACGAGAAAGGGGCTTTCACGGGGGCGCATCACGCCAAGGCAGGGGCTTTCGAGTTGGCCGGCGAAGGGACTATCTTACTGGATGAAATCGGCAACTTGCCGCTGCCGATGCAGGGGAAGCTGCTCAGGGTTCTCGAGGAGCGGAAAATCCATCGAATCGGGAGCACGAACGAGCGGGATGTGGATTTCCGGGTAGTGGCGGCGACCAATTTGGATCTTCCGGCCATGATGGATAAGCAGGTGTTTCGCCGGGACCTCTATCACCGGCTCGCGGAGTTCACGATCTTCCTCCGGCCATTGCGTGAGCGAAAAGAGGACCTTCCGTTTCTGGTTAATCGGTTCATAACCGATGCGAACCGGGAGTTGAGCAAGCAGGTGGGTGGCCTGTCGGACTCTGCCTGGGGACTCATCCAGCGGTATGACTGGCCCGGTAATGCTCGCGAATTGCGCAACCAGTTGCGGCGGGCGGTGTTGTTGTGCGATGACCCCGAGCAGATGATCAAGCCCGAATTGCTCGGGATGCTCGACGGATGCCGCAGCCCATCGGAGTGTCTCGGGCCCGACCAACCGGAGCAGCGTTGCCCCCTAAACGGCGGTCCCCGAGCGTGTCCGCTCTTGACCCCTGTGGCGCTCTTGGCGTCTGGGGGCAGCCTGCCGCTCAAGGAGTTGGTCAGACCGATGACTACCCAAGCGGAGTGTGCGATTCTCCTGCAGGCTTTGAAACTGACCGAAGGCAACAAGGCGCGGGCCGCCCGACTGCTCCACATTGATTACAAGACGATCCATAGCAAGCTGAAGGCGTATGAGATTTCCTCGACCCGGTTCAGAGAAATCCATACAAAACTGCTGGACGATGCACGCTGAAGTGCGGCATTCCGCCATTCACAGAGGAGAGAACGACATGGTCGGCAAAAAGCGCTCGGAGGAATTTGCGGAGGGGAAACATCGCATCGAGGAAATCGGGCGCAGGCTGGGGGCGCTGTTCGCGAAGCCGAAGCCCGAGCCAACCGGCAGCGGCGGG
>C687J26845_10001744_pt1 | contig 13110 bp, 10 predicted proteins | sample RifCSPlowO2_12_FD_26845 | JGI IMG/M metagenome (IMG submission 26845) | reverse complement strand
CCGCACGCTCCGCGCCGTCGGGATATCGCGCTTATCGATCACGGCCGCGCCAGCATCGAGAGGCGCCCACCCGCAGGTGGGCGCCAGGGCCTTACTTGGTCAGCGCCGCGTAGCTGTTCATTAGGTTGCGGTAGTTGGGAATGCGCTCAGAGAGCAGGTTGCCCAGGCCTTCGATGTCGTTGCGCCAGTCGCGGTGCAACTCACAGGCCACGGCGAACCAGTTCATCATCTGCGCGCCGGCGGCGCTCATGCGTGCCCAGGCTGCCTGCTGCACGGTTTCGTTGAAGGTGCCGGAGGCGTCGGTGACGACGAACACCTCGAAGCCTTCGGCCAGGGCGGACAGGGTCGGGAACGCCACGCAGACGTCAGTGACCACGCCGGCGATGATCAGTTGCTTGCGCCCGGTGGCCTTGATCGCCTTGACGAAATCCTCGTTATCCCAGGCATTGATCTGCCCGGGGCGCGCGATATAGGGCGCATCCGGGAACATCGCCTTGAGCTCGGGAACCAGCGGGCCATTGGGTCCCTGCTCGAAACTGGTGGTGAGGATGGTCGGCAGCTCGAAGAACTTGGCCAGATCGGCCAATGCCAGCACGTTGTTCTTGAATTCGTTCGGCGAAAAGTCCTGGACCAGGGAGATCAGGCCCGTCTGGTGGTCGACCAGCAGGACTACCGCGTCATTCTTATCCAGGCGCTTGTAGGGCGTTAGGGTGCTCATGGTTGACTCCTTTGGATGATGGATGTGTGCTGCCACTAGCGGTTCACGCCAGCGTGTTGCTCCGCTCGTCTTGTCGAGCGAAAGCCGGTATCAGCCAGCCTGTCCGGATAACAGGTGGCGGATCTGAATCGCGATGCCTTCTGTTTGAAATTTCCTGGCCCGCGCCTCTATGCGTTGCTCGGCGCGGGTGACCCGGTTGTGGTGGCGCAAGTGTTCGAGCCAGGACTCGTCGAAGAAGAACTCCGACCAGCGCCGCGGATTCTCGGTGTCCTGCACCAGCCCCCAGGAGAACGAGCCATTGCGCTGGCGCATCCTCCGCACCTCTGCCATGGCCGCCTGGAATTCCGGCCAGTGTTCGGCGGCGATGTCGTATTCGAGGGTGACCATGACCGGCCCGCGATCCTGGTCCTGCTCCTGGCCATCGACCCGCACCGGCACCGGCCAGTGCAGCGACGGCGCGAGGTCTTCGGCATCCGTCACTGGCAGCTTGAAGCGGGCCATCGTCGGGATACCCAGCAGCAGGGCGACGGCGGCCGCGCACAGGGCCAGCGGGATCGAGCTGTGGCTGGCGACGAAACCCCAGAGCATGCCGCCGGCGGCCATGCTGCCGAAGAACACCAGGATGTACACCGACAGTGCCCGGGCGCGCACCCAGGCCGGCACCGAGGTCTGCGCCGCCACTTGCAGGCTCGACAGCACCGCGATCCAGGCCGCGCCGCTGAGCAGCATCACCGGAATCAGCACGCGCCAATCGCGGACGAAGGCCAGGGCGAGGATCACCAGCGCGTACAGCAGGCTGGCCAGCGCCACCAGCCAATCCAGACGGATCAATGGCCGCAGGCGCGGCAGCAGCATGGCCCCGGCCACCGCGCCGACGCCGACGCTGCCGAGCAACAGGCCGAAGTCGGCGGCGCTGCCCTGCAACTCGCGCCTGACGATCAGCGGCAGCAGCGCCATGCCGCCGCTGGCGCCGAGAAAGAACGCCAGCGCGCGAACCATCACCGCCTGCAGCGGCCTGGAACTGCGGCTGTAGCGCCAGCCGGCGCGGATCGCGCCAGCCAGGCGTTCCGCCGGCAATACCGCCGGGGCCACCTCGCGCCGCCAGAAGAACAGCACCGCGATCACCGCGAAGAACGACAGCGCATTGAGGGCGAAGGTCGCCCAGGGTCCGCTCAGGCTGACCAGCACGCCGGCAATCGCCGGGCCGATCGCCCGTGCGACGTTGACCCCGACGCTGGACAAGGCGATGGCGGCGGGCAGGTCGGCCTTGTCCACCAGTTCGGGGGTCAGGGCCGACCAGGCGGGCATCATCAAGGCCGTGCCGATGCCCATGCCCAGGGTCAGCAGCAACAGCAGACTGACCGTGATCTGCTCGCCGAGGGTCAGCAGGGCCAGGGTCATGGCGACTGCGGCCATCCACATCTGCACCCGCAGCAAGTAGCGCCGCCGGTCGACGATATCGGCCAGCGCCCCGGCCGGCAGGGCGAGGAAGAACATCGGCGCGGAGCCGGCGACCTGGACCAGCGCCACATGCATCGGGCTGGCGGACAGCGAGGTCATCAGCCAGCCGGCACCCACCTCATGCATCCAGGTGCCGATGTTCGAGGCGATGCTGGCCAGCCACAACCAGCGGAAGGTCGTGTAGCCCAGCGGGCTCCAGGCGGATGACGCAGGCACCGTGCTCATGTCAGAAGGCAAAGCAGGAGCAACCGAAAGCACCCCAGAAACCCTGGAAGTCGCTGACCGGCACCGAGGACAGGCGCGCCCTTTCGTGACTGTGCGCGTGCACCGCGCAGGACCCGACGCACTGGTGCACCTGGGCCACCAGCGGTGCGGACGGGCGCCAGTGCCCGGGCACATTGATCACCGACGACCAGTCCGGCATGACCGGCACCGAGGGCGGCGACAGCTTGCCGAACTCGTCCGCGCCGTAGACCACCTTGCCGTCGACGATGGTCAGGACCGACTCGATCCACTTGATCGCCTCCTCCTCGACGCTGAAGAAGTCCGCCGACAGGGCGATCAGGTCGGCCAGCTGGCCAACCTTGATCTGGCCCTTCTTGCCCTGCTCGGAGGAGAACCAGGCGCTGCCGTGGGTGAACAGTTGCAGAGCCGTCTCCCGCGGCAGGCCCTGGGGGTAGAGCGCCAGGCCGCCGACGGTTTTGCCGCTGACCAGCCAGTACAACGAGGTCCATGGATTGTAGCTGGACACCCGGGTGGCGTCGGTGCCGGCGCCGACCGGCACGCCCTCGGCGAGCATGCGCTGGATCGGCGGGGTCTGCTCGGCCGCCTGCTGGCCGTAACGATCGACGAAATATTCGCCCTGGAACGCCATGCGATCCTGGATCGCGATGCCGCCGCCCAGCGCCCGCACCCGCTCGATGTTCTTCGGGCTGATGGTTTCGGCGTGGTCGAAGAACCAGGGCAGGCCGTTGAAGGGAATGTCGCGGTTGACCTTCTCGAACACGTCAAGCATGCGCGAGATGGATTCGTCGTAGGTGGCGTGCAGGCGGAACGGCCAGCGCTGCTCGACCAGGTGGCGGACCACCGGCTCCAGCTCGTCCTCCATGCTGGCGGCCAGGTCCGGGCGCGGCTCGACGAAGTCCTCGAAGTCGGCGGCGGAGAACACCAGCATCTCGCCCGCGCCGTTGTGGCGGAGGAAATCGTCGCCCTGGTGCAGCTTGACCGAGCCGGTCCAGCTCTTGAAGTCGGCGAGTTCTTCCTTGGGCCGCTGGGTAAACAGGTTGTAGGCGATGCGCACGCTGAGCTGATCGGCCTTGGCCAGCTGCTCGATCACCGCATAGTCGTCCGGGTAGTTCTGGAAGCCGCCGCCGGCGTCGATGGCGCTGGTCACGCCCAGGCGGTTGAGTTCGCGCATGAACTGGCGGCTCGAGTTGACCTGGTACTCCAGCGGCAGCTTCGGCCCCTTGGCCAGGGTCGCATAGAGGATCATCGCATTGGGCTTGGCCACCAGCATGCCGGTGGGCTCGCCCTTGGCGTCGCGCTGGATTTCCCCGCCCGGCGGATTCGGCGTGTTGCGGTCGTAGCCCACCACCCGCAGGGCCGCGCGGTTGAGCAGGGCGCGGTCATAGAGGTGGAGGACGAACACCGGGGTGTCCGGCGCGGCCTGGTTCAGCTCGTCGAGGGTCGGCATGCGCTTTTCCGCGAACTGGAATTCGTTCCAGCCGCCCACCACCCGCACCCACTGCGGCGCAGGGGTGCGCTCGGCCTGCTGCTTGAGCATACGCAGCGCATCGGCGAGCGAGGGNACGCCCTCCCAGCGCAGCTCCAGGTTGTAGTTGAGGCCGCCGCGAATCAGGTGCAGGTGCGAGTCGTTGAGGCCGGGCACCACGGTGCGCCGCTGCAGATCGATGACCCGGGTGGCGCTGCCGCGCAGGGCCATGGCCTCGGCGTCGCTACCGACGGCGACGAAGCGGCCGTCCTTGATCGCCACGGCGGTGGCGCTGGGGTTTTCGCGGTCGACCGTGTGCAAACGGCCATTGAACAGGATCAGATCGGCGCTCATGGCACTCCCCTTGGAATTCATGGAATGGCTAGGTGATAGGCCGGCAGCCGCGGTAAACGGCAAGGCGGACCACAGGGCGCCAGTGGCTCCGACCACGGAACTGCTGGCGAGGAAGCGGCGGCGGCCGCGATCGGTTTGGTCATGGCTCATGGTGCCCTCCGACCCTCAACGGGGTTTCAGCCAGGTGGCGAACAGGGCCGTCACCCTGGGCATGAACAGGTAGACGACCAGCAGGACGATGCTCAGGGTGATCAGCACGTTGCTGGCGATATAGCCACCCAACCAGGGTAGACGAGCGAACAGCGGCTGCCAGAGCAGCGGCACCAGCAGGCTCAGCGGCAGGATCACCAGGAAGGTGATGCACGCCTGCTTCCAGCGCACCGGTGGCGCCAGCGGACTCGGGGTGAACCAGAATTCGCGGCCCGTCTCGATCTGCGTCTGATCGCCCTCGGCGAGCAATGGTGCCACTTCTTCGATCAGGTGCCGCCGTTCGCTGGAGTCCAGCCAGTGTTGCAGCTCCCCGGTCCCGGCGAAGCGCAGCACACAGACGAACTGGCCCAGGTCACGCATGACGTTCACCCCCAGGTGACCGGGGTAGGTGCTGGCAATCCGGGTGGTACGCCGCAGCCACTGTTCATACGCCGCCTCCCGACCTGCCTTTACCCGGTGGCGCACGATCAGGGTGACTATTTCGAGCTCGTCCATAGCCTCTCCCGGCAACGCCCGTTGCCTCAGTGAATCCATAGCAGCCTGCCTTGCGGGTCGATCAATCGCCGGCTGATGGCAATATGGCCGCCGCCCGCAATGGCGAGGGTGGTGAAGACGATCAACAACAACCAGGCAAACTGCCCTTCGCCAAGGCTCCACTGCGGGTGCACCAGCAGCAGCGAGACCAGCAGCAGAAACACGATGGGCAAGCAGGCCAGGCGGGTGAACAGGCCCAGCAGGATCAGCAGCGGACAGAGCACCTCGGCGAAGATCGCCAGGCTCAGGGTCAGCACACCGCCAATGCCGAGCGGGTCCTCGATCACCTGTGCTTCCTGGCTGAAATGCAGCAACTTGGGCAAGCCATGCAGCTGCAGCAACAGCAGTGAACCGCTGACCCTGAGGAACAGCAGGGCCCAGTCAACCGGATCGCGCATGCTCATCTCTCCGTCGATCAGGGAAAGCGCCGCACGCCGAACCTGCGGCACCGCTCCTCAGTGACCTTCCGAGGCGTTGAACATGGTCTTGGCGTAGATCAGCCCCAGACCGTAGGCGCCACCGTGTTCGATCGAGGTTTTCACGGTCTGCTCGTAGGTCTCGCCGCGCGCCCAGTCACGCTGCAGCTCGAGCAGGTACTGCAGCGCGGTCATCGGCCGCGCACCGAGTTGAATCATGCGCTGCATGGCCATCTCGTGAGCCTCGTCGGACACATCGCCACAGGCATCGGCGATCACGTACACCTCGAAACCCTGGTCGATGGCCGACAGGGCTGGGCCAACGATGCACACCGAGGTCCACAGCCCGGCCAGGACGATCTTCTGCTTGCCGGCAGCGTTGACCTCGACGGCGATACGCGGGTCTTCCCAGGTGTTCATGCTGGTGCGGTCGATCACCTGGTAGTCGGGGAACACCGCCTTGATCTCGTCGAAGATCGGACCGGAAAAGCTCTTCTCGGCGACGGTGGTGAGGATGGTCGATACCTGGAACTCCTTGGCGGCCTTGGCCACCAGCGCGGCATTGTTGCGCAGGGTCACGGCATCGATCGACTTGGTGGCGAAGGACATCTGCGACTGGTGATCGATCATGATCAGGGTGTGATCGGTCGGGTTGAGCAGGGTCTTGCCGGGAACGGCTTTGGCGATGGCCATGGTGGTTTCCTCTTGGTTCATGCAAGTGGTCAGTGGAGGCTTGTCTGCCGCCGCCGGGCGGGTGACCCGCAGCGGCAGACAGGCACTGTCATCAACGCTGGATAAATGCCAGCAGGTCGGCATTCAGCCGATCCTTGTGGGTGTCGGTCAGACCATGGGGCGCGCCCGGGTACACCAGCAGCTGGGCCTCGGCCACCAGCCTGGCCGAGGCCTGGCCGGCGGTGCCTATCGGCACGATCTGGTCGTCGTCGCCATGCACCACCAGGGTCGGCACATCGAACTTCTTCAGGTCGTCGGTGAAGTCGGTGGCGGAAAAGGCCGCGATGCAGTCGTAGGTGTTCTTGTGCCCGGCCAGCATGCCCTGCATCCAGAACGCATCGATCAGGCCCTGGGACACCACCGCCCCAGGGCGGTTGAAGCCGAAGAAGGGGCCGCTGGCGATGTCCTTGTACAGCTGCGAGCGGTTGCCGATGGAGCCGGCGCGAATGCCGTCGAACACGGCCATCGGCACGCCGTCGGGGTTGTCCTCGGTCTGCAGCATCAGCGGCGGCACCGCCGAGATCAGCCCGACCTTGGCCACCCGCCGGGTGCCGTGGCGACCGATGTAGCGCGCCACTTCGCCGCCACCGGTGGAGAAACCGAGCAGCACCGCGCCCTGGAGGTCGAGAGCCTCGATCAGTTCGGCCAGGTCGTCGGCGTAGTGATCCATGTCGTTGCCATCCCAGGGCTGGCTGGAACGTCCGTGACCACGGCGGTCGTGGGCGATCACGCGGTAGCCGTTGGCCGCCAGGAACAGCATCTGCGACTCCCAGCTGTCGGCGTTCAACGGCCAGCCATGGCTGAACACGATGGGCTGGCCGCTGCCCCAGTCCTTGTAATAAAGCTCGACGCCGTCGCGAGTGGTGAGGGTGCTCATGGGATGATCCTCGGCAATATCCTGGGGAGAGAACGGCTAGCACGGCTACCGCGGGTGCATGCCGTGACGCCGACCGACGCGACCCACTGCTGGCGCAAAGCGAGCGGGGCCTGCTTGAATTTCATCTTCGGCGGCAGCAGGGAAGAGGGCGAGTTAAGGGTTGTTAATCGTCGTTGTGCCGCCCCTCGGCAACCGGCCGCTACGGCTAGCCTGCGGCGCTGCCAGGCGTCTGATTTTCCTGGATTATTTTTTTAAGCTGTTTGCATTTACGGAAAAGCCTGAGCAACATGCTTGGATATAGGGCGCGCAGGACAGGCACTCCTTCCGTTCAAAACCAGCGGCGGATGCAGGAAAGGGCATGAGCCAACCATCGACCATTACCAGCGAGCGAGTCGTCACGCTGGGCCCCTACCGGATCTATCCACACAGACGCCTGGTGCTCGAGATCGACCGGCCCTTGCGTCTTGGCAGCCGTGCGATGGACATCCTGCTGATGCTGCTGGAGAACGCCGGCGCGGTGGTCGGCAAGGATCAACTGATCGCGCGGGTCTGGCCTGACAGCGTGGTCGAAGAGATCAACTTGCGCGTGCATGTGGCCGCCCTGCGCAAGGCGCTGGGGGATGGTCACAGTGGCCAGCGCTACATCATCAACGTACCTCAGCGCGGCTACAGCCTGGTCGCCCCGCTCTCGTGGCAGGACATTGAAAACGCTGGTGCAGACGAGCAACAGAGCGCGCCGCCAAGCAATCTGCCCCCTCACCTGAGCCGCATGATCGGCCGCACCGAGGTGCTGTCCCGGCTGGTGAAGCTGGTACGCAAACAGCGCCTGGTAACCCTCGTGGGACCGGGGGGGATAGGCAAGACCACGCTGGCCCTGCACGTGGCGGAATTGCTCATGGAGCACTACCCGCAGGGCATCTACCTGCTCGACCTGGCGCCGCTCAACGAGCCCGCGGCGGTGGCCGCGAAACTGGCCGCGACGCTCAAGCTGCCTCGTCACAGTGAGGAGCCGCTCGACGATCTGGCGAACTTCCTGGCCACTCGACAAATGCTGCTGGTGCTGGATAACTGCGAACACCTGATTGAAGTCATCGCCGTCCTCGCCGAAGCCCTGTTGAAGGCGAGCCCACGCCTGCACATCCTGGCGACCAGCCGGGAAGCCCTGCGCATCGAGAACGAATATGTCCGCCGCATTGGACCTCTGGAATGCCCGCCGCCAGTCGGCGCCGAGGACCGGGAACAGGCCTTGCGCTTCACCGCCCTGCAGTTGCTGGTGGAGCGCGCCAGGGCCAGCCAGGACGCTTTCGAGTTGACCGACAGTGAGCTGCCGATTGCCAGTGAACTGTGCCGCCGCCTGGACGGTATCCCCCTGGCGATCGAGCTGGCCGCGGCGCAGATCGGCAACCTGGGCATGCGCGGCGTGCTGGCGCAACTCAGCGCCGATTTCCGCTTGCTCCCGCCGGGACGCCGAACCGCCCTGCCGCGCCAGAAAACCCTGTGCTCCACGCTGGACTGGAGCCATGACCTGCTGACCCCGCGGGAACAGGCCTGTCTGCGTCGCCTCGGCGTGTTTCGCGGGCGCTTCACGCTCGAGTCGGCCAGCGCCGTGATCGCGGCAAGCGATATCGCCGCGGACCAGGTGCCCCTGTCGATAGACCAACTGGTGGGCAAATCGCTGGTGCAGGTGGAGATAGCGGAGGACCAGACGTATTACCGCCTGCTGGAGACCACCCGCACCTATGCCTTGGAGAAATTGCGCCAAGCCGGCGAGCTGCCGGCCACCCAGCAGCGTCAGGCGGAAAACTGTTCCACCTTGATGAGCCATGCCCATAAGGAGTGGGAAAAAATACCGCGCCAGCGCTGGCTGGATCGTTATGCGCATTGCCTGGATGACCTGCGCAGCGCACTCGACTGGGGGTTCTCGGCGGCCGGGATAGCTGCTCTGGCGGTGCACCTGACCGTTGCGTCGACGGCGCTGTGGCAAGAGCTATCCCTGTTGAAGGAACATGAACGTTATGTGGGCAAGGCCCTGGCAGTGCTGCAAGGCCAAGCGGCGCCCTGCCCGCAGCTCGAGTTGGCGCTCCGGCTTGTCCAGGGCAATGCCTGGTACCACACGCAAGGCGGTAAACCCGCGACGATTGCCGCCTTCGTCATGGCTCGGCAGCTGGCAGAACGATGCAACGACTTCAGCGCCGAACTCAAAGCCATATCCGGACTCATGGCCGTCAACCTGAGCTGCGGCCACTATCGGGAGGCCCTGGCACAGACCCGGTACTTCAACAAACTGTGTCGCCTCGGCCCTGCCGAGCTGGCGCCGAGCGCGATCCGCCTGCAAGGGTTGGCTGAGCATTTTGCCGGCGATCAGACGCTGGCGCGGCGCTTTGCCGAACAAGCGCTGGTCCACCTGGCCCGGAACGCAAGGCGTAGCCATTTCACCCAGGGCTTCGGCGTGCAATACGACCAGGAGGTAGCGGTCCTGACCCTGATGGCGCGAACACTGTGGCTCCAGGGCTACCCCGAACAGGCCTGGCGGATGGCCGATCAGGCCCTGCAGGCCGCGCTGCGGATCGACCATGGCATGTCGATCTGTTACACGCTCGCCCTTTCTGCCTGGGTTATCGCCCAGTACAACGGCAATAGCGCAGCGGCCGACAACCTTCTCCGGCTGTTCCACGAGCGCGCCCTGGCACATAACCTGCGTTTCTTTCACACCTGGGCCCGGCGCTATTCGGCGCTGGCCGGAAGCGAGCACGCGCCGAGCATGGCGGATTACCAGGGACTGATCAGCGATATCCTGGCGACCCTTGATCCCCGCTTTGCCGATGAGGCCGTGCTCGACCGGGCAGAAGCCGGCGAAGCCGGATGGGTCACCGCGGAGATCCTGCGGGTGAAGGCCACCCGCCTGCTTGCCCGCCAGCAGCCGGATCAGGTCGCCGCCGAATGCCTGCTGGAAGAAGCCGCCGCTATTGCCCGTCAGCAGGGTGCCCTGATCTGGGAGCTGCGCTGCGCCACCAGCCTGGCGCAACTGCGCCAGCGACAGGGCCGCCGCCAGGATGCCTACGTCCTGCTGGCGTCGGTATACGGGCGCTTCAGCGAGGGCTTTGCCACACCCGATCTGCTCAAGGCCAAACAGCTGCTCGACGAACTGCAGGGATAGCGCCTGGCCTGAGTCGCCCCGACTACCCCAGGCATCAAGAGGCGCGGTTCGGTTTGATCAGGCGCATGTCCCGATGCCGGGCATAGCGCTCCCGAATAAGCCGGAACTCATCGCTTTCCTGCAGTTTTTCCAGGGCATAGGCACGGGTGCAATTGAGCAACCGGTAGTGCACGACTTCATCGCCCATCTCGGCCAACAACAATGACTTGGCCACCAACTGGATAACCGCATCGAAAATACCGGCGCTGCCCACAGCCTTGCAGGCGATGGCTCCGATGGCCTGATCCAGGGTGACAGCCACCTTGAACAGCGCGAACCGTTGCAGCACGAATTGTTCGATCGGAGTCAGCAACGCATAGCTCCAGTCCAGCGAAGCCCGCAGCGACTGCTGTCGGGCCAGGGCGGTGCGCTGCCCCTGCATCGATAGCAGAAAGGCGCCCTCCAACTGGGCGCGCAAGCCCCCCAAGCCAAACGCATCGACCCGTGCAGCAGCCAACTCGATTGCCAGGGGAGAACCATCCAGCCGTCGACAGATACCCACGACCAGCGGCACATCCCGGTCGCGCAGGCGGAAGCTCTCCTGGTGGGAGGCCACACGACTGACGAACAGCTGCAGCGCCGAATAGGCCAAGGCATCCGCTGCGCTCAGGTGGGCCGACTCGGCTGGAAGGGTCAGCGGCATCAGGCGCTGCACACACTCACCCTCAGCCAGCAGTGGCTCGCGGCTGGTCGCCAGAATTGACAGGCGCGGCGCGGCCTTGAGCAAGTGCTCGACCAGAGTGGCGCAGACATCGATCAGGTGCTCGCAATTGTCCAGCAGCAACAGCATTCGGCGCGGCCGCAGATAGTCGCCGATACAGGTGACGAGATCCCGAGCGGGAACGCTCAGGCCGAGTGCGCCGGCCACCCTGGCCGCTACCAGCGCCGGATCGGCCAGCGCAGCAAGATCGATGAAGACAACCCCATCTTCGTAGCATTCCGCCAGCACTTCGGCCGCCCGCACGGCCACCGCTGTCTTGCCCATACCGCCAGCGGCGACCAGCGTCATCAGGCGTCGAGCCGGCAATTGCCGGACCAGCAGTGCCACAATCGGATCACGGCCTTCGATCCGGGACAGCCGGGCCGGCAGTGTTGGGCCTGGCCCTGCGGCCCGCCGGGGTAGATCAGCGACCTCTGCTTCACGCGACTGCACATCGGCAACGAAGGAATAACCCCGCTGGGGGATATTGACGATGTAGCGCTGGCCCTCCCGCCCATCGCCGAGCGTCCGGCGCAAGGCGGCAATATGCACCCGCAGGTTGATCTCTTCGACCACCGTGGAGGGCCATACATGCGCAATGATGGCCGCCTTGCTCACCACGGTGCCGGCGTTCGTCACCAGCAGGTGCAGGATATCGAGCGCCTTGCTGCCGACTCGCAATGGCCGCCCAGCGTCCAATAACAGGCGGCGCTGCACGTAATAGCAGAACGAACCGAATTGCAGAATTTGTTCGGCCTGAATGCTTCTGAGAGTGTTCATGCGCACGAAGCGCAGCGACAGCCGATCCCGCCCGGCGTCGAGCGCCACTCCATCTTGAGGGTTCCTGGCTATCGTCCCAGACATCCGCGTGCAGGAAATGCCTATAAGCGGACAGATACGGCCAACCAGCTGCTCGATACGGACACGGGAGAACTAGCTGAATTGCCGTCGATATTGGCTCGGCGTCAGCCCCAGCCTTTCGCTGAACAGATGGCGCATATGCCGCACACTGCCGAAGCCACTGCGGTAAGCCACCGTTTTTAGCGGCAGGTCGCTGGTTTCCAGAAGTCCCCTGGCGCTATCGATTCGCGCACTCTGGACGAACTCCATGGGCGTCATATTCACCTCGCGGGTGAATATCCGCGCAAAGTGGCGCGAGCTCATGGCCGCCAGGCTGGCCATTCGCTCGACGCTGAACTCCTCGGTCACATGCTCGAGGACGTAGTTCTGCACTCTGCTAACGGGCGAGTCCTCCTTGGCCACCGAGGCAACCAGAGGACTGAACTGCATCTGCCCGCCCTGGCGCCTCATCACCACCAACAGCACCTTGGCAACGGCCAGGGCTAATTGCTTGCCATGATCCTCGGCAACGATGGACAGGGCCAGATCGATCCCGGTGGTGACGCCGCCCGAGGTGATCAGGTTGCCGTCTCTGACGAAGATCTGATCGGTTTCGACCCGGGCGTTGGGATAGCGCTTGGCCAGTCTCTCCGTGTAGTTCCAGTGCGTGGTGACCCGCCGGCCATCGAGCAGGCCTGCCTGGCCCAGGATAAAGGCCCCGGTGCAGATCGAGCCCAGGCAGCCAACCTTGGCGGCCACGGTACGCAACCAGCACTGGAGCCTTGGATACACTTCGTTGTAGGCACCCGGCCCACCCGGCACCAACAGGACGTCGTAGGCCCCTGGCGCGTCGTCGATATGCATATCTGCCGTGAGCACGACGCCATTGGAGGCGCGCACGCGCAATTCATCCGAGCCGACTGTGGATATCTCATAGCAATNGCCCGGATCGAGGTAGCGATTGGCGATGGAGAAGACCTCCATGGGCCCGGCCACATCGAGTAGCAACAGGTCCGGGAACAACACGACTGCGACGGTCTTCATGGGCTTCGATCCGCGCTGATACTAGAGGCCGTAGCTTGCCCCGGCCCCCCCACAATGATCAACCACAGGCGTCATGCCGAGGAAGACAACCCAGGCCATGGCCGGCCATATGTCCGCCGCGCGGACAATGGCTGGCCTGCCAGTCGCCAGGCGGATCAACCTGCGCCAGGGTCACTTCTTGGTCGGGCGCTTCCAGCCCTCGATGTTGCGCTGCTTGGCGCGGCCGACCGCCAGGGTGTTGGCCGGCACATCGCTGGTCACCACCGAACCGGCGCCGGTGGTGGCGCCGTCGCCCAGGGTCACCGGCGCCACCAGCG
>C687J26845_10001742_pt1 | contig 13111 bp, 10 predicted proteins | sample RifCSPlowO2_12_FD_26845 | JGI IMG/M metagenome (IMG submission 26845) | reverse complement strand
CCGAGGGGAGAAGGGAAGCTCGAGCCTCCCCTCTCCTTGTGGGAGAGGGGCGGGGGTGAGGGCCGAACGCGGATAAAATCAAGAACAAAAGACCAGTGGACAGGATTAACAGGATTTACATGATTGTTTTGAGAAAGGTCTAATCCTGCGAGTTTTGTAAAGACTATCTGTTTTTTGTGTTTCGTGGCGTCGAGTTTTTGAATTTCTATCGGCGTTTATCGGCGTGCATCTGCGGCTAATTGTTTTTCCCGATTTTTGAGATGGGTTCTGGAGTAATGCAACTCGAACTGCCGCTGGAATTCCGGCGCACCGAACTTGTCTCGCGCGGCCATGTCTGCCTCGGCGATGAGGTCGTCAGCTACATCATCAAACGCAGCCACCGCCGCCGTTCGATCACCCTCACCATCGACGAGCAGGGGTTGCGCGTCGGCGCCCCGTGGCAGGCGAGCCAGCGTGCGATCGAGAACCAGATCCGCAAGCATGGCGCCTGGGTGCTCGGAAAACTCACCGCATGGCAGCAACGCCGTGCACCGCCGCGGCGCTGGCAGGATGGTGAAACGCTGATGCTGCTGGGCGAGCCGCTGCGGCTCACGCTCGCGCCCGCACCACGAACCACCCTCCGCGACGGCGACCTCCTGCTCGTTGGCGCGTCCGCGCACCGGCTGCCGGACGAAGTCGCACAACAGGTCATCGCCTGGTTGCAGGAGCAGGCGCTGGCGTGCTTTCACGACCGCGTCGCCCATTACCTGCCGCTGCTGGTCGTTCCGCCGCCCGAAATCCGCCTGTCCAACGCCAGAACCCGTTGGGGCAGCTGCCATCGAGACGGCCGCATATCTCTGAACTGGCGGCTGATCCAGGTGCCGCTGCGGCTTGTCGACTACGTGATCGTGCACGAACTCGCGCACCTCAGGGAAATGAATCATTCGCCGCGCTTCTGGCAGACCGTCGGTCGCGCAATCCCCGACTACGCCGCGCGGAAGCGGGAAATCCGAACCGAAGCCCACCGCTACCTGCTGGGGTGACTGTGACGAGGCGGCGCCAGCCCGCGTGTGCTAATATTTGTGCGGTTCATACTCCGCACGGACTGTTAAGTCCGACAGGCTGCTGGTTCATCATGCGCGCCGTCGTGTCATCGCTTGTGCTCACCGCCCTGCTTGCGGCGTGCGGCTATAAAGGGCCGCTTTATGTGCCCAAACCGAAGCCTGAAGCGCAGCGGCCCGCCGCTCCCGCGCCGGCGCAGCAACCGCAGCAAGACGCCGTGCCCAGGAGTTTGGCGGACTAAGCCCGGACAAACTCCTAAGTCCGACAGGCTGCTAGCCAGTGAGCTATTTCGGCTACAAAAACCGAGAACTGCACGCCGAAGCCGTCCCGCTCGCCCGCATCGCCGAACAGTATGGAACGCCGTGCTACGTCTATTCGCGCGCGGCGCTGACTGACGCCTACCGCGCTTTTGACGCCGCGTTCAAGGATCGCGATCACCTGGTGTGTTACGCGGTCAAGGCCAATTCCAATCTTGCAATCCTCAATCTGTTCGCACGGCTGGGCAGCGGGTTCGACATCGTGTCCGGGGGCGAACTCGAACGCGTGCTGGCCGCCGGTGGCGATCCACGCAAGATCGTGTTCTCCGGCGTCGGCAAGTCGGAACCGGAAATGCGGCGCGCGTTGGCGGCCGACGTTCTATGCTTCAACGTCGAATCCGAAAGCGAGCTCACGCGGCTCGACCGGGTCGCGGGCGAGCTCGGCAAGACCGCGCCGATCGGCCTGCGCGTCAACCCCGATGTCGATGCCGGAACCCATCCCTATATTGCGACCGGACTCAAGCAGAACAAGTTCGGCGTCCCTTATCGCGACGCCCTGACGCTCTACCGGCGTGCGGCGAGCCTGCGGCACGTCAGGATCGAGGGCATCGACTGCCACATCGGCTCCCAACTGACCGACGTCGCCCCCTTCGCGGCGGCGCTGGAGAGAGTTCTTGCTCTTGTCGACAACCTGGAGCGGGAAGGCATCAGCATTTCGCACATCGACGTGGGCGGCGGGCTTGGAATTCGCTACCAGCCCGAGGAGGCGCCCCCGGCCGTTGCCGATTACGCACGCGCTTTGACCGGCCGGATGGGTAAACGCGCCCATCAGCTGCTGCTCGAGCCGGGCCGCGCTCTCACCGGCAATGCCGGCCTCCTTCTTACCCGGGTCGAGTATCTCAAGCACGGCGAGGAAAAGAACTTCGCCGTGGTCGATGCGGCGATGAACGACCTGCTGCGGCCCGCGCTGTACGATGCCTGGCATGATGTTCTGCCCGCCGTCGCTGCAGACGGGGAAACGCAGACCTATGAGATCGTGGGGCCGGTCTGCGAAAGCGGCGATTTTCTCGCACGCGAGCGGTCGCTCGCGCTGCACGAAGGAGATTTGCTCGCCATCATGTCGGCCGGCGCCTATGGCATGAGCATGAGTTCCAACTACAACAGCCGTCCGCGCGCTGCTGAAGTGATGGTCGACGGCGGCGCGCTGCACTTGATCCGCGAACGCGAAACCGTTGCCGAATTGATGGCGCGCGAGGTTTTGCTGCCGTGATCGCCAACAAATTTCGCGCCGCGCGATGCGTGGCAGGCGCGATTTTCGTACCGAAAACACGCGCGATCGCTGTTGCGGCAACCCCACATGCGATATTCCATCGTCAAAATAATTTCACAAAGGTGTTGCATTTTTTTTTGACTGTGGCATAGAATTGGCGCACCAAGCATGATTTTCTCGAATTTTTTCGGGAAGAACGACGAAGTCATGATGCGAGTCGTTCAAAAAATTGTGCGATGGTGGTGCGGAACAAACGCCGCACTTGAACGATGCCTAAGTTAACTTTAAAGGAGACGATGATGGCAGCGAAGAAAAAAGCTAAGAAAAAAGCAGCGAAGAAGAAGTAGTTGAAGTTGTGCGGGGGCTGGGTAACCCCCGGCTCCCGTTCGATTCTGTTCCAGTCGCGGCGCTTCGTCTTTCCGCCGCCGCCAGCAAGTCTCCGCCATCCCCGATTCGCAAGTCCCGTGCCGGTTGCCGCAACGCGGCCGCTCATCGATAAATCGTTATAAATCAGTCTATTGTAAGGTGTCCGTGACAAGCGCGGACCGTCTCGGCGTGCAGTGACGAAAGAGTGGTAATGCGGGGTTACGCGCGCCGGCTGTCCTTGGACAAGCGGACCTCTGCCCGGGGTCGAATGCGAATGCGTTCTTCGTACAACGGAACGCGAAGCACGCCGTAACCAATGCGCCGGCGAACGCTTCATCGATCGCAGCGTGCGTTGAACGGCGGCTGCGCGGATAGCCGGTGCAACGCCGCATTCAACCGCGAGTTGAACGGCGCTTGCGTCCGTTCGGACTCGCGGAGATAAACCGGTAGCAGCCTGGCGACCTGATGGTCCGCCAGGCTGCTAAAAGGAGTTTGTCCGACCTAAGTCCGACAAACTCCTAGGGATTGAGCTGGCGGTACACCGCGGTCGCGACGCGCAGCAGTTCCGCCTTGTCGATATCCCCGGACAGCGCGTAACCGAGGTTGCGGTCGAGCCAGTAGAACACCCCGACGTTGTTCTCCTGCATGAAACGGAACGCGGTTTCACGCTTATCGTCGGGATTGGTGCGCACGTAGAGCGTCAGTCGCTGGCCCTTCGCGTCCTGGTACATGAACTGCGCCACTGCTCCGCGATCGCCCGGCAACAGCCGTCCGCCGACCAGCGTGTAGCCGATGTCGCCGAGATGGGGGGCTTTGATCGGCGCGCCCAGCCGCTTGGAGAGCCACGCCACGAGATGCGCTTCCTGGTCGGCGCCGACCTCGACCGGATGCCGCACTTCAGGGCTGTAGACCGCATGCGCGATCGCCGCCTGTCGCGCAAATGCGATGGGAATGGAAGCGTCCCTGCCGGTTCCGCCGCGAAGACCCCACCCGATCGCGCCCCCAAGCACCACCCAACCCACTATCGCCGCATAGCGCGGCACCCGCCACGCCTTGTGCGGCGGCGCCTGGAAACGCCCGGGCACCGCTTCATCGAGGACCGGATCGTAAAGCGCATGCAACAGCGCGATTTGCTCGCGGTACGCATTGACCCGCTCCGCCTCCTGCGGCTGGCCCGCAAGGTAGCCCTCAACCTCCGCGCGGCGCGCTGCAGAAAGCTCGCCGTCCACGTAAGCGTGCAAATCGGCTTCAGTTACCGAAACTCTGCTCATTTCACAACCTTCAAGTTTGTCACGATCGACCTGCCCTCCAGCACCGCGCGCAGCCGCTCGCGGCCGCGCGACAGCCGCGACATGACGGTGCCGATCGGTATGCCCAGCGCTTTTGCGGCCTCTTCATAAGTCAACTGCTCGAGCCCTACCAGGAGCAAAACCTCCCGCTGCTCGTCCGGAAGCTGGCGCAAGGCCTGGTCAAGGTCACGGATCTCAAGCCTATCGCCTTGATCAGCCCGCGCCTGCACTTCGAGCGCCGCATCGTCCAGCTCATGTTCGGGCCGCGCTATCCGGGCGCGCACCTGATTAACATGGATGTTGTGCATGATGGTGAACAGCCACGCACGCAAATCACTGCCCCGCCGCCACAGATTGAACCTGCCCCAGGCGCGTTCCAGCGTGTCCTGCACCAGATCCTCGGCCGCAGCGCGGTTTCCCATCAGCGCCCGAGCATAGCGCCGCAAACGCGGGATATGCTGCGCGATCAGTTGCGCGTTCTCGCTCATGCACTAGCAGCCTGTCGGACTTAACCGTCTGTACAGGCTGCTAACAGCAAAACCGGCTGACCATTCATAATAAACCCAGCCGAAGCGGTCGAATTTGAGGAAAAGCGCGGGTGAATTCGCATATCTGTCATCCTCTTTTGCAATTTTCCTGGCGCCGGTTTTGCATTAGGAGTTTGTCGGGGAAAAGTCCGACAAACTCCTAGGGCGAACGTCAAACCGGCCGCCGCTATTCCATCGTTCGGCAAATCGCCGCGTCCGAAGCTTCCATGAATGCCTAGCAGCCTGTCGGACTTAACAGTCCGTACAGGCTGCTAAGGAGTTTGTCCGACCTAAGTCCGACAAACTCCTGGCGTCAACCGAATATGCGCTGCTTGAGTCCCCAACGTGCGGCGAGCGTTTCGGTGGCGTTGAGGATTTCCTCGGCGCGCGCCGGATGATTGTACGCCATCGCCGCCAAACGCCTGAGCGCGTCTTCCGAACCGAACTCGAGACCGATCAGGTGAACCAACTCCCCTGCTTCGGCGCCGACAATCTCGGCGCCCAACAGGCGGCCCGTATCCATCTCCGCCACGATGCGCACAAAACCGCTTGCATCGCCCTCGCCCAGCGCGGCAGGACTCGAATCGAATGCCGTGAAACCCACCGCGGGTTCGAGGCCGCGCGCTTCGGCCGCGTCCTCGTTCAGCCCGACGCGGGCCAGCTCGAGCGCTGAATAGACGACTTGCGGCACCGTCGTGTCGTCATGCCGGCACGATCCCGGCGCAATGATGTTGTTGACCGCCACGGCGGCATCGGCCAGCGCATGATTCGAGGTCATCGCCGGGTTCGCGACGTCACCAATCGCGTAGAGCGAGGGCGCTGAAGTCCGCTGACACGAGTCGACCTGGATAAAACCGTCGGTAGTCGTGCCGACCCCCGCTGCCGCGAGATCGAGCGTTACAGTGTGGGGTACGCGCCCCGCACCGAGCAGCACCCAGTCGACCCTTTCCTGCCCGCCGTCCGGCAGGCGCAGCAGCACGCCCTGCCCATCTACGGCAGCCGATACGACGCGGCTGGCGGTGCGGGCGCTTATACCCGCCTCGGCGAGCGCCGCCATGAGCGCCTTGCGCGCCGGCACGCTGTAAGCGCTGCGCGACAAGGGCTCCCGCTGCATCAGCCACACCACCTCCGTCCCCAACATGCTCAAGATGAATGCGAACTCGGTGCCGATAACGCCCGAGCCGACCACCGCCACGCGCTTCCCCACGGGCGGCTCGGCGTTGAACAAATCGTCTGTCGTAAGAATGCGGCCGCGGCAGCGCTGCAGATTGGCGGGAATAAAGGGTTCCGACCCCGTCGCGACGATCGCATGATCGGCAACCACCCGCTCGCCGGCGACGGCCACGGTCCTGCGGTCAACGAAGCGCGCCGTGCCCTCGATCCGCCTGACGCCGAGGCGCTTCAGGTAATCGTAATAGTTCGCGCGCACCTGCGCCACGATCTCGCGCTGGTGACGCCAGGCCCGGGACAGGTCACCACGCAACGTCCCTTCGATGCCGCGCGTGGCGAACCCGCGGCTGGCGCAGATCAACCGCGCGCTGTGATACCAGGCTTTCTTCGGCACGCAGCCGCGATTCAGACAGCAGCCGCCCCACTCGCCTTTCTCGACGATCGCGACCCTGAGCCCGCGCAGGGCGGCGAGCACCGCGGCGCGGTAGCCCCCCGGGCCGGAGCCGATCACGACGAGATCAAAGCTTTGCATCTGATAGGCAAGCTTGCGTTCGCCCTTCGATACCTCAGGGCGAACGTGGTACGATTAAACAAGGAAAATGGTCGCAAGACCCAGGAAAATGAAAAAACCGCCGCTGTCGGTGATGGCGGTGATCATCACGCTCGAGCCCACCGCCGGGTCGCGGCCGAATTTCTGCATCATCAGCGGAACGGTCACGCCCATCACCGCGGCCAGCAGCAGATTGAGCACCATGGCGCCGGTCATCACCACGCCAAGCTGCCAGCTGTGATAGATCAGGAAGGCGAAAAGGCCCACGATCCCGCCCCAGATCAGGCCATTGAGGGCGCTCACCCCGATTTCCTTGGCGAACAGCTTGCGCGCGTTGGTCGTGGTGATCTGCCCCAGCGCCAGCGCGCGCACGATCATGGTAATGGTCTGGTTGCCCGAGTTGCCGCCGATGCCGGCGATGATCGGCATCAGCGCCGCCAGCGCCACGAGCTTGGAAATCGATCCCTCGAACACGCCGATCACGCGCGAGGCGATGAACGCAGTGACCAGGTTGATCGCGAGCCAGGTCCAGCGGTTCTTCACGCTCTTCCACACCGAAGCAAATAGATCCTCGTCTTCCCGCAAGCCGCCCGCCGACAGCATATCGTTGTCGGTTTCTTCGCGAATGTAGTCGACCACCGCGTTGACGGTCACCCGCCCAATCAGCTTGTCATCGTCGTCCACGACCGGCGCCGACACGAGGTCGTAGCGCTCGAAAGCAAGCGCCGCATCCTGCGCCTTCTCGTCGGGCCGGAATTTGACGATCTCCTCGCCCATCACCGTCGCGACGACGGTTTCCAGGTCGGTCACGAGCAACCGGTTGACCGGCAGCAAACCCTTGAACCTCCCCTCGCGATCGACGACGAACAACTGGTCGGTGTGATCGGGCATTTCGTCCAGCCGCCGCAGATAGCGCAGCACGACCTCCAGCGTCACGTCGTCGCGGATGCTGATCATGTCGAAGTCCATCAGCGCGCCGACCGTGTCTTCGGGGTAGGACAGGGCCGCGCGGAGCTGCTCGCGCTCCTCGGCGGACAGCGACTTGAAGACATCCTGGATGACCTCGCGCGGCAGATCCGGCGCAAGATCGGCGATCTCGTCGGTGTCGAGCTGCCCGGTCGCCGCGACCAGCTCTTTTTCGTCCATGTGCGCGATCAGGGTTTCGCGCACCGCGTCCGAGACTTCGAGCAGGATCTCGCCGTCGCGCTCGGCCTTGACCAGGTCCCAGACGATTAGCCGCTGCTCGACGGGCAGCGCTTCGAGGATGTACGCGACGTCGGCCGGGTGCAGCCCGTCGAGCAGCTTCTGCAACTCCGCCAGATGCAGCGTGTGCACGAGCGTTTCCACGAGTCCGCGCCGTGCGTCGCCCTGCTGCTGCTGCATGGCGGTTGCCGCAAGCTCGTGCTTGTGCAGAAGCTCGGCTACGCGTTCCAGGCTTTCCTGCACGCTGGGACGGATTTCTTCGGTGTCCGGCATGGTTCTGATAAAGGGGCTGCGGACCGCTAATTTTTACCCAGCAGCCGCCCAATGTCCTTTACGGTGAAAGGATTGACGATGCGAACGCCCTCGATGACCTGGCCGTCGTGAAAATCCTCGCTTAGCAACACGGTGACACCGGCCTCGCGTGCGGTGGCCCACAGCATGGCGTCCCAAAATGCGATCGCCCGCGATTCCGCAGCCTGCAGGGCACGTACGAGCGTTGCCGGTTTGGCGGCGATCACCGGAAACAGCGACTGCCAGGCCTGCACCTGCTCGCGCGCCGCGGCCGGTGCTAACTTGCCTTTCCGCGTCACGGCAAAGTAAAATTCGCACAACGCCTGCAGGGTCAGCACACAATCCAGGCCGAGTGCGACGTCGATGATTCTACGCGCCTTGCGGTGCTTATCCGGTGCGGCGCTGTCCACCACGTAGACCAGGATATTCGTGTCCAGCGTGATGAGCTCAGCGCTCATGGAGTTCGTCCCGCTGCGGCCTGCCGATGCGGAGCTTGCGCGCGCTCGATTTCAAACGCGTCCATGCTTGCATCTGCTCGGGGCTGGGTTTCCGGTGGCGGCTGATCGCCACGATTCTCGCGATAGGCTTGCCGCGACGCGTGATGACAACTTCTTCGCCACGCTCGACCGCTTCGATGTATTGCGATAGGCGCTGGTTTGCCTCCCTTAAACTGATCTGTTGCTTCATCGGTCCTTTCCTTTTCGAGAAGACTGGATTGTAGAACGTCCTACATTATATGAAGATCGCGGCGGGATGTCTAACTCGGATTATTCATATTTATGGGAGCGAGCTTGGTTGTGGGAGCCAGCTTGCTGGCGATCATCGGGGGCAAGCCCCCTCCCATAAGCCCGCTCCCACACAGCGAACCTTTGTGTAAACCGCCATCGCGTATATCATTAGCAACGATACGCACTCCGCCCTCAATGGCACTACCTTAACGCAATTTGAGCGAATTACGCGGCATAATGGCCCAACACCCTCTGTCATTCCCGAGCAAACGCTTAGGTTGTCATTCTCGTGAAAACGGGAATCCAATTTACGATATGAACATGTGGAGCCGTCATATGGGTTCCCGTCTTCACGGGAACGACAGATTATTTGGGTTCCCGCTGGAGCCTGCCCTCGAATGTTTTGATCGGGGGTGGGAACGACACAATTTGCGTGCACCCGACCGTTCGCGCATTTCAGCTCAAGGTAGCGCCATTCCACTCCATTCTGATTCGTGTCCGCGTCATCGATCCACAAACTGAAGCAAGCCCAGGAACGTCTGCAGAACGGAGACGTGGCGGGCGCTCAATTTCTGTGCGAACAGGTATTGCAGCGCGCGCCCCGCAATCCCGATGCGTTGTGTTTGCTCGGCATGGCCCGCCTTATCAGCGGCCGGGCCGGCGACGCCGTGCCGCTCCTGGAGCAAGCGGTATCCGCCGTACCGCGCCATGGCATGGCCCTGGAAAATCTCGGCCTTGCGCACCTGATGCTCGGCCAGTTTCCCGCGGCGGAGCGCGTGTTGCGGAAGGCAGCCGCGTTGCCCGGCGCGCCGGCGTCGGTGCCGATGCGGCTCGGAGTGTCGCTGCTGCACCAGCAGAAGCGTGACGAGGCGGTTCGGGAATTGCAGCGTGCCCTCGCGTTGGATCCGCAGAGCACCGATTGCCATCTGAACCTGGGGCAGGCGCTGGCCCAGATGGGCGACGCAACGGCCGCCCGGGATCATTTTCAGACGGTCTTGCGCCTCGATCCCGGCCATGTCGACGCCGCGTTCAACCTCGGCGTGATCGCTCTGGAGCGCGACGAACTGGATCAGGCGCGGCAGTGGTTCGAGCGTGCGCTTGCCCGGTCGCCGCAGTACGTCGATGCCATGGTCAGTCTCGGTATCGTGCTGCAAAAGCAGTCGCGCCTCGACGAGGCCGCCGCCTGCTTGCGCCAGGCGCTCACGCTCGACCCGGCAAACGCGGCAGCGGGCAACAACCTCGCGCGCACGCTGGCATTGCAGGGCAGGTTGGAGCAAGCGCGCGAGCAATACCTCGCCGCGCTGCGGGTCGCCCCTGGTTTCACTGCCGCGCACGAAGGCCTGGCCTCCGTCTGCCTCGCCCTGGGCCGGGTGGGCGAGGCCATCAACCATTTAAGGGCGACGCTGCAAGCCGAGCCCGATAATCGCAACGCCCTGTCGGCGCTGGCGGGAGCGTTGTTCGAAGCCGGCCAATTGGATGAGGCCGAAGCGGCCGCCCAACGCGTCTGCGCGTTGGACCCTTCCGCTGCCGCAGCTTATGCCACGCTCGCCAATGTTTACATCGTGAGCGGCCAGCTCGATCGTGCCATCGCCGCGCTCGAATCCGGATACGCGCGAACCGACGCCAGCAGCTTGCTGGGCATGCTCACGTACCAGTTGCGGCAGGCCTGCGACTGGACGAAATGGCGGGCGGCGTGGGACAAGATGGCGCCGGAGTTCGAGCAGAGCGCCGCGCTCGGCAGCCCCTTTTGGCTCCTGTGCGAGCCCACCACCGCTCAGCAGCAACTGGCCTATACGCGCCGCTGGGCGGAGTCGCGCTTCAAATCAATAACGCCGGGCGCCCGTGCTCCAGGCGTTGCCCCGCGCCAGCATCCGCGTTTGCGCATCGGCTACCTCTCCTCCGACCTGCAGGAGCACGCCGCAGCGTACCTGATCGCCGAAGTGCTCGAACTGCACGACCGGGAACGGTTCGAAGTGTTCGCCTATTCGCATGGTCCGGACGATCGTGGCGCGATGCGCCGGCGGCTGCGTGCGGCGTGCGAGCATTTCATCGACATCGCCTGGGAGCCGGACGACATTGCCGCCGAGCGCATACGGGGAGATGCGCTGGACATCCTGGTCGATCTCAAGGGCTATACCGCGGGTGACAGGCTGACCATCATGGCGCGCCGCCCCTGCGATGTGCAGGTCACCTGGCTGGGCTATCCGGGCACCACGGGCGCCACTTTCATCGATTACCTGATCGCCGATGCCTTCATCATTCCTCCGGAATGGGAGTCCGCGTACTCGGAGCGCATCGTGCGCCTGCCGCACTGCTACCAGCCGAACGACCGCAAGCGTACGGTTGCCGAGCCGCTGCGCCGCTCGGACTATGGCCTTCCGGAACGCGCGTTCGTGTTCTGCTGCTTCAACCAGACCTACAAGATCACGCCCGACGTCTTCGCGGTCTGGATGCAACTGCTGCGGAGTGTGCCCGACAGCGCGCTGTGGCTGATCGAGAGCAACCGCTGGGCGAAGCACCATCTGCTCGAAACCGCGCAGGCGCACGGCGTGGCCGCCGAACGACTGGTATTCGCGCCGCGCCTGCCCTATGCCCAGCATCTCGCCCGCTACGGTGTCGCGGATCTCGCACTCGACACGTTTCCCTACACTTCGCACACCACCCTCAGCGATGCGCTGTGGTGCGGATGCCCGACGGCAGGCCTGTGCGGGGAAACGTTCGCCTCACGCGTGTCCGGCAGCATCCTTACCGCGGCCGGCATGCCGGACCTGGTGACTTATACCCTCCCCGATTATGAGCGGCTTGCGTACCGGCTCGCTGCGGAGCCGGCATTGATGCGGGAAATCCGTGCCCGCGTCGCGCACGCGAGAGACGGTTCCCCGCTGTTCGATTCGACAACCTTCACCCGCGACCTCGAGCGCCTCTATTTCGGGCTTGTGAAGCAGGATTTGCCGCGAAGCGGATTGCCGATTGCGCCACCAGCGCGCTGAGCGGCACCGCCTCAATCCGCTCGGCGAGCGAGTACCGCCGCGACCCCGGATAGACGACGTAAAGGACCTCAAGCCGCAGGTCCTTCATCGCCGTGCGCATCGAAGGAACCAGCCGCGGCGCGTCCATGCGCTTGAACTCCACGCCGACCCGGCGGCCATCCTTGAGCATGAGCAGGTCGAGTTCCGCGCCGGCATGCGTGGCCCAGAAGTATGCTTCGTCGGGCGCGGCGATACGCAGCGTCTGCTCCAGCGCAAAGCCTTCCCAGGAAGCGCCGGATTTCGGATGAGTCAACAACCCGTCGGCGTCCGGGATGCCCAAGAGGTCGTGCAGGAGTCCGGTATCACGGAAATAAATCTTCGGCGCTTTGACCTGCCGCTTGCCGAGGTTCTCATGCCACGGCAACAACTGGCGCACCATGAAGGTTTGTGTCAGCCAATCCAGATAGCGCCGGACGGTGCTTTCGTTCACGCCCAGCGACCGCGCCGGCTCGGCCGCGTTCCACATCTGCCCGTGATAGTGCGCGAGCATGGTCCAGAAGCGCCGCATGGCGGCTGGGGCCGCCGCGATGCCGAGTTGCGGCAGATCGCGCTCGAGAAACAGGCGGATGAACGACTCCCGCCAGCGTCGGCTCTCCGCTTCAGAGGCGGCAAGATAGGATCGCGGAAAACCGCCACGAGACCATAACGTTCGCTCCGCCTTGATGCCGATTTCGTCGAGCGTGAAACCGCCGATCTCCAGCACCTCGACCCGGCCCGCCAGCGACTCGCTCGATTGCCGTAGCAGTGCCGGCGAGGCGCTGCCCAGCAGCAGGAACCTGGCTGGCGCCGCATCGCGATCCATAAGCACGCGCAACACCTTGAACAGTTCGGGCGTGCGCTGCACCTCGTCGATCACGACCAGGCCACGCAACCCCTCCAGCAGCGTCAGCGGCGCCTCGAACTGCACCTCGACCCGCGGGTCTTCCAGATCGAAGTAATTGGGCGAATCCGCGGGGACGAAGCTTCTCGCCAATGTGGTCTTGCCCACCTGCCGCGGGCCGACAAGAACGACCCCGGGGTTGCGGCGGATCGCTGCCGAGATAGCTTCCCGAAGGCGTGGGCGGCCGACCTGCATACCCTGCTTTACCTTGAAATTCCCGCTTTAAATACGGGATTTTCAATACTCTAGGGGTGGGCGCCAAGGTTGTCAACCCAATCACCCTTTAAAGTGAAGCGGCCTGACGTCCGACCGTAGGTCTGTGCGGGGAAACCTTCGCCTCACGCGTGTCCGGCAGCATCCTTACCGCGGCCGGCATGCCGGACCTCGTGACTTACGCGCTCGCCGACTATCGCTACTGTGTCATGGACAATCGGATTCCCTCCCCTTCCATCCCTCACTCCCGACCTCTCTCCCAAAGGGAGAGAGGAAGCTCGAGCCTCCCTTCTCGTT